>JAEEGL013645386.1_pt1 | contig 43896 bp, 36 predicted proteins | sample 9134231 | NCBI WGS metagenome assembly JAEEGL01 (sample SAMN16246548, study PRJNA631951) | gut metagenome | biome: gut microbiome; feature: rumen; material: fiber-attached | host: Bos | place: Iran: Karaj | collected 2018-10
GCGAGATCCCGGAGTGGGAGCAGCCCGGCAGCACCAACGGCTACGCCAAGGGCGACAGGGTCCGGCACAACGGCAAGACCTGGGTGTCGGATCTGGACAACAACGTGTGGGAGCCGGGCGTGTACGGCTGGACGGAGGAGTAAACGTCCGCCGCTGCCCTGCCCGCACAAGAAAAAGCGAGTCACCTTTCGGTGACTCGCTTTTTGGCGCAGAAGGAGGGATTTGAACCCTCGCGGCGCTTTTTACACACCCTACTCCCTTAGCAGGGGAGCCCCTTCGGCCACTTGGGTACTTCTGCATAGCCGAATCAAAAACAGATAATAAAATTGGCGGAGAGAGTGGGATTCGAACCCACGGATGCTTTCACATCGCCGGTTTTCAAGACCGGTGCTTTCGACCACTCAGCCATCTCTCCGTGTGTAAAAGCGGATCCGTTCCCAGACGCATGTTGTATGATACCATATCCGCCGGGGGTTGTCAATAAAAAGAAACCGACAGAAAGTGAAAAAAATGCATTTTGGGGGTTGCATTATGAAAAAAGGTGTGGTATAGTAATCAAGCTGATTTAAGCGGCAAACAGAATATCCGGGTGTGGCGAAGTTTGGTATCGCGCTTGAATGGGGTTCAAGAGGCCTCGAGTTCGAATCTCGACACTCGGACCAAAAAGACAGGGTTCTTCGGAAGCCTGTCTTTTTTGCGCGCCGCATCCCATTCGGGAGGCGGCGGAAAAGAGAAAAGAGCGCCCGTAACTACTTGACCGGGAGTTGCCGCGACAGTATAATGGGCGTTGCGACTGTATATGAGAGGGGGTGCCGCCGTGAGCCGTGGTACGTCGCGTACGGTGAATATGACGGAGGGGTCCATCTGGCGGCACATGGTCAGCTTTGCCGTGCCGGTCCTGCTGGGCAATCTGTTCCAGCAGCTCTACAACACCTTTGACAGCATCGTGGTGGGCCGGTTTGCCGGCAAGGACGCCCTGGCGGCCGTAGCCAGCAGCGGCAACCTGATCTTCATGATGATCTCCTTCTTCGTGGGCCTGTCCATGGGCGCCGGCGTGGTCATCAGCCGCTGGTTCGGCGCCGGCGACGACGAGAAGCTGGAGGCCGCCATCCACACGGACGTGGCCTTCGGCTGCGTCTGCGGCCTGCTGCTGACGCTCATCGGCATCTTCTTTACCCCGCAGATCCTGGTGTGGATGAACACACCGGAGGACGTGCTGCCCCTGTCGATCCAGTATTTCCGCATTTTCTTCGTCGGGAGCCTGGCCTCGGTGCTGTACAACACCTTCACCGGCATCATGCGGGCGGTGGGGGACAGCCGGACACCCCTGATCTATCTGATCATCGCGTCCGTGACCAACATCGTACTGGATCTGATCTTCGTGGGCGCCCTTTCCATGGGCGTGGCCGGCGCGGCCTTCGCCACGGTGCTCAGCCAGCTCCTCAGCGCCATCCTCTGCGCCATCCGCCTGATGCGGATGGAGGGGGCCTGCCGCCTGATCCCCCGGCGTGTGCGGTTTGACATGCACCAGCTGAAGCTGGTGATGAACCAGGGTATCCCCGCCGGACTCCAGAACTCCATCATCGCCATCGCCAACGTGGTGGTGCAGAGCAATATCAACAGCTTCGGCGCCGACGCCATGGCCGGCCACGGCGCCTACTCCAAGGTGGAGGGCTTCGTGTTCATGCCCATCACCGCCTTCACCATGGCGATGACCACCTTTATCGGCCAGAATCTGGGCGCCGGAAAGCATGAGCGGGCCCGGAAGGGCGCGCAGTTCGGCCTTTTCAGCGCCATGCTGCTGGCGGAGGGGATCGGCCTCGTCATCTTCCTGCTGGCTCCCCGGGCCATCGGCCTGTTCAACAGCGACCCGGACGTGATCGCCGTGGGGACCCGGGCGGCCCGGATCGAGGCGTTCTTCTTCTGCTTCCTGGCCATGGCTCACGCCATCGCCGCCACCATGCGGGGTATCGGCAGGGCGAAGGTGCCCATGTACACCATGCTGGCCTGCTGGTGTGTGCTGCGGGTGACCTACATCACGCTGATGGTCCGCTGGTTCAGGGACGTGGCGGTGGTGTTCACCGCCTATCCGGTGACCTGGCTCGCCAGCTGCGTGGTGTTCCTGATCTGCTATCTGCGCATCGACTGGGTCAAGGCGGCCCAGCCGCTGGATGATTGACGAAACACCCCGGGGGATGGCCTTCGGGGTGTTTTTTTGCCCCGGAGGAGGGAAGGAGCATAAATTGTGGGCGGGCGGGACACGCTTTTTCTTGACCGTATTGACAAGATGGCCTATAATAGATATACAGCGGATTAGTGAGAAAAAGTATCCGTGATCGGAGGCGACAGAATGAAAAAGATCGTTCGGAAATCCCCCATCCCCATCTACGCCACGGCTGTGGTGTGGCTGCTCTACGCCCTGTTCTTCCCGCTCTATAAGGTGTCCCACTTTATCATCGCCGCCGTAGCGGCTGGTATCGTGGGCCTCGTGGCCAAGGGTCTGTGCAAGGACATCGTGGAGGAGGTGCCGGAGCCCGAGCCGGAGCCGGAGAAGACCGGCAACGAGGAGCTGGACCGGGTGCTGGAGGAGGGCCGGCAGGCCGTCGCGGAGATGAAGCGTCTGGACGACAGCATCGCCGACGAGAAGATCAGCGCCGACATTGTCCAACTGGAGGAGGCCACGGAGAAGATCCTCCGGAAGGTGAAGGAGGAGCCTGAGAAGCTGCCGCGCATCCGCAAGTTCATGAGCTACTATCTGCCCACCACGCTGAAGCTGCTCAACGCCTACGACCGGATGGACGCCCAAGGCGTGGAGGGCGAGAACATCACCGCCACCAAGAAGGGCGTGGAGGGCATCATGGACAGCATCGTGACCGCCTTCAACAAGCAGCTGGACAGCCTCTTCGGCGACCAGGCCCTGGACATCTCCACCGACATCACCGTTCTGGAGAACATGATGGCCCGGGAGGGTCTCAGCGAGGATCCCATCCACAAGGCCCAGAAGGCTGCCCAGGCGCAGAAGCCCGCCCAGCCGGAAAAAGCGGCTGAAGCCGTCGAGCCGGAGAAGCCCGCCGAGCCCAAGACCATGGAGGAGGAACTGGCCGAGGGTATCACGCTGCAGCTTTAAGAACCCATTTGTGAGCGATCAACAAATATAAAATATATACGAAGAAAGGACGATCATCATGGCTGATAACAATACTCCCGAGCTGACCCTGGAACCCACCGCGGTGGCCATCGAAATGCCCACCCTGACCCTGACCCCCGAGGCTCCCGACATGCCCAAGGTGGAAGAGAAGAAGGTGGAGCCCGTCGAGATGGACGAGAAGCTGCTGACCGAGGAGGAGAGGAGAGCCGTTGAGGAATTCTCCCACAAGATCGATATCCGCGACAGCAACATGATCCTGCAGTACGGCGCGGCCGCCCAGAAGAACGTGGCCGGCTTCTCCGAGAACGCCCTGAACAACGTCCGCAACAAGGACCTGGGCGAGATCGGCGAGGATCTGAGCAAGCTGGTCGTCGAGCTGAAGGGCTTCGGCGGCGATGAAAAGAAGGGCTTCCTGGGTCTGTTCAAGAAGGGCGCCAGCAAGCTGGAGACCATGAAGGCCCAGTACAGCAAGGTGGAGGCCAACGTGGACCGCATCGCCCAGAACCTGGAGCAGCATCAGATCACCCTGCTCAAGGACGTGGCCATGTTCGACCAGATGTATGAGCTGAACCTGAAGTACTACAAGGAGCTGACCATGTACATCCTGGCCGGCAAGAAGCGCCTGGAGGAGCTGCGCAAGGGCGAGCTGGAGGAGCTGCGGGTGAAGGCCGAGCAGACCGGTCTGGCGGAGGACGCCCAGGCCTACAACGATTTCGCCAATCTCTGCACCCGCTTCGAGAAGAAGATCCACGACCTGGAGCTGACCCGGATGGTCTCCATCCAGATGGGCCCCCAGACCCGTCTGCTCCAGAACAACGACACCCTGATGATCGAGAAGATCCAGTCCTCCCTGGTGAACACCATCCCCCTGTGGAAGAGCCAGATGGTGCTGGCCCTGGGTCTGGAGCACGCCGCCCAGGCTACCGCCGCCCAGAACGCCGTCACCCAGATGACCAACGAGCTGCTGAAGAAGAACGCCGACAAGCTGAAGCTGGGCACCATCGCCACCGCCAAGGAGGCCGAGCGGGCCATCGTGGATATCGAGACCCTGCAGCACACCAACAACCAGCTGATCTCCACGCTGGACGAGGTGCTGGCCATCCAGAAGGAGGGCGCCGAGAAGCGCAGAGCCGCCGAGGCCGAGCTGGGCCGCATCGAGGGCGAGCTGAAGCAGAAGCTGCTGGAGCTGCGCGGCTGATTGTCCCATCCCCGGCGATGCGATCGCCTACCCTCCTTGAAAGGAGCATGAGATGAAAAAGCTTTTTCAAAACCGGGCGGTGGCGTGGATCGTTCTGATCCTGGCCGTCGCGCTGGCCTGCCTGTGGGGCTATAACCGCAAGGACCACTATGAGTCCCGGAAGACCACGGAGCTGCTGGAGGTGAAGTACTACCAGTGGGTCAACGACAGCGCCAAGCTCCTCTCCGACGCCACGGAGAAGACGGTGGCCGACTATGATACCGACTGGAACAACAAGTACTACACCGTGGTGGCGGTGGCCACGCTCAACAAGCTGAACGGCTGGACCGAGGCGGATTATGCCCGCGCCCTGGGTGAGAAGTGGGGCCTGGGCGGCGGCGATATGCTTCTGCTGCTGGTGAAGGGCGGCGACTGGTACGTGGCCGTAGGCGACAACGTGGCCGCCGTTATGACCGATACCCAGCAGACCAAGCTGAAGCAGGCCATCGACCAGCCCTATTACGCGGGCAAGTATGACGAGGCCGTGGTGGCCTTCTTCCGCCAGGCCGACGTGTTCTATGCCCAGGCGAAGCTGAACGGCGGCGGCAGCCAGCAGAGCGGCCCCAGCCAGGAGTGGGAGGAATACAGCAAGCCCAAGCAGGCCGGCAGCGTGTCCCTGTTCAAGGTGGCCCTGCTGGTGATCGCCGTGCTGGTGGTCTGGGCCATCCTGGACCGGTTCCGCTACAACCGCTACCAGCGCCGGTATCGGGTCGCCAGCCCCGTGACGCCCGTGGTGGCCTACTATCCCATCTTCTGGGGACGGACCCGCGCCCCCGCGGCGCCGAGACCCGTCCAGCCGGCGGCGCCTGCCAACACCTATCACCGCCCGGCGTCAGCGCCCAAGCCGTCCGGCAGCTACCGGACGCCCAGCTCCCCGAAAACGCCCCCCAACAGCGGGAATACCCGCCCCGGCAACTTCGGAAAGAGCGGCTTCGGCGGCGGCAAGAGGTAAGAACCGACAGAAAAGAGGAACGGATCGGCAGATCCGCTCCTCTTTTTTGTAAAGGGGATCAACTTTCCAGATGTTTTCCCAAAAAGGATGCGACGGTACAGGCCAGCTTATACTCCGCCTCGCCGGGGCTCTTGTCGCCGTCGGTCAGAAACAGGACGAGTCCCATCACGTCCCCCTGGCAGAGGATCGGGGCGGCGACGCCGGCGGAGTAGGGAGGACCGTCCTCCGGGATGGGGATCGGCTCCTCTGTCCCGGCGCGGCGCCAGGCGCTCCGGCGCTCCATCAGCTGCTCCAGTTGGGCAGACAGACGCTTTCCCACCAGATCCCGCTTCGGACCGCCGGCGGCGGCGACCACGAAATCCCGGTCGGTAACGGCGGCGGAAAAGCCGGTGTTGCGGTGGAGGGCGTCGCAGAACAGAGCGGCGAAGTCCTCCAGGCTGCCCATCATGGAGTACTTGCGGAAGATGACCTCGCCCTCCCGCGTGGTATAGATCTCCAGCGGGTCGCCCTCGCGGATGTGCATGGTGCGGCGGATCTCCTTGGGAATGACCACCCGGCCTAGGTCGTCAATGCGCCGCACGATTCCGGTTGCTTTCATATGCAAAAACCTCCTGTGCTTCTATACATCGACAGTAGTATGAACGGATAGGGGGGCGCTTATACGCCGCGGCATGGAAAGAGGAGCAGACGGCCGGCTGACGACCGGCTTGAAAAATGGGCCGAGGTGAGCTATAATAACAAGGAAGTGCTTGTCACACGTCAACTTTGGAAGGTGGCCTTAATGAAAAAGAGATTGTGGGTCCTGCTTTTGGCGCTGATCCTGCTTCTGTCCGGCTGCGCCTCCGGGACGCAGCCCGCTCCGGCTCCCGATGAGCCCGGGGATACTGTTGAGAAAAACGGCGACATCGTGATCCTCTATACCAGCGACGTCCACTGCGGTATCAATTCCGGCTTCGGCTATGCCGGGCTCCGGCAGGTGCGGGACGCCATGGAGAAGAAGGGCTATACCACGATCCTGGTGGATAACGGCGACGCCATCCAGGGCGAGCCCATCGGCACCATGAGCAAGGGAGAGGCCATCATCGACCTGATGAACGCCGTGGGCTACGACGTGGCGATCCCCGGCAACCACGAATTCGACTATACCGTGGAGCGCTTTCTGGAGCTGGCCGGTAAAGCAAATTTCCCTTACATCAGCTGCAACTTCAACAAGGAGGGGGAGCTGCTGTTTGACCCCTATCTGATCAAGGAGGCGGCCGGAAAAAAGATCGCCTTCGTGGGCGTGACCACTCCGGAGACGTTGACCAGCTCCACGCCCAGGTATTTCATGGACGATCAGGGCAGCTTCATCTACGGCTTCCTTCAGGATGAGACCGGTGAGAAGCTGTATCAGGCGGTCCAAAGCGCCGTGGACGATGCCAGGGCGGAAGGGGCGGACTATGTGGTGGTCCTGGGGCATTTGGGTTATTATGCTGCTTCCAGCCCCTGGAACTACGCCGACGTCATCGAGAACACCACCGGCGTTGACATCCTTCTGGACGGCCACAGCCACGATTCCGAGCAGGTGGTCATGAAGAACAAGGAAGGCGCGGAGGTGATCCGCTCCGCCTGCGGCACCAAGCTGGCCAATATCGGGTACGTGATCATCACCGCCGAAGGCGAAGTGAGCGTCGGCCTGTACAGCTGGAACAACGACGTCTCCGCCGCGGAGCTCATGGGCGTCGACAACGAGGTGAGCCGGCAGGTCGCCGAGGCTGAAAGGCAGCTGGAGGAGCTGCTGGGTGAGGTAGTGGCGTCCACGGCTGTGGACTTGACCGTCAACGACCCGGAGGCTGTGGACTCCGGCGGCAACCCCATCCGTATGATCCGCCGCGCCGAGACCAATCTGGGCGACCTGTGCGCGGACGCCTATCTGGATCAGTCCGGAGCGGACGCAGCCTTCATCAACAGCGGCGGCATCCGCGTCAGCATCGCCCGGGGCGACATCACCCGGAACGATATCCTGACGGTCCATCCCTTCGGAAATTCCCTGACCGTGGCGGAGGTTACGGGACAGCAGCTGCTGGACGCCCTGGAATGGGGCGCCAGAAGCGTACCGGAGGAGTGTGCGGCTTTCCTGCAGGTGGCCGGTATGACCTATGAGATCCACTCCTATATCGAAAGCGGATGCAAAGCCGACGAAAGCGGCATGTTCACCGGTGTGGAGGGCCCCTATCGGGTGCGGAACGTCACGGTACGGGGGGAGCCGCTGGATCTGGAAAAGACCTATACCGTGGCCTCCATCGACTACATCCTGACCGGACAGGGCGACGGCTTTGCGATGTTTGCGGGGTGCAAAGTACTGCAGGACGCCGTGAAGCTGGACAACCAACTCCTGATCGACTACATCACGGAGACTCTGGGCGGCGTTGTGGAGACCGGCTATATGGAACCCACCGGACAGGGCCGCATCACGATCATCGATACGGAGCCCTGAGCTCCGGAAGAATACGGAACAACTGACAGAAAAACCTCCTGCACCTCGGTGCGGGAGGTTTTTTTGGCGCTGCGGGGCGATCAGAGGGAGACGCTGAACAGCAGGTCGCCGTAGGTGGGGAAGGGCCAGCGGCTCCTGGCGGTGAGGGTCTCCGCCTCGTCGCAGACGGCGCGCAGCTCCGCCATGCGGGGCAGCACGATGTCCCGGATGGTAAAGGCCTCGTTGACGGATTCGCCCGTCTCCCGGACGGCCAGGATGGCGCTGTCCAGGGCGGCGAGGCGGCCGGCGATGGAGTCGGTCAGGGCGGACAGCCGCTCCACCAGCTCCGCCTCATAGCGGCAGGGGAGGGAGGCGACCAGGGCGCGCTTGCTGACGGCCGCGGCGGCGGTCTCGGCCGCAAAGGACTCCACGGCGGGGAGGATCTCGCAGCGGGCCATCTCCGCCATGGTCTCCGCCTCGATGAGAATGGTCTTGCTGTAATTCTCCAGCATGATCTCGTAGCGGGAGCGAAGCTCCTCGGCGGTGAACACCCCGTGGGTGGTGAACAGGGAAACGCTCTTTTCCCGGATGAGGGAGGGGATGCAGTCGGGGGTCGTGCGCAGCTCGGCGAGACCGCGGATCTTCGTGGCCTCCCGGATCCACGCCTCGTCGTAGCCGTTCCCGTTGAAAATGATCCGCTTGTGGGCGGCGATGGCCCGCTGGATCAGGGTGTGGAGGGCCGTGTTGAAGTCCTCCGCCCCCTCCAGGGCGTCGGCATACTGCCGCAGAGACTCGGCGACGGCCGTGTTGAGGACGGTGTTGACCGTGGCGATGGACTGGGAGGAACCCACCATGCGGAACTCGAACTTGTTGCCGGTGAAGGCCAGGGGGGAGGTGCGGTTCCGGTCGGAGATATCGCGGGGGAAGCGGGGCAGGGCGTGGACGCCCAGCTTCACCACGGTCTTCTCCGTGCCGCTGTAGGGCCGGTCGGTCTCGATGGCCTCCAGAATGGCGGTCAGCTCCTCGCCCAGGAAGATGGAGACCACGGCCGGCGGCGCCTCGTTGCCGCCCAGGCGGTGGTCGTTGCCCGCCGTGGCCACGCTGGTGCGCAGCAGCTCCTGGTAGTCGTCCACCGCCTGGACCACCGCCACCAGGAACAGGAGGAACTGGGCGTTTTCATAGGGGGTCTCGCCGGGCGAGAGCAGGTTCACGCCGGTGTCCGTGGCGATGGACCAGTTGTTGTGCTTGCCGGAGCCGTTGACGCCGGCAAAGGGCTTTTCGTGGAGCAGGCATACCAGACCGTGCCGGGAGGCCACCTTCTGCATGATCTCCATGGTCAGCTGGTTCTGGTCCACCGCCAGATTGGTGGTGGTGTAGATGCAGGCCAGCTCGTGCTGGGCGGGAGCCACCTCGTTGTGCTCGGTCTTGGCGTAGATGCCCAGCTTCCACAGCTCCTCGTTCAGCTCCTCCATAAAGGCCTGGACCCGCGGCTTGATGGCCCCGAAGTAGTGGTCGTCCAGCTCCTGCCCCTTGGGGGGCTTGGCGCCGAAGAGGGTCCGGCCGGTGTAGATCAGATCCCGGCGCTTCTCATAGACCCTCCTGTCGATGAGGAAGTACTCCTGCTCCGGACCCACGGAGGTGGTGATGTGGCGCACGTCGGCATTTCCGAACAGCTTCAGCACCCGCATCGCCTGGCGGTTGATGGCCTCCATGGAGCGCAGGAGGGGGGTCTTCTGATCCAGGGCCTCGCCGCCGTAGGCGCAGAAGGCGGTGGGGATGCAGAGGGTCTTCCCCTTGATAAAGGCGTAGGAGGTGGGATCCCAGGCGGTATAGCCCCGGGCCTCGAAGGTGGCCCGCAGGCCGCCGGAGGGGAAGCTGGAGGCGTCCGGCTCCCCCTGTACCAGCTCCTTCCCGGAGAACTCCATGATGGCGCCGCCGTCGGGGGAGGGGGAGATGAAGCTGTCGTGCTTCTCCGCCGTGATGTCCGTCATGGGCTGGAACCAGTGGGTGAAATGGGTGGCGCCCTTTTCCACCGCCCAGTCCCGCATGGCGTCCGCCACGGCGTCCGCCACGCTGGCGTCCAGCCGCTCGCCGCGGCGGATCGTCTGCTTGAGGGAGTGGTAGACCCTGCCGGAGAGGCGAGCCTTCATTTCTCTCTCATCGAAGACCATGCTTCCGAAGAATTCCGGTATGCCTGTCATATTTCGACATCCTTTCCGTGTTTCAGATACAGAGAAAAGGCGCCTCAGAGGGTGAGAAACCCTCTGAGACGCCTTTGTCTCAACAATGATACTATACGACGTCCGCCGGGGAAAGTCAATCGTCGGAATGCGACAATCTTTCCCGCTTTAAAAGGGAAAAACCGTCATTCGGACGAGGGCGCTATTCCCACTCCACGGTGGCGGGGGGCTTGGCCGTGACGTCGTAGACCACCCGGCTGATGCCGGGGACCTGGTTGACGATCCGTGTGGAGGCCCGGTCCAGCACCTCGTAGGGCAGCCGCGTCCAGTCGGCGGTCATGAAGTCGTCGGTGGTCACGGCCCGCAGGGCCAGCACGTAGCCGTAGGTGCGCCCGTCGCCCATGACGCCCACGGACCGGGACTCGGTGAGAACGGCGAAATACTGGCTGACGCCCGGGAGCTTCGCCTGGTCCACCGTTTCCCGATAGACGGCGTCCGCCTCCCGGAGGATCCGGAGCTTTTCCTCGGTTACCTCGCCCAGGGTGCGGATGGCAAGGCCGGGGCCGGGGAAGGGCTGGCGGCTGACCAGATACTCCGGCAGGCCCAGCTCCCGGCCCAGGGCGCGGACCTCGTCCTTGAAGAGGAGCCGCAGCGGCTCGATGATCTCCTTGAAATCCACAAAGTCAGGCAATCCGCCCACGTTGTGGTGGCTCTTGATGACGGAGGCGTCGCCGGCGCCGGATTCGATCACGTCGGGATAGATGGTGCCCTGGGCCAGATAATCCGCGGAGCCGATCTCCCTGCCCACCTCCTCGAAGACCCGGATGAACTCCTCGCCGATGCGCCTGCGCTTTTCCTCCGGCTCCGTGACGCCAGCGAGCCTTGCCAGGAAGCGGTCCTTGGCGTTTACCCGGATCAGACGAATATTCCATTTGGAGAAGGCGGCCTCCACCTCGTCGCCCTCGTTTTTGCGCATCAGGCCGTGATCCACAAAGACGCAGGTGAGCTGGGGACCCACCGCCTCCGCCAGCAGCGCGGCGCAGACGGAGGAGTCCACGCCGCCGGAGAGAGCCAGCAGGACGCTGCCGTTCCCGACCTTTTCCCGGATCTCCTTCACGGCGCGATCCCGGTAGTTCCCCATGGTCCAGGTGCCCGTCAGACCGCAGATGTCATAGAGGAAGCGGCGCAGCATGTCCCGGCCGTACTCGGTGTGGTTGACCTCCGGGTGGAACTGCACGCCGTACAGCCGCCGTCCCTCGTCGCAGATGGCGGCGGTGGGGCAGGCGTCGCTGCGTCCCACGGACCGGAAGCCCCGGGGCATGACGGAGATGAAGTCCCCGTGGCTCATCCAGGTGACGCTCCGCTCCGGCAGGTCCCGGAACAGCCGGCAGGAGGTGTCCAGATCCGTTTCGGTCTTTCCGTATTCCCGGGCGGTGCTGCTCTGGGCGGCGGAGACGGTGCCGCCCATGTGGCGCGCGATCAACTGGCAGCCGTAGCAGATGCCCAGTATGGGCACGCCCAGCTCATAGACGACGGGGTCCGCCTGGGGAGAGCCGGGAGCGTAGACGCTGTTGGGCCCGCCGGTGAAAATGATGCCGGCAGGCGCAAAGGAGCGGATCTCCTCGGCCGTCATGGTGTAGGGGTGCACTTCGCAGTAGACGCGGCACTCGCGGACCCGGCGGGCGATCAGCTGGTTGTACTGGCCGCCGAAGTCCAGGATCAGGATCTTTTTCTCCATCACGATTCTCCTTCCCATGTTGTCAGAAAGCGCAAAAGACGCCCCTCGGAGGCGTCTTTGACCCGATGGAAAAAGTATAGCGCCCGGCCGGGAGAATGTCAAGATGGCCGAATGCGATTGACACGGACCGTCTCCGGTAGTATTCTATTTCCGTGTTTTGCCTGACATTTTTTTCCGTTTCCGAAAGGAGAAGCGATATGAATTACACGGAACAAGAGGTGCGCCAGTATATCGAGCAGGAGGACGTGAAGTTTATCCGTCTGGCATTCTGCGACGTGTTCGGCCGGCTGAAGACCCTGGCCATCCTGCCGGGGGAGCTGGATCGGGCGTTCTCCTTCGGCATCCCCTTTGACGCCTCGGCCATCCCGGGCTTCGGCGGGGAGGTGCGCTCGGATCTGATCCTGCACCCGGATCCCTCCACGCTCTCCAGTCTGCCCTGGCACCCGGAGAACGGCCGTGTGGTGCGGATGTTCTGCACCATCACCCACCCGGACGGCTCCCCGTTCGACGGGGACAGCCGGGCCGTTCTGCGCTCCGCCATCCGCCGCGCCGAGGAGGCGGGGGTGTCCTTCGCCTTCGGGGCGGAGATGGAGTTCTATCTCTTCCGCACCGACGAGAACGGCGACGCCACGAGGATCCCCCTGGACCGGGCCCGCTATATGGACGCCGCTCCCGCCGACAGGGGGGAGGCGGTGCGCCGGGAGATCTGCCTGACCCTCTCGCAGATGGGGATCCGTCCGGAGTGCGCCCACCACGAGGAGGGCCCGGGCCAGAACGAGATCGACTTCCGCTATTCGGATCCGCTCTCCGCCGCCGACAACGCCGTCACCTTCAAGACGGTGGTGGAGACCATCGTGGCCCGCAACGGCCTGGCCGCCGACTTCTCGCCCAAGCCCCTGGCGGACGAGGCGGGGAACGGCATGCATATCAATTTCTCCGTCCGCTCCGCCGACGGGAGGGATTATCTGCCCTCTGTGATCGCGGGGATCATGGAGAAGATCCCGGAGATGACGGCTTTCCTCAACCCCCGTGAGGACTCGTATCTGCGCTTGGGCTCCTGCAAGGCCCCCGGCTACATCTCCTGGTCCAGCGAGAACCGCTCCCAGCTGATCCGCATCCCGGCGGCGTCACAGGAGCATTACCGGGCGGAGCTGCGCTCCCCGGATCCCACGGCCAACCCCTATCTGGCCTACGCCATCCTGATCGGGGCGGGCCTGTACGGTATCGAAAGGGGGCTCGCCCTGCCGGAGAGCGCCGACATGAATCTCTTTACGGCCGACCCGGAGACCCTGCGCCGATTCCGTCGTCTGCCCGCCTCCCGGGAGGAGGCGGCACAGCTGGCGCAGGCCAGCGGCTTTCTGAAGGAGTATCTCCCGGAGCTGATCCTGGACGCCTATACCGGCCGCTGAGGCGGCGAAAAAATCCGCGGGAAAGGAGGGAAAAGGGCATGGTCTTCCAGGAGCGCACCTACGCCGTCCTGATGGTTTCGGCCTCTGAAAAATTCAACACCGCCACCCGCGCCCTTCTCCCTCCCACGGACTACTGGCCTGTGGATACGGCGAAAAGCGCCGGGGAGGCCCGCCGCCGCCTGCTGACGGCGCGGTACGACCTGGTGCTGGTCCATGCGCCGCTGCCGGACGAGTTCGGGAGCGGCCTGGCCGCCGACATCTGCCGCAGTTCCAGTTGCGGGGCGCTGCTGCTGGTCCGCCAGGACGTCTATGACGACGTGTGCGCGGAGGTGATGGAGGAGGGGGTCATGGTGCTGCCCATGCCCACCACGGGGCGGATGGTGTCCCAGACCCTGCGCATGATGTGTGCCTCCCGGGAGCGGCTGCGCCGCCTGGAGGAGAAGCAGACCACGGTGGAGGAGAAGATCGAGGAGATCCGCATCGTGAACAGGGCCAAGTGGATCCTTATCGACCGCCTGGGTATGCGGGAGGAGGAGGCCCACCGGTATCTGGAGAAGCAGGCCATGGATCTGCGCCTGCCGGTGCGGAAAGTGGCGGAAAATGTGATCCTGACCTACTCATAAGACAGGATGTGGGGTTGACAAGGACGGCGCAACGGTGTAAACTACCATATGTTGAACAAGGACGTTCATCGAGGGACAAGTGCCCCCGGATGAGCGTCTTTTCTTTTTTTACATTGACAGGGGAGGCGCAGGAACAGATGACGAAGTACATTTTTGTGACAGGCGGCGTCGTGTCGGGCCTGGGCAAGGGCATCACCGCCGCTTCGCTGGGCCGGCTGCTGAAGGCCCGGGGCCTGAAGGTGGCCGCCCAGAAGCTGGATCCCTACATCAACGTGGACCCCGGCACCATGAGCCCCGTCCAGCACGGCGAGGTCTACGTGACGGAGGACGGGGCGGAGACGGACCTGGATCTGGGACACTACGAGCGGTTCATCGACGAGGATCTGAACCGATACTCCAATCTGACCACCGGCAAGGTCTACTGGAACGTGCTCAACAAGGAGCGGCGGGGAGAGTATCTGGGCTCCACGGTGCAGGTGATCCCCCACATCACCGACGAGATCAAGGACTTCATCTTCCGGGTGGGCAAGCAGACGGACGCCGACGTGGTCATCACGGAGATCGGCGGCACCATCGGCGACATCGAGGGCCAGCCCTTCCTGGAGGCGGCCCGCCAGGTCTCCCTGGACGTGGGGCGGGAGAACAGCCTGTTCATCCACGTGACCCTGGTGCCGTACCTGCGGGGCTCCAGCGAGCACAAGTCCAAGCCCACCCAGCACTCCGTCAAGGAGCTCCAGGGCATGGGCATCCACCCGGACATCATCGTGCTGCGCAGCGACGAGCCCATCACCGACGAGAGCATCTTCCGCAAGATCGCCCTGTTCTGCAACGTGCAGCCGGACTGCGTCATCGAGAACCGCACCCTGACGTGCCTGTACGAGGCGCCGCTGATGCTGGAGGAGCAGAATTTTTCCGGTATCGTCTGCCGGAGATTGGGGCTGGACGTGCCGCCGGCGGATCTCGCGGAGTGGCGGGAGATGACGGAGCGGATCAAGCACCCGAAGCGGCAGGTGTGCATCGGGGTGGTGGGCAAATACATGCAGCTCCACGACGCCTATCTCTCCGTAGCGGAGGCCCTCCACCACGCCGGCGGCAGACGGAGCGCCGACGTGGAGATCCGGTGGATCGACTCGGAGGAGCTGGAGCGCGGCGACGCTGCCGCCGCCCTCTCGGAGCTGGACGGGATCCTGGTCCCCGGCGGCTTCGGCAACCGGGGGACGGAGGGCATGATCCTCACCGCTCAGTATGCCCGGGAGCACAAGGTGCCCTATCTGGGGATCTGCCTGGGCATGCAGATCGCCGTGATCGAGATCGCCCGGAACGTGGCCGGTCTGGCCGGCGCCAACTCCCGGGAATTCGACGAGAGCTCCCCTCACAGGGTCATCGACTTCATGCCGGGGCAGAGCGACGAGATCGACAAGGGCGGCACGCTGCGGCTGGGCAGCTGGCCCTGCGCCGTGAAGCCCGGCAGCGTCATGGAGCGCTGCTACGGAGCCTCCCTGATCCATGAGCGGCACCGCCACCGCTACGAAGTCAACAACGACTACCGGGCCGCCCTGACCGATGCCGGCCTGTCATTGAGCGGCCTGTCCCCGGACGGCCGCCTGGTGGAGACCGTGGAGCTGCCGGACCACCCGTTCTTCGTGGGTGTCCAGTACCACCCGGAGTTCAAGAGCCGCCCCAACCGGCCCCATCCCCTGTTCCTGGGGCTGGTGGACGCCTCCCTGGAGGCCGGGGAGAAGAAGCGCTGATTCGTGAGAACCGTACCGCCCGGCGGTCCGGACTCTGCCGCTATCCCCGCGGCGGATTCCGGGCCGCTGTTTCTTTGCGCGCGGAGCCGGACGGGAGCGGGAAGTGCTTGACGGCATGGCGGCAAACAAGTATAATATTATACTGGAAAAGAGGGTTTTCAAACCTGCAAGCAATCAACCGGAAACAGCCGAGAAACAGAGGAGGGCAACGATATGCTTACCATTGAAAAGAACACGGGGAACGGAGTCGCCGCTTTCAGCCTGAAGGGCCGCCTGGATACGATGACCGCCCCGTCGCTGGAGAGTGAGTTGAAGACCGCTCTGGAGGAGACGAAGGAGCTGGTGCTGGACCTGGCGGAGCTGGAGTACATCTCCTCGGCCGGCCTGCGCGTGCTGCTGTGGGCCCAGAAGGTCGTGGGCGACGAGGGGACCATGAAGGTCTGCAACGTGGGCGAGGCCGTCATGGACATCTTTGAGGTCACCGGCTTCACCGAGATCCTGACCATCGAGAAAGCGGAGGAGTGACCCGGACCGGGCGTGAAGGCCGGTGAGATGACGGGACACCGGAGGCGGAGCGGTATTCGGCCCCGGGGCTGGGAAAACACCCCGGAGCAGGCCCTGCTGCAGACGGCGATTATGTGGGCGGAGCGCCGCGGTCCGCGGCTTGACGGCGCTTTGTCCGGAGTACAGGAAAGGGAGAAAACCCATGAAGATTGAAATGACCGGGCGGATCGATTCCAACAACGCTGCCCGGGTGGAGCAGAGGATCATGGAGCAGCTGGCGGCTGCCGCCGGAGAGGCGGTCACGCTGGATATGGCGGACCTGGAGTACATCTCCAGCGCCGGACTGCGGGTGATCCTGCGGCTGAAGAAGAGCCATAGGGATCTGCGGATCGTCAACGTCAACTCCGAGGTCTACGAGATCCTGGAGATGACCGGCTTCACCGAGATGATGCCGGTGGAGAAGGCCTACCGCGTGGTGTCCGTGGAGGGCTGCGAGGAGATCGGCCGGGGCGCCAACGGCACCATCTACCGCATCGACCAGGACAACGTGGTCAAGGTCTACAACAACGCCGACGCCCTGGAGGATATCCAGCATGAGCGCGAGGTGGCGAAGCTGGCCCTGATCCTGGGCATCCCCACCGCCATCTCCTACGACGTGGTGCGGGTGGGGGAGAGCTACGGCTCCGTGTTCGAGCTGCTCAACGCCACGTCCTTCTCCAAGATCCTGGCCACCGAGCCGGAGAAGATGGACTGGTGCGTGGAGCAGTACGTGGAGATGCTCCGCAGGATCCACGACACCGTGGTCCCCAAGGGCAAGCTGCCCGATATGCGGGAGACGGCCCTGTCCTGGGCCCGGTTCATGCAGGATCACCTGCCGGAGGAGGCGGGGAAGAAGCTGCTGGCGCTGGTGGAGGCTGTTCCCCACGACGACCACATGATCCACGGAGACTACCATACGAAGAATCTGGAGCTGCAGAACGACGAGGTGCTGCTCATCGACATGGACACCCTGGCGGTGGGCCATCCGGTGTTCGAGCTGGCCAGCATGTACAACTCCTTCGTCGGCTACTCCGAGTACAACCACGAGATCATCAAGACCTTCCAGGGCTTTGATCTGGAGACGGGCACGACCTTCTGGCGCAAGTCCCTGGCTGCCTATCTGGAGACCACCTGCCCCACCAAGATCCGGGAGGTGGAGGACAAGGCCCGGATCATCGGCTATACCCGCATGATCCGCCGGTCCATCCGCCGCCGCGGTCTGGAGACGGAAGAGGGCCGGGCGGAGATCCAGCTGTGGACAAAGGAACTGCTGGAGCTGCTGGAAAAGACCGACACCTTGGTTTTCCGGCGGGACGAGCTGGACATCGAGGCGGTGAGCGAGAACCTGGAGGAGGTACAGACCTTCGTTGACGAGCGGCTGGATATCGTCGACTGCCCGCCCAAGGACAAGCTCCGGATCGGCGTGGCGGTGGAGGAGATCTTCGTCAACATCGCCAACTACGCCTACAACCCCGACAAGGGCCGCGCCATCGTCCGGGTGGAGGTGTCCGGCGACCCCGTGACGGTGACCATTACCTTCATGGACCACGGCGTCCCCTATGACCCCTTGGCCAAGGAGGACCCGGACGTGACCCTTGGAGCCGAGGAGCGTGAGGTGGGCGGCCTGGGCATCTTTATGGCCAAGAAGATCATGGACGACGTGACTTACACCTACCGGGACGGCCAGAACATTCTGACGCTGAAGAAAACGCTGTAACAAGGGAGCGAGGGCATGACGAGCTGTTACGACAGGATCGATCTGCATATGCACACCACCGTCTCCGACGGCACCGACACGCCGAAGGAGATCGTCGAGCGGGTGCGTCAGGCGGGCATCAAGCTGTTCTCCGTGACGGATCACGACGCCGTGAAGGCGGGACAGATCATCCCCGGCATCCTGACCGAGGGCGATCCCCGCTTCATTCCCGGCGTGGAGTTCTCCTGCAAGGATGAGGAGGGCAAATACCACGTGCTGGGCTACGGCTTCGCGCCGGACGACCCGGAGATCCTGAAGACGGTGAAGAGCGGCCACTCCCTGCGCATGAAGAAGGTCCGCGCCCGGCTGGAGTTCCTGAAGGAGAAATTCGGATTCTCCTTCCCGGACGAGGAGATCGGGAAGCTGCTGGCCATGGACAACCCCGGCAAGCCCCACATCGGCAACCTGATGGTGAAATACGGCTACGCCGCCACCAAGGAGCTGGCCATCAAGGAGTTCATCAATAAGCTCCGCTTCCGGGGCGAGTACCTGCGGCCGGAGGAGGCCATCCGGGGCATCCTGGCCGCCGGAGGCGTCCCGGTGCTGGCTCACGCCGTCTACGGCAGCGGCGACGAGCTGATCCTGGGGGAGGAGCTGGACGAACGGGTCCGCCGCCTCATGGACTTCGGGCTCCAGGGGGTGGAGGGCTTCTACTCCGGCTTTACCGCCAAGCTCAGCCGCATGATACTGGATCTGGCGGAAAAATATGATCTCTACGTGACCGCGGGCAGCGACTTCCACGGCGCCAACAAGCTGGTGATCCTGGGAGATACCGGTCTTCCGGAGCCCGGCGAGTGGCCGGAGGGCCTGCTGCGGTTCCTGGAGCGGATCCTGGAGGAAGTGCTGTGAAGAAGGTATCCCTGCAGATCGGCGTCACCGCCCTCGTCCTGCTGATCGCCAGCCTGATCGTCTATCTGACTGCCGGGCACGCGGTGATTGTCGTCGCCCGGAATCCGGGCCTTGCCGACACAGACGGCTGGCAGGCGCCGCCCGAGGCGCTGGAGATTCGGATGGAAACGGAGGGCGTGGCGGAGGCGGAAGCCGTCCGAATCAGCGGCGACACCCTGAAGATCCGCCTCCGGGCCCTGGCGCCGGGCGAGACCTTCTGCCAGATCAATAAGGCGGGCTCCGATGACGTGACGACAGGTCAGTTCATCCGGGTGAACGCTCGCCGCTTCATCCGCAGCAACGACGCCATCATCGGCGGCCTGGCCTTCTACATCATCGCCGCGGGCCTCTTTCTGGCGGCTGCCTGCTTTTTCTTCCTCCGGTACTTTTTCTCCGTCCGGGGGAGCGCGCTGTACTCCTACCTGTCCATATTCTCCTGCGGCATGGCCATCTTTACCGGAGTCGGCGCCGTCAGCGTCCTTATCCAGGGGATCATGTACGTCGCCGATCCCCTCCACCACAGCGAGCTGCAGGCCCTGGGCTCCATCGCCGGGACCTTCAGCGCCTGCATGTGGTATCTGTCGCCGCTCATCCTGGCCTTCTCCGCGGCCATGATCGTCAGCAACGTCGCCCTGCTGCGCCACGAGTCGGCGCGGCTGTCCAACGTGCTGGGCATCGGCGTGGGGGTCGCCATGATCGCGGGGCTGCTGCTCCCGTTCCTGCTGGGGCTGAACGGCTTCTCCGGCAGCTTTGAGGAGTACCGCCTCCGGGTGGCCCTGGAGAATATCTACGATACCGTATACGCCTATTTCGCCTACATGCTGGCCGGTTCCGTCATCTGCGGCATCCGCGCCGTGCGGCGGAAGGTCCCCTATGACAGAGACTACATCGTCATCCTGGGCTGCGGCTTCAACGCCGACGGCAGTCTGACGCCCCTGCTGCGGGGCCGGTGCGACCGGGCCGCCGATTTCCGGGAGGAGCAGAGGGCGGCGACGGGCCGGGAGGCGATCCTGATCCCCTCCGGCGGACAGGGCGACGACGAGCCCATGCCGGAGGCGGAGGCCATGGCCCGGTATCTCATCAGCCGGGGCGTGCCGGAGAGCGCGATCATCCGGGAGGACCGGTCCCGGAACACCGCCCAGAACATGGCCTTCTCCAAACAGATCATCGACGCGGCGGATCCGCAGGCGAAGGTCGCCTTCTCCACCACCAACTATCACCTATTCCGCAGCGGCCTCCTGGCCGCCCGGGCCGGACTGGACGCCGAGGGCATCGGCGCCAAAACGAAGTGGTGGTTCTGGCCCAACGCCTCCATGCGGGAGGTGGCGGGCCTCATGGCCAGCCGGGTCCGGGAGGAGCTCATACTCCTGACGGTCACGGTGGCCGTCAGTATCCTGTTGTCCTGGCTGACCATCCGGTGAGGAGCCGGAGCGAAAGCCCATTCATACGGCATCAAGCAGAGTTGATAACGATTTTACAGAAGAGAGGAAACGGCGAGATGGAAAAGAAAAGAAACGCGATGCAGAAGGCGCTGGGGCTCTTCCTGTGCCTGGTGCTGGTCCTGTCCCTGGCCGCCTGCGGCGGCAGCAAGCCCGACGACAAGACTCCCGACGACGCCAAGGACTTCGTCTGGACCCGCGAGGGCTACTTCAAGGACGAGGCGGATAATCTGGTCAGCATCATGAAATCGGACATGGAGGATTATCCCGGCTGGTACGTGGGCGTTATGCTGGGCGACGATATGTACGGCTGGTATATCCCCCAGGAGGGCAAGACGCTGCACGGAAACCTGGTGCCCGATTATGAGCAGGGCGAGTACATCGTAACCGTTACCGAGGATGGCGAGGACGGCATTCAGGTGGCGGTGGAGGGCGGAGATACCTACCGCCTGGCCGCCTACGAGATGCCCATGGCCACCATTATCGTCCACGTCAATACCGAGGGTATGGGCGGCGTCGACTACGCGGAAGGCCAGGAGGCCCCTGTATTCGACCCGGATTATCCCTACCAGTCCGCCCAGATCAATCTGGCTGAGCCCGCTGTCTACACCTTCCTGGCCACCGAATACGTGGACGGCTGGAAGTTCGTGAAGTGGACCAAGGACGGCGAGGACTATTCCACGGACGCCTGCATCACGGTGGAGCTGACGGAGAGCGCGGACTTTATCGCCGTGTTTGAGCCGGTTGAATAACGAAACGAGGAGAATGGCAATGAATACGAATCTGTTCAAGCCGGTTATCAAGGCCCGGGCAAAGCACATCAGCTTCTTCATCCTCATCGGCGGCCTGGTCATGATCGCCCTGGGGATCTATCTGGGCTTTTTCCAGTCCAACGGATTTGAGAAGACCACGGCGGTCATTACCCGGGTGGAAAAAGTGGATGAGGAGACCAGCCGGGCGACGGCGACCTACACGGTGAACGGCAGGACCTATACGGAGGTCCTGGACTCCTTCAGCCCCTCCTGGAAGGAGGGCAAGGAGATCACGGTGAAGTACGACCCGGCCGATCCCTCCGTGGTCCATGCCTATACCCCCGGACTGACCGTCTATCTGATCGCCATCGGCGCGCTGCTGGTGATCCTGGAGCTCCTGGGGTTTCTGAAGAACAGGCGGCAGAAGGAGGAGCTGGCGGCAGAGGAGACGGGTCCCCTGTTCCGGGCGCCGCGGCGGGGCGAGGAAGAGCGGAAGCTGTATTTCCTCACCGATCTGGGCACGGCCAAGGGTACCTGCCACATCGAGGACGCCCAGCGGAAGGTCCTGTATGAGGCCGTCTGCACCAAGTTCAACCTGGTGGGCGACTCCCGGTACGAGTTCGTGGACCACGTCCTCAACCGCAGGACGCCCCACCTGATCGGGAAGACCGCCGACAGCGAGTCCAACGCCATCTGGGTCCTGGACAAGCACTCCACCTTCGATCTGGACGGGAAGGATATCTGGAAGCTGCTCCACGACAACGGCGTCACCATCCGGACGGGGCTCGACGGCCTCAAGTGGGCCTATACCATCCTCCGCGACGGCGAGGAGATCGCCACGGCGGTGAACACCAACAAGCTGGTCCACGAGGAGGACGCGGAGGCGAAGGGAGCCCTGGCGAAGGTGCCGTTTCCCGGCTTCTTCCGCATCGTGACCCGGGAAGAGAACCTGGACGTGATCTTCCTGACCCTGATGGCCATCGGCCGGACGGATATGATGTTCTACAACTGACCCGCTTGGCCCCGGCGGCGGACGGATGAGCGCGGGACGACGCCGATGCTGGATCCCCCATACCGGAACCGCCTGACCATGGATCCCCAGTGAGCCCGTGCCCCGGCGGCACCAGAATAAAAGGAAAACGATCGACAGACTGCGAAGGAGGAGCGAACAATGGAAATGAAGTTTTACATCTGCGAGCATTGCGGCAACATCATCGCCATGGTGAAGAGCAGCGGCGTGCCCGTCATGTGCTGCGGCCAGGCGATGACGGAGATCATTCCCGGCACCGCGGACGCGTCTTTGGAAAAGCACGTCCCCGTTTTTGAAGTGAAGGACAACAAGGTGTTCGTCACCGTCGGCGCGGCGCCCCATCCCATGCTGCCGCAGCATTACATCGAGTGGGTCTCTCTGCAGACCAAATTCGGCAACCAGCGCAAAGCGCTGCATCCGGGCGAGGAGCCCAAGGTCTGCTTTGCCCTGTGCGAGGGCGACGAGGTGGAGGCGGTGTACGCCTACTGCAATCTCCATAGCCTGTGGAAGGCCTGAATCCCGGTGCCGGCGGATATCGTAATCAACGGATACAACGTATCATCAAAGCGGTAATAAGCAGAAAGGGGGATGTCACATGACCTGGACGTGCAGCTACTGCGGCTGGCCCAATACGATGGACATGTACGTGTGCCATCATTGCGGCAGATCCACCAGACCCAAGGGCTTTAAGGTCATCCGTTTCAAGGTGACCGGAAAGCGCTGAAGCAACAGATTTCCAAAAAAGAAAAATGACTGCCCGGAGGCAGTCATTTTTCTTTTTCCGTAAATTGCTTCGGCCGGGATGCGGCCGGGGGAGCGGCGGCTGACGACGGGCGGCTTTCAGCGGCATTCCGCGGATTGCCGGACCTCCAGGGAGGCGCCCAGGGACCGGAGCTTCTCCTCGAAGGCGTCAAAGACCGGCTCATATCCCCTGGGGCACTCCACCACGGTGACGCCCTCCGCGGCCAGACCCGCGGCGGTGAGGCCGCTTACCATCTGCCGGACGAAGGGGGTCACCTGAGCGCCGGTCATTTTCCCGGCGCCGCAGATTCGCAGGGTCTGGGTCTCCTCGCCGGAGACGGAGGCGCTGACGCCCAGCTTCGAGAGCTCCTCGGCCAGACGGGCGGCATAGGAGCCGCCGATGGACAGCGAGAGGAAGCTGACGCCCCGGGCCATGGCGGCGCAGGCCGCCAGATGGGGCGCAAGGGGCAGGGGGATCCCGGAACCGGGACCGGCCTGCGCCCGGAAGGGGAGCAGGGGCGGCCGGCTCACCAGGCGCAGGGAGTTGTTTTTCGCGTCGGTGCTGAGGCGGACGCCCATATCTTCGAGGACGGCGGTCAGAGCGGTCAGCTGCTCGGGGCGGATCGCCTCCACGGTGACGTCGCCGCCAGCGGCGGCTGCCGCGCACAGGTAGACGCCGGCCTCCTCCGCGGCGGGAGCGAGGGTGAAGTCCGTGCCGTGGAGCCGGGACAGGGGGCCGCCGAAGATCTCGATCCGGTCCGTTCCCGCTCCCCGGACGTCTGCGCCCATGGCGTTGAGGAAGTCGGCAAGCTCCCGAAGGAGGTCGTCGTCCGGCGCGTTTTCGATGACGGTCTGTCCCTCTGCGGCGACGGCAGCCGTCATCAGATTGATGCAGGCGCCGACGCTGGGGGTCTCCAGGGAGATCTCGCAGCCCTTCAGCCCGTTCTTTGCGGTCAGGAACAGCCTGCCGTCCGCCTCCCTTGCCTCGGCGCCCATCCGTTCGAAGCCGCGGATGTGCTCCGTCAGGGGGGCCAGGCCCAGCGTGCCGTAAAAGGGGAAATGGGACCAGCTGGCCCGGCCGAACCGGCCCAGGAACACGCCCAGCAGAGCGTAGGAGAGCCGGACCGCGGGCAGATCGGCGTCCGCTTCGACCTCGAAGCCGGTCAGCCCGGCGGCGCTGTCGTCCGGCCGCAGGAGAACGGTGCGGCGGTCGTCGGGATCTGGATAGGATACAGCGCAGCCCAGCCGTGAGATCGCCGCTGAAAACAGGCGGAACTCCTGGGTGTCCGGCAGGTTCCGGAGCGTGACCGGCTCGCCGCAGAGGAGCGAGGCGGCCATAAGGATCACGGCCGAGCGGGATGAGCCGCTGACGCGCACCGTGCCCCGCAGGGGCGTTCCGCCGCGGATGAGATACTGCTTCCGGGTATTCCGGGACGTCGGTCTTGTGAACTCGTGGTCGGACATGATGATTTCCTCCGTTCTTCAGAGTATGTTTTCTCTTTTATTGTATGTCCTGGCGAGGGGGTTGTCAACCTGCGGGAAAAACACGGTAATACCGGGAAAAAGAGTTGATTTTTCCCGGAAACGTGGTATAATCACAATATGAAAGTGAATACGCTGCATCGTGTTCCGCGTGAAGACTGACGATCGTCAGGCGCTGGAATAAGGAAATCCGGTTGGAGTCCGGAGCAACACCCGTTGCTGTAAGTGCAGGAGCTGCTTGCCCGCGCCGTGAGGCGGCCATTGGGAAACTGAGAAGGTAGGGCAGGAAGCGCAGGAGATGTCTCCCCAATGCACGAGCCAGAAGGTCGACGATGATCGAGTCTGAAGACGCTTCGGCGCGCCCTTGCGCGCGGAGCGGGACAGGGCAGAGAGCATGGAAACAAAAGGCCGTGGCAGATGCCACGGCCTTCTTTTTTGTGCAGCGTATCCCCGGCGGAGGAAAAACGCCGTTATGATTCCGGTTTCCATTGAGATATCTCCATAAAACAGGGAGGACTGCGGTTTGGGCGCCGCAGTCCTTCCTGTTTTATTCCTTGTTTTCCTTGTTTTCCCCGTTTTTCCTCTCGTGCTGCCGGCAGACGGCCCGGTAGATGAGCAATCCGACCCCTGAGATGGCCAGCGTCACGGCGAAGGCGATAAGGGCGAACTGGTAGTTCTGCACCCCGATGGCGTCGCCGCCGATGGTGGAGGTCAGGATGGAGGGGATGCGGCCCACCGTGGAGATCAGCAGCCAGGTGCCCCAGCGCAGATCGGTAAGGCCGGCAAAGTAGCAAAGCAGATCCTTGGGGGTGCCGGGCACGGTGAAGATCAGCCAGAACAGGGCGTTGCGCCTGGGGGAGTCCTTCAGAAACCCGATCCTTTCCAGCTTTTCCCGGGGAAAGAACACCTCCACCAGGGGCTGGCCGAACCGGCGCACGAAGGCGAACACCGCCACGCTGCCCAAAAAGACCCCCAGCATACACAGGAGCGTGCCCCGGAGAGCGCCGAAGGCGTAGCCGGCGCACAGCTCCAGGGGCTCGCCGGGGATGATGGCCACCAGCACCTGGAGAAAGACCATCCCCACGAAGGCGATCATGCCCCACACGCCCCGGGCCTCCACCCAGGCGCGGAAGCGATCCGGTTGGCGGGCGAAGCGGATCATAGGCCGGCCCACAAACCAGAAGACGGCGACAGAGAACAGGATGAAGACGACCACCGCTGCGGCGGAGAGCAGCTTCCTCTGCCGTTCCGTCAGAGAACGCTTTTCCATGGGGGATCAGAGTTTGGCGGCGTTCTGCTGCCAGCGCCAGGAATCCCGGCACATATCCTCCACGCTCTTCTCGGCCCGCCAGTTCAGCAGCCGGGCCGCCTTGTCCGCGTTGGCGTAGACAGAGGCCAGGTCGCCGCTGCGGCGGGGGGCGATGCGGTGGGGGACGGGTACGCCGTTGACCCGCTCAAAGGCGTGGACAAGCTCCAAAACGCTTGTGCCGCAGCCGGTGCCAAGGTTAATGGCTTCCCACCCGGTATGGGCGTTGACGTAGTCGATGGCGGCGGCGTGGCCCTTGGCCAGATCCACCACATGGATATAGTCCCGCACGCCGGTGCCGTCGGGAGTGGGGTAGTCGTCGCCGAAGACCGACAGCTCGGCCCGGATGCCGGCGGCGGTCTGGGTGATGAAGGGCATCAGATTGTTGGGGATACCGTTGGGCATCTCGCCGATGAGACCGCTCTCGTGGGCGCCCACCGGGTTGAAGTACCGCAGGCAGACCACGGACAGCTCCGGATCGGCCACGCAGGCGTCGGAGAGGATCTGCTCGATCATGGACTTGGTCCAGCCGTAGGGGTTGGTGCAGTTGCCCCGGGGCATGTCCTCCGTGTAGGGCACGGGGTTCTCGGAGCCGTACACCGTGGCGGAGGAGCTGAAGATCAGCTTTTTGACGCCGTGGGCGGCCATGGTCTCCAGCAGGGTGAGAGTGGTGTCCAGGTTGTTGCGGTAGTAGGCCACGGGCTTCTGCACGGACTCGCCCACGGCCTTGAAGCCGGCGAAATGGATGACGGCGTCGATGGTATTCTCGCGGAACACCCGCTCCAGGGCGTCCCGGTCGGCGATGTCGATCTGATAGAAAACGGGCCGGCGGCCGGCGATCTGCTCCAGCCGGTCGATCACGTCGGCCCGGGCGTTGGACAGGTCGTCGGCGATGACCACGTCGCAGCCCCGGTCCAGCAGCTCCGCGGCCACGTGAGAGCCGATGAACCCGGCGCCGCCGGGCAGCAGGATGGTTTGTTTCATGGTGAGCCCCCTCGCTTGTTGTTGATGTATAGGCAAATAATAGTGTAAAAGAAACGGAGGAATAACGCAAGTGTTTTTTAGTGGCTGCATAAGGAGAAAAGGGGGGCGGGGCCTTTTTTAACTTGCTTAAAGGGGCGTTGTATGATATAATATGCCGAACGGAGTGCGCTAATTGCCCGCCGCGCTGCGGAAGTCCCGAAAAACACAGAGCGAAAGACGAACAGGGATGTGTTCTCGATATGAGGTTATTCAATAAAAAAGACAATCAGTGGTTGACGCGTTTCTTTGTGGTACTGGTCCTGGACGTGTTTTCCATTGCCGTGTCCTTCTTCGTGGCGCTTTGGGTGCGCTACGAGTTTCGGGTAAACGTGATCCCCGACAGATATATCGACGCGCTGGTCCACTACATCGGTTACTGGATCGTTATCTGCGTGGTGGTGTTCTGGCTGGCCGACCTGTACAACAGCATCTGGACGTACGTCAGCATCGACTCGCTGGCCAGGATCATGGTGGCATACGTGATCCTGCTGCTCCTGGCGTTCGGCTGCGTGAAGGTGTTCCAGATCGACCTGCCCCGCTCCACGTACTTCATCGGCTTTTTCCTGAGCTTTGCCTGCACGGTGGGCATCCGGTTTTCCTACCGGCTGTTCAAGCGGCTGGAGGCGTTTATCGGCCTGAGCCGGGACCACACGATGAAGAACGTCATGATCATCGGCGCCGGCGAGGCGGGCCGGCAGCTGATCCGGGAGTTCGCCGTCAATCCCAATCTGAAGAGCCGCGTCGTCTGCCTGATCGACGACAACCCCAACAAGCACCGCCACATTCTGGAAGGCGTCCACATCGTGGGCGGGCGGGAGGATATCCCGGAGGCCGTGGAGAAATACCGGGTCCACAAGATCATCTACGCCATTCCCGCCAGCAGCATGCAGACCCGCAAGGAGATCCTGGACATCTGCAGCACCACCGGCTGCGAGATCCAGGTGGTCCCCGGCATGTTCCAGCTGGTGAACGGAGAGGTCAGCGTCAACAAGCTGCGGAAGGTGTCTCTGCTGGATCTGCTGGGCCGGGATCCCATCCAGACCAACCTGGCGGAGATCCGCCAGTATATCGCCGGCAAGGTGGTCATGGTCACCGGCGGCGGCGGCAGCATCGGCAGCGAGCTGTGCCGTCAGATCGCCCGCAGCAATCCCCGGCAGCTGATCATCTTCGACATCTACGAAAACAACGCCTACGACATCCAGATGGAGCTCAAGCGCACCTGCCCGGAGCTGGATCTGGTGGTCCTTATCGGCTCCGTCCGGGACCCCAAGCGTCTGGACGATATCCTGAGCCAGTACCGGCCGGAGTTGGTGTTCCACGCGGCGGCCCACAAGCACGTGCCGCTGATGGAGGACAGCCCCAACGAGGCCATCAAGAACAACGTGTTCGGCACCTATAAGATGGCCCACGCGGCCCGGGAGTTCGGCGTGAAGAAATTTGTGCTGATCTCCACGGACAAGGCCGTCAACCCCACCAATATCATGGGCGCCAGCAAGCGCCTGTGCGAGATGGTGGTGCAGATGATGAGCCGCAGGGGCGGCACGGAGTTCGTGGCGGTCCGGTTCGGCAACGTGCTGGGCAGCAACGGCAGCGTGATCCCCCTCTTCGAAAAGCAGATCGCCGAGGGCGGCCCGGTGACGGTGACCCACCCGGAGATTACCCGCTTCTTCATGACCATTCCCGAGGCCGTGTCCCTGGTGCTCCAGGCGGGCTATTACGCCAAGGGCGGCGAGATCTTCGTGCTGGACATGGGCCAGCCGGTGAAGATCGACGATATGGCCCGCCAGCTGATCCGGCTGTCCGGCTTTGAGCCGGACGTGGACATCAAGGTGGTTTATACAGGCCTGCGCCCCGGCGAGAAGCTCTATGAGGAGCTGCTGATGGACGAGGAGGGCCTGCAGGACACCGCCAACAAGATGATCCACATCGGCAAGCCCATCGAGATGGACGACGCGGTGTTTGCCGCGCAGCTCAAGGAGCTGGAGAAGGCGTGTGCCGAGAACGCGCCCAATATCCGCAGCCTGGTGGCTGATATCGTCCCGACCTATCATCCCAAAAACGACTGATCCGATCCGTATGATCCCGCCCGAATCGTCCGTGTGGAAAGGGGACTGCATATGACAGTTGAGAACGCCAAAAAAATGAATATTTCTTTTTCGCCCCCTGACATTACCGAGCTGGAGATCCAGTACGTGGCGGACGCGCTGCGTTCCGGCTGGATCACCACCGGCCCTCGTACAAAAAAGCTGGAGCAGTTGATCGCGCAGCGGCTGGGGGTCGATAAGTGCGTCTGCCTGAATTCCCAGACGATGTGCGCCGAGCTCTCCCTCCGCCTGCTGGGGATCGGCCCGGGCGATGAGGTGATCACCTGCGCCTATACCTATACCGCGTCGGCGTCGGTCATCGACCACGTGGGGGCGAAGATCGTCCTGGTGGATTGCCAGAAGGACAACCTGGAGATGGACTACGACGCGATGGAGCGGGCCATCAACGAGAGGACGAAGGCAGTTATTCCCGTGGACGTGGGAGGGATCCCCTGCGATTATGACAGGATCATCGCCGCCGTGGAGAGGAAGAAGGAGCTGTTCCGCCCGGCCAATGACTTGCAGCGGGCGATCGGCCGTGTGGCGATCATCGAGGACGCGGCGCATGCTTTCGGCGCGGTGTGGCACGGAAAGCCGGTTGGCTGCATTTCGGATATCACCACTTTCAGCTTCCACGCGGTCAAGAACTTCACGGTTGCGGAGGGCGGCGCCATCACCTGGCGGCCTATGCCGGGCATTGCCGACGAAGCGGTTTACAAGCGGCTGCAGTTGTACAGCCTCCACGGGCAGGACAAGGACGCTCTGGCCAAAACCAAGATGGGATCCTGGGAATACGACATCGTGGGCCCCTGGTACAAATGCAACATGACCGATATTGCAGCCGCCATCGGACTGGCGCAGCTGGAGCGCTATCCGGGTCTGCTGGAGCGCCGGCGGGAGATCATCGGCCGTTACGACGGAGCGTTCCGCCCGCTGGGGGTGGAGACGCTGGCCCACTATACGGATCAGTACAGCTCCTCCGGCCACCTGTATATCACCCGCGTGCCGGGGATCACGCCGGACCAGCGCAACGAGATCATCGTACGCATGGCGGAGCTGGGCGTTGCCTGCAACGTCCATTATAAGCCGCTGCCCATGCACACGGCCTATAAAAAGATGGGATTTGACATTGCCGATTATCCCAATTCCTACGCGAGATTTGCCAACGAGATCACCCTTCCGCTGCACACCTGCCTCACGGATGAGCAGGTCGAGTACGTAATCGCTTGTTACTGCCAGGTCCTGAAGGACTATCTGAAATGAACGGAAACGGTGAAAGGAAATGCTGAAGAAATGGGAGGAGCTTCCGGCGAGTCTTCAGATCGAGGCCGTGAGGCCCTACTATGATCTGCTGGCCCGAAAGCGGGGGAGTCTGCTGTGCAAGAGAGGGCTTGACGTGGCGGCGTCTTTGCTGCTGCTGTTGCTCCTGTCTCCCGCTTTTCTGGTTTTGAGCATCGCCATCAAGCTGGATTCCCCCGGCCCCGTTTTTTACCGCCAGGTGCGGGTGACGCAGTACGGGAGAGAGTTCCGGATCCACAAGTTCCGGTCCATGGTGAGCAACGCCGACCGGATCGGGGCCCAGGTCACCGTCGGAAACGACAGCCGGATCACCCGTGTGGGACGGTTGATCCGGGCCTGTCGGCTGGATGAGATCAGCCAGCTGATCGACGTGCTCCGGGGCGATATGACGCTGGTGGGGACCCGGCCGGAGGTGCCGAAATACGTGGCGCAGTATACGCCGGAGATGATGGCTACGCTGCTGCTGCCGGCGGGAGTGACGTCCCTGGCCTCCATCCGATACAAGGATGAGGCTGCCCTTCTGGAGGGCGTGGAGGACGTTGACCGCGCATACGTGCAGGAGGTACTGCCGGGGAAGATGCGGTACAACCTGGAGGCCATCCGGAACTATTCGTTCTGGGGCGACGTCGCTGTCATGTTCCAAACGGTGTTTGCCGTTTTGAAGCGGGATTGATCTTGACGGAGGGACAGGGAAATGATGGAACGCAGAAGGCTGTCTATCTGTGTGATCGCGTATAATGAGGAGCAGTTTCTGCCCAACCTGCTGGCTGATATCAGAGGTCAGGAGTATCCCCACGAGCTGACGGAAATCGTACTGGTGAACAGTGCCTCCACAGACGCTACCCGCGAGCTGATGGAGGCTTTTGCCGCTGAGGACAACGGGTTCTATGCCGTCCAGGTGCTGGACAACCCCAGGAAGATCCAGGCAGCCGGCTGGAACGTGGCGATCACCCATGCCACGGGAGACGTGATCGCCAGGATCGACGCTCATACCCGGTTGCCGGGGGCGTATTCCCGGCAGGTGATGGAGGACATCGATTCCGGGGAGGACATCGTGGGCGGCATGCGCCCCTGCGTGATCGAGAATGACACGTCCTGGGGAAAGATCCTGCTGCGGACGGAGAATTCCCTGTTCGGAAGCAGCATCAATACCAGCCGGCACAGCACCGAGAAGCAGTACGTCAAGACCATGTTTCACGCGGCCTATCGGCGCGAGGTGTTCGAGAAGGCCGGCCTGTTCAACGAAGAACTGCTGCGCACGGAGGACAACGAGATGCACTACCGGATGCGCCGGGCGGGTTATCGTTTTTGCTACGACCCGGCGATCCTGTCCTACCAGTACGCCAGAAGCAGCCTGAAGCGGATGATACGGCAAAAGTACGGCAACGGTTACTGGGTGGGGAAGACGCTGAAGATCTGTCCGGGCTGCATCTCCCTGTATCACCTGGTACCGTGCGTTTTTGTGCTGGCGATCGTGGTGACGACGATCCTGGCGCTGCTGGGCGTCTGGCAGCTGGCGGCGCTGATGTGGGCGCTCTACGGCCTGTTTGCGCTGGCCAGTACGATCATCAGCGCGAAAAACGAGGGCTTTAATCCCTATCTGTTCGTTATGCCGGCGCTCTTCCTGATCCTGCACGTCGTTTACGGCGTCGGGACGATAGTGGGCCTGTGCGCCCGCGTGGAAAAGAAACCGGCCTGATGAAAGCCGGCCCGGTCCGGAAAACAAAGGAGAGCATACTATCATGGCGCAGACGGATATTTCCCCCGCGGACGTGCGGAAGATGCAGATGAAAGGCCTGGAGATGGCCCTGTTTTTTGACGACTTCTGTCAGAGGCATGGCCTGACCTATTTTCTCTGCGGCGGCTGCTGCATCGGAACGATCCGGAACGGCGGCTTTATTCCGTGGGACGACGACGTGGACGTGTTCATGCCCCGGAGTGACTATGAAAAGCTGAAGGAGTTGTGGGTAAACACCCCCGAGTATTCCATTCAGTACACCACGCGGGATTTCCTGACGGAGAACCAGTTTCTCACCATCTGCGCCAACAACACCACCTTTATCAAGACCTACCAGAAGGATCTGGACATCAACCACGGCCTGGTGCTGGACGTGCTGCCCCTGGACGGCTGTCCCACCGGCTGGCGCCGCAGGGCGCAGAAGCTGTGGGCGCTGCTGTATTCGCTGTTTGTCGTGGGCAAGGCGCCGGAAAACCACGGCAAGGCGGTGTATTGGGGCGGGCGGCTGCTGCTGGGCCTGGTCCGGAGCGCCGGCGGGCGGTATAAGGTGTGGCGCCTGTGCGAGCGGAGGATGACCCGGTATCCCATTGCCGAATGCGACTATATCACGGAGCTGTGCTCCGGACCACACTATATGCAGAACGAGTATCCGAAGGAGATCTTTGCCTCTGCCGTGCGGAAGGAATTCGAGGGCCATATGCTGCCTGTTCCGGTGGGATATGACGCCTATCTCCGCATGGCGTTCGGCGACTATATGAAGCTTCCCCCGGAAGAAAAGCGGGTCTGCCATCACGAGTTTGAGGTGATGGATATGGATCACAGCTATCTCACCTACCGGGGAAAGGCCTACTTTACGAAGAAATAGCGCAGGGAACGGCGCAGGCCTTACGCGTTGGGAAAAGGAGAAACCGATCGTGCTGAAAATTGACAAGAGCAAGCAGCTGACAGTCAATATCATCTGTTCTATCGTGTCCTATGGACTGTCCCTGCTTGTCAGCTTCTTCCTGTCTCCCTATATCATCAAGACGGTCGGCATTGAGGCAAACGGCTTCATCACGCTGGCCAACAACTTTGTCACCTATGCCAGCGTGCTGACGATCGCCCTCAACTCCATGTCCAGCCGATTCGTTACCGTCGAACTGGAACGGGGCAACAGGGAAGGGGCAAATACGTTTTACAACTCCATCCTCTGGGCCAGCATCATGATCTGCTGCACGCTGGCGGCTGTCTCCGTGCCGCTGCTGCTGTTTTTGGAGAAGGTCATTCTGATCCCGTCGGAGCTGATCGCCGACGTCAAGCTGCTGTTCCTGTTTATCTTTCTGAACTTCATGTTCAGTATCCTGTCCTCCACGTTTGCCGTTGCGACCTTCGCCACCAACCGGCTGTATCTGACCAGTCTGCGGACCATGGAGTCGCAGATCCTGCGAGTGATCCTGCTGCTGGTGGTTTTCAGCGTGTTTACGCCCCACGTATACCTGGTCGGCATCGCGACGGTCACCGCCACGGCTTACGTGATGCTGATGAATCTCCGATACCGGCGCAAGCTGCTGCCGCAGCTGACGCTGGACCGCCGCTTCATCAAGTTGCGCGCCTTGTGGACGGTGGTTTCCTCGGGATTATGGAACACCGTCATCCGCCTGGGACAGATCCTGTCCAACAGTCTCAGCGCGCTGATCGCCAATCTGCTGATCAGCCCCACTGCCATGGGCGTGGTGTCCCTGTCCCTGACGATTTCATCGGCCGCATCGGGCCTTGTCAGCGCCATCGCCAGCGTTTTTACGCCTGATCTGACCCGGGACGTGGCCCACGGGAATTTCGACGGGATGATGGACACCGTCAAGCGGGCGATCAAGATCATGTCCTCCATCGTGAATATCCCCATGATCGTCGTGCTGATCAACGGCGACCAGTTCTTTTCCCTGTGGACCCCCTCCCAGGACGCCAAACTGCTGTGGATCCTGTCCTCCATGTCGCTGGGGTGCCTGCTGATCAGCGGCGGGATCAACGTGCTGTACAGCCTGTTCACGGCGCTGAACAAGCTGAAGTACAACGCGCTGACCGTGCTGCTCAACGGAATCGTCACGGTTCTCGTCACGCTGGTGCTGCTGAAGACGACGAAGCTGGGGCTGTTTGCGATCGTTGCCACCAGCGAGCTGGTGAACCTGACGCGGGTCCTTGCGTTTGTCGTTCCCTACGGATCAAAATGTATGGGCCGGAAATGGTACGAGCTGTATCCCGTAGCGCTGAAGCCGCTGATCCCCGCGGCGCTGTGCTTCGGGCTGGGCATGGCGCTCAAGAGGGTTTTCCCGGTCCACTCCTGGATGACCTATATCCTGTTCTCCGGAGTGCTTGCCGTTCTGGCGCTGTTTATGAATATTTTTATCATCCTCAACCGGGAGGACCGCAAGGCGATGGTCAGAATGATCGCCGGCAAGCTGAAACGGTGAGGATCAGTCGGAAAAGAGGATAGAAGCATGACATATTTCAGAGATTCCAAGGCGTTCCGCGCGGTGCGCGAGCAGTTTATGAAGGTGGGCTTTCTCTATCGCCCCTATCACAAGCTGCTCAAGTATATCGGCCAGCAGAAGAGCAACCGGATCAACAGGCGGCGCAACCGCGACTTTCTGCTGTACGGGCGGAAGATGCTGGATGACGTCTGCCTTGCCGTTGCGCAGATGGATACGGAGATCTTCTGCGATTACGGTACGCTGCTGGGCCTGGTCCGGGGCGGAGATCTGATCCCTCACGATCTGGATCTGGACATGGGCGTCGTGCCCGACGAGAAGTTCTCCTGGGAGGAGCTGGAGCGGGTCCTGGGGACGATCGGCCTGGTCAAGTCCCGGCAGTTTTCCCTGGACGGCCGGATCACGGAGCAGACTTATGACAGGGACGGCGTTTCCATCGATTTCTTCCTCCATGATATCGTGGGGGATCAGATGGTGGTCTATTCCTATTTCCAGGATCCGGACGTGGCGTATCCCAATAGAAAGACGTACTCCGTGAACGAGTACAGGACCCGCATCGTCTACGGTACGCAGATGAAGGAGATCAACGGGATGCACGTGCTGATCCCGGCCAACAGCGAGGAGTTCCTGGAGGACGCCTACGGAAGCGACTGGCGGATCCCGAACCCCAACCATAAGTACAACCAGAACGTGGAATACGGCGTGCCCGGAAAATTCGGAACGTTCGACATGTGAGCTGCCGACGGCAGACGATATTAGAGAAGGCGGGGCCGACAGAATGAGCGAATCCACCAATCATGCGAGCAGCGAGGAGCTGAGGGGCCTTCAGAAGAAATCGTTGGAGATCCTGGGTGTTTTCAAGGAATTCTGCGATCGGCACGGGCTGCTGTTCTATTTCTGCGGCGGCTGCTGCATCGGCACCATCCGCCACGGGGGCTTTATCCCCTGGGACGACGACATCGACGTGTTTATGCCCCGGCCCGACTATGAGAAGCTGACGAAGCTCTGGCCGGAGGAGATGGGGAAGACCCGCTACCGCTTCTGCCGCAGCGACGAAAACACCTTTTACCGGTCTCTGCTGTCCTATATTTCCGACGAGGAGACGACATTTATTAAGGAGCGCCAGGCGGATCTGGATATTTCCCACGGCGTCCGGCTGGAGATCCTGCCCCTGGACGGCTGCCCCGACTCCCGCCTGCGCCGGAAGCTCCAGATCTTCTGGGGCCTGACCTATCAGCTGTTTATGAACCAGGAGGCCCCCACCAGCAAGGGGCGCGCGTTGGAACTGGCCGGCAGGGCGGCGCTGGCGCTGTTTCCCACCTGGCGGCGGCGATACCGCATCGCCAAGTTCGCCGAGCGGAAGATGTCCCGGTATCCGTTTGCCTCGTGTGAAAAGACGACGGAGCTGTGCGCCCGGTATAAGTACATGGTCAACGAGTATCCCCACGCGGCCTTTGAAAAGGCCGTTTACCGCCCCTTTGAGGGCGTCGAGATGCCCATCCCGCAAGGGTATGACACGTATCTGCACATGGCCTTCGGCGACTATATGGCTTTGCCGCCGGAGTCGGAGCAGATCCCCAAGCATGAGGCTGTTCTGGTAGACCTTGAGCACAGCTACAGGATCTACCGGGGAAAATACTATCTGACGGGAACCGAGGAGAAGGAATGAAGATCCTCTTTGGCTATCTGACTGCGGAATACCGCGGCGGAACGAAATTCCAACTGGACTTTGCCGGCAATTTTCAGAATGCGCAGGCGGGATTCATCACGTCCAATCCGCAGGTGAAATATGAGGAGGCGGTGAAAAAGATCGGGCCGATCCACCGCCTGCCGCCCACAAAGCATTTTTTCAAGCGGCTGGCCGCCCTGCGGAAGCTGGCGGAAGAATACGACGTGCTCTATCTGAACAAGGCTGTGCTGAATCCCTTTGAGCTGTATCTGGCAGGCCACGCGGGGTTCAAAAAGGTGGTTTTTCATTCCCACGGTACGGGAAAGGATACGAAAAACCCGGTGATCAAGGCCGGATATCATCTGCTGCACCGGATATCCAGACCCTTTGTGACGACGGTGGCGGACAAGCTGTGCGCCTGCTCCCGAGACGCCGCGGAGTGGCTCTTCGGACCGGACCGCCTGGCTCAGACGGACATGATCTACAACGGCATAGACGTGGATCGGTACCGCTACGACCCGGCCCGGCGCGAAAGGATGCGGCGGGATCTGGGGATCAGCGGCTTCTGCGTCATGCACGTGGGGGCGTTTTCGGCCGTCAAGAACCAGGGCTACCTGGTGCGGGCCTTCTCCGTGTTTCACGGCACCCACCCGGACAGCGTGCTCCTGCTGGTGGGACAGGGAGAGCTGATGGACGACGCGCGGAAGGAGGCGGAGGCCCTCGGCCTGGGCGGGGAGGTCCGCTTCCTGGGCCAGCGAAACGACGTGGCGGACATTATGCAGGCCGCCGACCTGCTGGTCCTGCCGTCGCTTCACGAGGGCCTGCCCTTCGTGGCGGTTGAGGCGCAGGCCGCGGGCTTGCCGTGTATCCTGACGGACAGAGCCGCGGCGGAGGCGAAGATCCTGGAGACCTGCAGCTTTTTCGATATTGCCCAACCCCCCGAGGCGCTTGCGGCGGCTATGGAAGAAAAGATGGGTCTGCCCAGGGAGGATACGGCGGATCGCCTGCGGAAGGCCGGGTTTGACCTGAAGACCTGCGCCCGGAAATTGGAAGAAGATCTTGCAGAAATGCTCTGAACATAAGAGGAGGAGACAGGTTATGATTTTTGGCGCGATTTTGGCCGGCGGCGTCGGCTCCAGAATGCATATGGCGGACATGCCCAAGCAGTTTCTGCCCTTGGGCGACAAGCCGGTTATCATCCACACGCTGGAAAAGTTTTTGGCTTGTGCGCGCTTTGAGAGCGTGTATATCGGTACCCACGGAGATTGGATCAACTATATGGAGGATCTGGTCGACAAGTACGTGCCGATGCATCGCTCCCGCATCCGCGTCGTTTGCGGGGGCTCCGACCGCAACGAGACCATCCAGAATATCATTTCCGCCATCGAGAGCGACCACGGCCAGGTGGAGGACAGCATTATCGTGACCCATGACGCCGTGCGGCCCTTCGTATCCATGCGCATGATCGAGGAGAACATCGACTTTGCCGAGAAGTACGGGGCGGTGGATACCGTTACGCCCGCGGCGGATACCATCGTCGTCTCCGAGGACGGCAAGGTGATCACCAATATTCCCGACCGCTCCATCATGTACCAGGGACAGACGCCCCAGAGCTTCCGGATCGGCCTGCTCAAGGAGCTGTACCGGTCCTTGACGGAGGAGGAGAAAAAGATCCTGACGGAGGCCTGCAAGATCTGCGTGGTTCGCAGCTACCCCGTCTATCTGGTCGAGGGCTCCTCCACCAATCTGAAGATCACGACTCCGGGTGACTATAAGATCGCGCAGGCTATGGTAGGGGGGATCTGGGTTGATTAATCAGATCTATCAGCTGGTCTCGCCGAAGGTCCTGTCTGTCAAGTACGACGACATCACGTATTCGGACAAGGTGATCGTGCGCCCGGAATACATGGCGCTGTGTCACGCGGATCAACGGTACTTTTTGGGGCAGCGGGACGCGAAAACGCTGCGGAAAAAGCTGCCCATGGCGCTGATCCACGAGTGCTGCGGACAGGTGGTCTATGATCCCGACGGCGTATGGAAAAGCGGCCAGAGGGTCGTCATGATCCCCAACGTGCCGGTCTCCGACAGTGACGTCATTTACGAGAACTATCGGAGAGGCTCCTACTTCCTGTCCAGCGGTTATGACGGATTCATGCGTGAGCTGGTTGAGATCGACCGGGGCAGAGTTGTTCCCTATGAGGACATACCGCCGCAGGTCGCCGCCATCACGGAGTTTATCAGCGTGGCCGTTCACGCCGCGACCCGCTTCGACCGCGTTGCCCACAGTATTCGGCGCCGGATCGGTATCTGGGGCGACGGAAGCCTGGCTTATGTAGTGGCCAACGTGCTGCGTCAGCGCTTTCCGGAGGCGCGGCTGGTGGTGGTGGGCCATTCCCAGCGGAAGCTGTCCCAGTTTTCCTTTGCCCATGAGACATATCTCTCTGACGACATTCCGGAGGATCTGTCCGTGGACCACGCCTTTGAGTGCTGCGGCGGCGAGGGCTCCTACTTCGCCATCGAGGACGTGATCCGCTATATTGAGCCCCAGGGCACGTTGATGCTGATGGGCGTTTCGGAGAACCGGGTCGCCATCAATACCCGCATGGTGCTGGAAAAGGGCCTGACGCTGACCGGCTGCTCCCGCTCCGGAAGGGAAGACTTCGAGGCGGCTGTCGCCATGCTGAACGACCCCGTTTTTCAGCGCCGTATGCGGGTTATCGTCACCGTTGACAAGCCCGTCCGGACGATAGAGGACATCTACCGTGTGTTTGCGGACGATCTGACGACGCCGTTCAAGACCGTATTCAAATGGGAGTTGTAACGATGACAGACAGAACACGCCGCGTGCAGAATATCCTGACGGTTGTCCGGTTCTGCTATATCGCCGTTTGCGTCCTCTATTTTGCCGCGTTCACCTTTGTGCCGGTGCGGGCCTATTACGGAACCCCTGTGGCCGATTTTGTATACCTGGCGATCCCGCTGACGGGTATGCTTCTTCTGCTGATCGACCTGCTGACACGGAGAAACATGTTTTCCCTCCAGCGGGTATTGCTCCTGATACTCTTCTTCTGCGCGTATCTCCTGTCGATCGTGGTCAATCGCAAGTATGATTTCATGGGGAACGCCAAGCTGATGGTGTGGATGGGGATCCAGGTGTTCCTTCTGTGCGCGCCGGATGACGAGGTGTCCTTTGACGTCCACGTGCGCCATCTGAAGGTACTGGCGGAGATCTTCGTCGCCATATGGCTGGTGGGCGCCCTGATCTCCTTCGGGGAGTTCTGCATCCAGTACGGCGGGTACATGCGGAGTATTGCCGACGGAAAGATGCGCTATTACCGGCAGGGCTTCATCGAGAACCGTCTGTTCGGCGTCTTTACGGATCCCAACTACGCCGCCGTTTGCTCCCTGATCGCGATCGGCCTGGCCTCGCTGCTGCTGTATCTGCGGAAAAAGCGCAGGCTTTTGAGGGCCTACTATATCGTATCCATCGTTTTTCAGGCGATCTACGTGATCCTGTCGGGATCCCGGACGGCGCTGCTGGCCGCCATGATTGCCCTGGGGTTTACGGCCGCCGTGCTTACCTGCAGATACCTCCGGCGGAAGGGGAAGGGGATACGGGTGCTGTCCGCCGCCCTGGCTGCCGTCATGTGCATGGCGGTCCTTTACGGAAGCGTAAAGGTGATCAAGATGGGCCTGGCTTACGTCCCCATGATCGTCGCCGAGCTTCACCTTGTGGATGGGATTGAATTCCCGGAGGAGCCGGTGGATCTGGATCGGGACGATATTGAGGACACGACCAATATCTCCAACAACCGCTTTGCCATCTGGAAAGACTATCTGAAGGCCTTCAGAAAAACGCCTCTGGTCGGTACAAGCCCGAGAAAACCGCTGGATTACGTGAAGGATCAGCTGCCGGATCTGTACGTTGTGGAAAAGGAATACCTGGTGCATAACGGATACCTGGCTGTCCTTGTCGGCACCGGGATCCTGGGAGCGCTTCCCGTCGCCCTGTGGTTCCTCCTGGCGATACTGCGTACCGCGCGGTACCTTGTTTCCGACAAGACGGAGCGGGACGGAAGGTACGGCGTCATCCTGATCCTGACGGCGGTGATCATCTGCCCCATGGTGTCCGCGTTCTTTATGATGGAGATCTTTTTCTCCATGGATATCACGACGTTCCTGTTCTGGCCTCTGGCCGGATACCTGCTGTGCCTTTTGCGGCAGGCGGAGCGGAAGGACGGCCCGCGGCCCCGCCTGATGGGGAGCCGGAAGAACGCCGGGACCCTTTGACGTTCAGAAACAGAAAAAAGCAGACGCGCGTGATGCGCGTCTGCTTTTCTATTTGGATCAGCCGACGATATGGGGCTCAGGGATCCTGCGGGTCTGCGGGATCGGCCTCGCCGGAGGGATACTGCTGGCCGGAGGCCATGTAGCGCCTGGCGTCCTTGATGAAGCTGGCGATTATCAGCATGATGACCATGGCCAGGGGGAAGGCGGCGATAATGGAAACGGTCTGGAGGTTGTTCATGCTGCCCTCGCTGAAGATCAGAGCGATAGGAAGCATGATCAGAAGGACGGCCCAGAAGAATTTCATGCGGCCGCTGGCCTCCTCGTCGGCGTTGATTTCCTTGTAGCTGTATGCCGAGGCCACCAGAGTGATGCTGTCGAAGGACGTGGCGTAGAAAGCGATCATGGAGACCACCAGAAGGATCAGGACGATCCAATGGAGAGGCAGCGTGCCGATGACGGCGATGACGGTTTGATACAGGTCGCCGCAGGCGTTATAAAAGCCGATGCCGTCGAATTTCCCCATCATCTGCAGGCCCAGGCCGTAGTTGCCGAGGATGATGAAGGAGATCAGCGTGCTGGACACACCGAAGATGTAGGTGCCGAGAATGACCTGCTTGACGGTGCGGCCCCGGCTGATGCTGCCCATGAAGAAGGGGGAGGCCACGCCCCAGACGATCCAGTAAGCCCAGTAGAAGATCGTCCAGTTCTGGGGGAAGCTGGAGGTGCGCAGAGCGTCTGTCCAGGTGCTCAGACTGATGTAGTTCTGCAGCATATTGCCCAGGGCGGAGAAGCCGGTTTCAATGATGTAGCGGGCCTCGCCGCCGAAGAGGAGCACGTAGGCCAGCAGAGCGCCGAAAAGGTACATGCAGAGGTTCGCCAGCCAGGAGATGCCCTTGATGCCGCGCATGACGCAAATGGTGTACACGATGCAGGTGATCACCAGAATGCCGATGGTCATGAACTTGGAGCTCTCGATGCCGATGAGATTGGTGAGGGCGGCGGACAGCAGCGGCGTCGCCACGGAGAAGGTGGTGGCGGTGCCGGCGATCAACGCGACGACGGCCAGGATGTCGATGACCTTGCCGGGAAGCTTGTCGGTCTTGTCGCCCAGCAGGGGGCGGCAGGCCTCGGAGTATTTCTGCTTATGGCAGCCGCGGACGTGGAGCATGAAGCCGAAGCAGGCGGCCAGCATGGCGTAGATACTCCAGGGCGTGGGGCCCCAGTGGAACAGAGGATAGGTGGAGGCCCAATCCTGGATGGAGCCCAGCTCGGATACGTGAGGCTCCTGTGCGTAGTAGATCCACTCGCAGAAGGAATAGAACAGGATATCCGCGGCCAGACCGCAGGTGAACACCATGGCGCCCCAGGTCCAGAAATTATACTTGGGCTTTTCACCCGGCTTTCCCAGGGTGATCTTGCCGATGTCGGAGAAGGAGATCCAGAGCGATACCGCCAGGATGCCCAGGCCCACGGCCAGATAATAGACGCCGAACTTATCCCCCAAAAAAGAGCGGATAGCGGACAGCATGTTGGTGGATCCCGCAGGGTCGACCATGAAGAAGGCGCACAGGATGAAGATGGCGACGAAGGGAACGACGGTGGTAAACGGATCGATTTTTCTGTGGGTTTTCTTATTCATAGGTGATTTGCCTCCTTACAGGTATTGCATGCGGCGGACAGGGCGCGGGTCTCATAGGAGTATCGGTACTCTCGGCTCCCGACGCGGAAGGTGAAGCCCTCCGCCTCCGCGGTGCTGCCGCGCCAGGCGCGGATATCGGTGATGTCCCGCTGCCGGCAGCCCAGGCGTCCGGCGACGTCCCGGAGAATGGGGGAGCGGGTGTCGTCCCGGTAGCTGGGGTCGAAGCCGCGGAGCTCGTCCAGCGTGTCGAACTCAAAGATAACGCCGGGCGGATACTTTCTCAGCGACATAGGGAGCCGGTCCAGATGGGCGGCGTAGATGTCCTCCCACAGCTTTCCAGCGGTGGCCGGAGCGTCGTACTCCGCCGTCAGGATCTCCAGGAAGCGGCGGCTGAAGGTTTCGTCCCAGAAGACGTGACCCAGCATATACCAGGCGTCGCGGCCGCCGACGGCGACGGAGTCGATGATCCCGTCCGGGCCGGCGGTCAGACACCACTCGGAGGTGTCTCCCTCGGCGTAGACCGCGGCGTAATAGCTGCCGGCGACCTCCCGCTCGAAGGGGTTTTCCGTGAAATAGTTGTCGGCCGAGCAGATATACGAATTCCGGAGGACGTCCCGGGCGGCGTAAATGCTGCCGTTGTTGTTCCGGGTCAGATAGTCGGGATTGTGGATCAGCTCCACGCCGTATTTCCGGCGGAGATAGGAGAACTGATCCGCCTTGTATCCCGTCACGACGCAGACGGACGGGACGCCGGCCTCCTTGAGCTGCCGGATCTGGCGCTCGATCAGCACCTCGCCCCGGACCTCGATCAGGGCCTTGGGCTGCTCATAGGAGAGCGGCGCAAAGCGGCTGGAGGTGCCGGCGGCCAGTATGACGGCGTTGTCAACTTGAAACATGGTCAACTCCTGATTGCCTCATGGACTCCATGGCGTAGCGGTAGTACTCCTTGGCATAGCGGTATTGCCGCAGGGAGTATTCGCCGAACTCCACGCCCAGATGGGATTTGTACTCGCACCAGTTGCTCCAGAGGAGTCCGCAGGCGGCGATGTAGCAGTAGATTTTGGTCCGCGTTTCGGGGGGACAGGAACCGCGGAAGTAGATGTCGATGAGCCGATCCACCTGATCCTTTTCATAGAGACTGTAGATGCAGAACATCGCCACGTCCACGTGGGGATCCTGCATGCCGGCGTACTCCCAGTCCGTCAGCTGAAGGCCCTCCGCGCCGTTGTCGTCGTAAAACAGGAAGTTGTCCGGAACGGCGTCGATATGGGTCAGGCAGAAGGGCTCCGCGTGTCGGCTGATATACGGCCGCAGGGACAGTACGTTGGCCTTGGCGGCGGCATAGTCGCCGTAAACGGAGGGGGCGCCGCCCCAGAGAGATTCGTAAAAATCGATCTGGCCGAAGATATCAAAGGTGTGCTCGACCTGCAGCGCCATGCTGTGGAACTGCCGCAGCTTTTCCATGCACCGGCGCAGATCCGCCTCGCTGTCCGGGTCGCAGGTACGCACGCCGTTCAGAAACCGGGTGATCTTATAGCCCGTGGCGGGATCGATATATACGGGATCATCGCACAGCCCGCGGCCGGAGATGGCGGCGTAGACCGCGGCCTCGTGGCGCCGGTCGATGAGCTGATCGGTCCCCTCGCCGGGGATCCGCATGATATAGGTGCCGCCCAGACAGGAGAAGAGGAAGGAGCGGTTCGTCATCCCCTTCTTCAAAACGGTGATGCTCGTAATGGAATTGGTATCGGTGCGGAAGACCGCGGCGATAGCGTCCAGCGCCTGGGAGTGCAGCTGGTCGGAGCCGCCGTCCAGATCGCGGAGCTGCTCATAGGTGTTGATCTCCACCGCGTCGCCGGCGGGCAGCACGCGGGCCGGAAGGATCATCCGCCCGTTCTGATAGAGGGTGGACTCCCAGAAGGTGTGCTCGTTGCGGCCGCCGCCGCACATTTCACCCAGGCGGCCGCGCACGTGGGCGGCCGTATCGCCGGTCAGATAGGCGATGCCCAGCATGGCGTTGCCCGGCTTGGACGCCGGAACGGAGATCAACTCCCTCTTCCGGTTGACCCGGACGTCGCTGCCGCCGTCGAACCGGTCGCTGACCATGTACCAGGAGTACAGCTCATCGGAGCGGAAGGGGTTTTCCCGGCACCAGATGTCGCAGGGCACCACGTAGGTGTTGTCGATGCGGCCGGTGACCAGCGCCAGGGAATAGAGGTTGTTCTTCACGGCATAGCTGGGGTTGACCACCAGCCTGAC
>JAEEGL011277785.1_pt1 | contig 43893 bp, 13 predicted proteins | sample 9134231 | NCBI WGS metagenome assembly JAEEGL01 (sample SAMN16246548, study PRJNA631951) | gut metagenome | biome: gut microbiome; feature: rumen; material: fiber-attached | host: Bos | place: Iran: Karaj | collected 2018-10
AAATATTCTACTGATACAGTAGCCATTTCTTGAATATTAATATTAATAATATTTATACCATATGATTTGAATACATATGTAATAGCATTTATTCCGTAAGGATTAATTAATCCTGAAATAAACATGATAATTAAAGTAATTAATAAAGGTCTTCTTATTTCTTTTTTATTAATAAATTCAATTAAGAAAACTCCTAAGAAACAAAATTGTAATAACCAAACAGATGCATGTAAATTAATTTCTAAAAGAGAAAGAATAGGTAATAAGTATAAATACTTTTTATTCTTTGAATTAATAAATCTATCTGCTAAAAATAATTCAGTTGTAAATATTAAATAAGATAATATTTGTGGTCTTGATGTAGTAAATCCTTTAACAAAAAAATAAATATAAAGTATTAATAATAAACTTGTAATTGTAGTATTTTTACTTAAATATTTACTATATCTATAAAGAACTGCAATACCAGCAAATGAGATAACTGAAACTAAAACTGCTAGTCCAGTTGCTCCAAGTTTTAATGCAGTAAAAAAGTAAATTACTGAAGTTAACCATTGTTGTGTAACTATTAAGTAATCACTATGCATACTTAATACATCAAAGTGAGGAATACCATTATTTAAGATGTTTCTTCCTGTTGCCATTATGAACCATAAATCATTATCAAAATTAACAAAATTTGTAAATAAACAATATACTATAAAACCTAACATAATTAGGAATAAAATATTTATATTTTTCGCTCTTTCGAGTATCTTTTTCATACCATCACCCTAGGAAAATTATAGCATATAATTTATTGATATTTGTTTTTTTTTATTATATTATTGAAATAGAATAGGAGAGTATAGGTTTATATGGACGAAAAACAAAATAAATATCAAATTATACTGTTAGCATCAGTTATAGTTTGTGCTATTTTTACTTTTGTAACAATCGCATGGGCTGCATTTTCAACTACACTTAAAATAAGTGGTACTGCTACAGTTAAATCTCAAACATGGAATGTATATTGGTCTGCTGCATCTGTTAATAATGGAAGTTCAACTTCAGTTTCAGCATCAATTGATTCAATCGGATCATCAACATCAACAATTACATTAAGTGCATTAGATGCAAGTTATAATGTTCCTGGTCAAAAAGCAGTTTATGATGTATCAATTACAAATGGTGGTACATTTGATGCTAAATTCGTTCAATATACAGCACCAACATTTTCATGTACTGATGATGGAGGAACAACAAGTTATACTCCAACATCTGGTATGACTGCTTATACTAATGCAATATCTGCTAATAACTATACTAATATTGGAGCAGCAGCTGTATGTGCATTCATGACTTATGAACTAAAAGTTAAAAATGCATTTACAGGTGCAACTACAAGTTCTGTTACTGCTGGTACAGACTTTACTACTTTACCTAATAATTTAATATTAGATAAAACTACTGCTTCTGGTATCGCTACTGGTGGAGTAATTGATTTAGAGTTAACTATTTATTTTGATAAGAATAAAGATATTAAGCAAGAAGCTTTACCAACAAAAGATGTAACAGTTACTATTAGTAACTTACAAGCAAAATTCGATCAAGCATAGTAATCATTTTTATAAAGCGAGGTGATTAAAGTGATGAAGGGCGGAAAGAAATTAACATCTTTACAATTATTCACTTTATTCATTCTTATCATCAATGCTTTTTATAAAGATTTATTTTCAAATCTAGGAATGGCTATATTTATAACAATTATATTTGTTATAAGTTACTTCCTATTAGGATTTGAAAAAGAAAGATTTAATAATAAAAAGAAGAATGTAAGAATACTTTTAATACTAACTTTAAGTTTATTAACTATTAAATATGGTTTAGGTATTATTACAGGTTATTTATATTCTCCTTATAATAGAACATTCATAGGTATTATAAGAAATACATTTCCAATTGCTTATCTTCTTATAGTATCGGAATTCTTAAGATATAACTTTACCACTAAAGGTAAATTTATAAATCATATACTAACAGTAGTAATTTTTACTTTAGTATATTTAAACATAACAACTAATTTAATTGGATTAACAAGTTTAAAACAAATAGTTATTCTTGTTACTACAGATATATTAGTTACGTTATTTGAAAATATTGCTCTTACATTCATTTCTAAAAAGTTTGGTTATAGTGGTTCGCTAACCTATACACTTATCATGAATCTTTATATCTATATAATTCCGATATTCCCAAACTTTGGAGAATATCTAGAGGCTGCAATCATGATTGCATTTCCTATTATTTTATATCTATTTGCAAATTATATTTTAACAGACTTCTTTAAAGAAAAAATAGATATAAGAGTTAAGAATACAGGAGCAAAATTAATAAGATTAATAATTATAATTTTTATAATTATATTAGTCTCACTTAATAGTGGAATATTTAGATACTGGATAGCAGTAGTTGCATCTGGTTCTATGGAACCAACTATTAAAGTAGGAGATGTAATATATATAGATAAAAGTTATAAAAAGAATATAGAAAAAATAAAAGAACAAGATGTAATTGTTTTTAAAATGAATGGTAATATTTATTGCCATAGAGTAATTAAAATAAATCAAAATAACGGAAAAATCTTATTAGTTACAAAAGGAGATAGAAAAGGACAATCTATTGATAATTGGACAGTTACAGGTGAAGAACTTGTTGGAAGAGTAGAATTTAAAATAAAATACATTGGACTTCCATCTATTTGGTTAAAGAATGCAATAGAAAGGTGATAACATGGCAAAAAGTAATAAAAGAAAAATTGTTATTAAAAATACAGATCCAGTCTTTACTATAACTGGCTGGTTTTTATGTCTTTTATTACCACTTTTAGCTTATGCATTATTCACAGCATTTATTCTACAAAAGAGTGTTAAAATCAATGAACAAATAGGATGTATTTCTTATAATGAGTTAGGAAGTAGTAATTATTCAGTTACTTATAATAATGAAGATTATAAGAACCCTAGCGAAGGATGGAAATATATTTCTAATATGATTGATAAAATCAAAACAAGTTATAAATATGAAATTCATGCTACATCAGAATTTGATTATATTTATTCATATTCAGTAACAGGTAAAATTACATATTATGATTATATTGATGAAGAAGAAATACTAAATGTAGATGAAGAAAGACTTTTATTTAATGATAAAAAATATTATTCAGGTTCATATTTAGTTCTTGAAGAGAATTATGATATTAATTATAAAGATTACTTCATGAAAGCTAAGAAGTATAATCAAACAACAGGTGTTTCTTCAAGTGCAGTTTTAGAATTAAACTTTAATGTTAATTTAGATATTTCTAATAAAGATTATACAGATAAAGATTCTTTAAGAAGAACATTTACTATTAAAGTACCATTAAGTGGATCTACTATTAAGATAACTAAATCAAATGATTTAAATACAAGTGGTTCTATGTGTAACATAAGAAAGATTAGAATAAGTAATAGTGCATTATTTATTACATCTATGTGTTCACTAGGAGTTATATTTATTTGTGTAATTCTTATAGTAGTAGAACTTCATAAAATAATTAATAAAGATCCATATAGAAATGAAGTTAATAGAATACTTAAAAACTATGATAGATTAATAGTAAGTGGTAAGTATGATATAGATGAATCTAATTATTCAAATGTAATATATCCATCTAAGTTTGAGGAACTGGTGGATGCATCGATAAATATATCAGAACCAATTCTTTTCTATGATGTTAAACCAAATCAAGAATGTCATTTTGTAATTATAGATGATGGTGTTTTATATAAATATAAAATATCTAGAAAAGAAATGTTATTAGAAAAAGCGGGAGTAAAGAAATGAAAAAAATAAAAATAATACTTCCTTCTTTTTTGTTGCTTATTTTTACTATTTGTTTTTCATATGTTTATGCATCATTTAGTGATGACTTTACTATTAATGGTATAGCAACTATAGAAAAAGCAACTATTCAAATTGTAAGGGTAGATTATAATTCTATGAGTGGTGGAGCATCATTTACTAATATTTCTCATAAATTAAATAGTGTTACTTTACCAGTAACTTTAGATCCAGGTGCTTCAATTATGTTTGATGTACATGTTACTAATTATTCAAATACTAATTATGAAATTAGTGATATGCAATTTAATAATGATAACTTAGATGTTTTATATACTAAACAAGGATGTTTTCTTGCTGATAAAATAAACGCCTTAAATAGTTATGTTTGTAATATAACTATTACTAATAATGGAAGTAGTACTATTAGTGATACTATTATTACAACTTATACTTATACTCCAATTTCTGATTATACTTTTACACATCATATAGAAACTTTAACAAATGGTATTGATGAAGGATATATAGATGATATTAAAGATGATACATCTATTGCCAATGCTTATCATTACGTAGGAAAAAATCCAAGAAACTATGTTTTATTTAAAGGAGAAATGTGGAGAATCTTAGGACTTGAATATGATGTAAAATCTTCTTTAAATGGTGAAGATGAAACTAAAATTAAATTAGTTAAAGAATCTAGTATTCAATCTAATAAACATATTTGGGATATTACAAATAATATATTCCAAAATATGGGAAGAGGTACTGCAGAATGGAGTACTTCTAAATTACAAGCAACACTTAATAATTTATATTACACTTCAGGAAGCGGTAGTTGTTATTTAACTGATAAATCTAAAACAACTACTTCTTGTAATTTTGCAACTACAGGATTAAGTTCGAGTCCAATAGTTTCTGCATCAGTTTGGCATCACGGTGCATCAAATGCAACCCCAGGTTCACCAATTCAAATGTATCAAGATTTACATGGAACAGGAACTCCAGCAAGTTCTGGTTGCTGGGGATTAGGTTGTAGTACGGGAAGTTTTACTACTAAGAGTGTTAATTATGTTGGATTAATGTCGCCATCTGATTATGGTTTTTCTACGAACGGTTCTAATGGTAGAACAAGAGAATCCTGCTTAAATACAGCACTTAATAATGCTGCATGGAAAGCTAATGGTTATTGTGCTACTACATGGTTAACACAAGATAACGGTAATGAATGGACTATTCAACCATCAATCGGTGATAGTTATTCATGGGTATTTGCAATTTCAAAAGATGGAATAATTGATGATGATTATGCTTATAAAAGATATTATATAAGACCATCAATTTATTTAGATCCTGATACTTTATATTATAGTGGTTCTGGTTTAAAAGATGATCCATATATTATTGAACAAAGCGATGCAAGTGATGTTTATGTAATATCATTTGATCCTAATGGTGGCGTAGGAAATATGCCAGTTCAATTATTTGAAAAAGAAACTAATAAAGCATTATCTCCAAATAGATTTACTAGGGAAGGATATTCTTTCTTAGGATGGGCTCTAACCCCAGATGTTACTGAAGCTCAGTTTGCAGATATGGCTTATGTTACTGCAATTTCAAATGCAACATTATATGCAGTTTGGTTTAAAGAAACAACTATCTATGATCACATGGAAGAATATGCTTTAAATACAACTATAGATTTTTCAAAGAGTTCATATGAAAGTAATACTAATGGTATTTATACATATACAGGAAGTAATTCAGATGGTGGTAATAAAACAATTTACTACTACAGAGGTAATGTTAATAATAATGTATTATTTGCTAATCAATGTTGGAAAATCATCAGAACTACTTCAACAGGTGGTGCTAAACTGATTTATAATGGAACTCCTGAAAATGGAGTATGTAATGGTAATACAAATAATTTAACAGAATCAAGTTTTAATACAATAAATACTGCAGAAGCAGCAGGTTATATGTATGAGTCGGGAATACAACATGGATTAACATATGATTCTATTGTTAAACATGAAAATGATGAATTCCTTTATTATAACTTAAGAGCAAATGTAGCTTATTTAGAAGATATTACTTTCTGTAATGATAGAAGTGTTCAAACAGGTTCAACTTATTCATCTACTGGTTCCTCTTTTAACTTCAATAGATATTCATTAGGTAATCCAACACTTATATGTCCAAACGCAAGTGATAACTTTACTGTTGATCCATCTCATGGTAATGGTAAACTTTCTATGCCAGTTGGTATGATTACTGCAGATGAAATGATTCTTGCAGGCGCTAAGAATGGTGCATCTTCAGAAAATCCAACTTATTATTTAAAAACAGATTATCAATATTGGACTGCAACTCCTCGTTATTGGAATGGTTCAACTGTTAAAGTATGGAGAGTAAATACAGATGGTTCAATTGGTACTGCTGATAATGAATCTAATAATAAATACTTTAGACCAGTTATTGCTCTTAATAATACAACGTTTATCGCAGGTGGAAACGGAACTACGACAGATCCATTTACAATAAAAAACAAAACAGATGTACAATATGCTGTTTCATATGATGGTAATGGTGCAACAAGCGGAGTTATGACTTATCAATTAGCCCATGGTGGTGAAGACTTAAAATTAAATCCAAATGCATTTGCTAAAACTGGATATCATTTTGTTGGATGGACTACAAGATATGGAACTGGCATAGTATATGAAGATGAAGAATATATAAATGTAAATGAAGATTTAATTCTTTATGCATCTTGGGAAAAAGATGTTAATACATTTACTGCTACTGGAACAATTCAATCATATAATATTTTAAGAACAGGTAATTATACTATTGAAGCATGTGGAGCAAAAGGTGGAGATAGTGTACTTAATAATCAAATAAGTGGAACTGGTGGTAATGGCGGATGCATTACTGGAACAATTCACTTAAATAATGGAGAGATTCTTTATATTGGTGTAGGTAAAATGGGAGGCAGTGGTACTGCTGAACAGAGTGCGGGTTACAATGGAGGAGGTTCTAACCAAGGACTTGATAATAGAAGTGCCGGAGGTGGAGGTGCAACACACATTGCAATTGGTGAAACTAATAGAGGAGTTCTTTCAAATTATGTAAATAATAAATCTGAAGTAATCATGGCTGCTGGTGGTGGCGGTGGCGGTGGTATTAATAATACTGGTGCTGCTGGAGGATTAAATGATGGTTTAGCTAATGGAGCACTGTATGGATTTAATGCTACTGTTAATGGACCAGGAGCAAAAGGTACTGGTGGCTCGCATGATCCTGGTTCAACTGATGGATCATTTGGTCAAGGTGGACTAGGTGGTAGTTGGTTAGTTGGAGCTGGAGGCGGTGGCTACTACGGTGGTGGAGGAGCTGCTCACTATACACCATCCTCATCCGGAGGTGGTGGAGGAGGTTCTTCTTACGCTTCTAGTTATTTCTCAAATGTAACTCAATCACCAGGAACTAATTCATCAGATGGAAGAGTAACAATAACTTATATTGGATAAAAATAAAAGTAGTTGATTTTCAACTACTTTATTTTTCTATATAAACCAATAGCTTTTCCTAAGATAGTACAATTTCTTACTATGATAGGAGACATTTCATCATTCTCTGGTTGTAATCTAATGTGATCAGATTCTTTATAGAATCTTTTTAGTGTAACTTCATTTTCATCTGTCATAGCTACAACAATTTCACCATCTTTACAAACTCTTTGTTTTTTAACTATTACTATATCCTTATCAAATATACCAGCATTAATCATAGAGTCACCTCTACATTCAAGTGTGAATATCTCTTCATTAAGTGGAATAAGTGAAGCAGGTAAGCTAAAGAACTCTGTTGGGTTTTCAATTGCTTCGATTGGATTTCCACAAGATACTCTTCCTAAAAGAGGAACTTCTACAACTTGATCACTAATATTATTAGATTCTTTCTTTTTATCAAATTCATTATCTACAAGTAACTCTATAGTTCTAAACTTAGAATTTTCTTTTCTAATATATCCTTTGTTTTCAAGTTCTTTAAGATGAGTATGAGCTGTCGCTGGACTAGATAGTCCCATACCTGCACATATTTCTCTTACTGAAGGTGGGTATCCATGAGTTACCATATATTTCTTAATAAATGTTAATGTTTCATTTTGTTTTTTAGTTAAACTAGATTCTTTCAATTCCATACTTACCATCCCTTTATGTATACATAAAATATAACAAACATATGTTTAAATGTCAAACATATGTTTAGTTTTTGTAAAATTAAAAAATAGTGTAGATACAAACAAGTGTTCGTGTTATATTGTAAATGTGAAAGGGAGTGTTTAAAATGACAAAAATTTGGGTTGATATGAGAGGAGTGATCTTTTTAATCTTATCATTAGTACTAATGTTAACCATGATGAGTTTAACCGCAAAAGGTATATAATTCACTATGAAGTACTAATAAAGATGTACTTATGAAAAAATTCTTATTTTTATTGTGAAAAAGTCTTTAAATATTGGTAGTTTAAAGATTTTTTTTTGATTTTATGTTATAATCACTTATCGACGAGGTGAAATGTATGAGATTACCAGATTATAATGAAGAAAGAAAAAGAAATAGAGAAACTGAATTCATTACAGTTAATCCAACAATTAATCAAGAATACTTAGGTAAGAAGTATTTCATTAGAACTTACGGATGCCAAATGAACGTTCATGATTCTGAAGAAATCGCAGGTATACTTGAAAACTTAGGATTTGTTGAAACTGATAGTGAAGAAACAGCAGATATTGTTATTTTAAATACTTGTGCAGTCAGAGAAAATGCACATGATAAAGTATTTGGATTCTTAGGTAGATGTAAACATATCAAAGAAACTAAGAATAAAGATTTACTTATTTGTTTATGTGGATGTATGGCTCAAGAAAAGAGTGTCGTAGATGAAATAATGTCTAGACATAAATATATTGATTTAGTATTTGGTACTCATAATATTCATGAATTACCTAATATCTTAATGAGCTTACAACCTGGATTAAATATTGAAGTTAAATCTAATGAAGATAATGTTTACGAAGTTGGTGAGTCTTTCAAGAGAGATTCTAAGATTTCTGCTTGGGTTAATATAATGTATGGATGTGATAAATTCTGTACTTATTGTATAGTTCCTTATACTAGAGGAAAAGAAAGAAGTAGAAAATCAGCAGATATCTTAAAAGAAGTAAGAAAGCTAAAAGAACTTGGATATAAAGAAGTAACACTACTAGGACAAAATGTTAATGCATACGGAAGAGATAGGGAAGATGAAATTTCATTTGCTAGTCTTTTAGAGGAAGTTGCTAAGATTGGTATTGAAAGAGTTAGATTTGTAACTAGCCATCCATGGAACTTTACTGATGAAATGATTGATGTAATAGCTAAATATGATAATATTATGCCTTACATACATTTACCACTTCAATCAGGATCAGATAGAATTTTAAGACTTATGGGTAGACGTTATACTCAAAAAGAATATTTAGAATTATTTAATAAGATTAAGACTAAAGTTAAGAATGCTGCTATTACAACTGATATAATTGTTGGTTTCCCAAATGAAACTGATGAAGACTTTGAAGAAACTTTAAAAGTTGTTAATGAATGTAAGTATGATGGAGCGTTTACATTTATTTATTCTCCTAGGGAAGGAACTCCAGCTGCAAAGATGGAAGATAACATCTCTAAAGAAGTTAAAGAAGAAAGACTTCAAAGATTAAATAAAATTGTTAATGAATATTCAAATATGAATAATAAGAAATTACTTGATAAAACAGTTGATGTTTTAATCACAGGTGTTTCTGATAAAGATCCTAATAAATTATGTGGATATACTGATACTTTTAAACTAGTAAATGTAACTGGTGGAAAAAGAGCAATCGGAGAAATTATTAAAGTTAAGATTACTGATGCTAAAAGCTTTAGCTTAGATGGTATCGCAGAATAGAACTAATTATTAGTTCTATTTTTTATGTTTCGACATAATCTCTAAAAAAGTGACACTCGAGTTTTCTATAATACTTCTAAAGGGAGGAATAATAATGAAAGAAGATTATTATATTCTTATAAAAAATAAACTCATTGATAATGAAATATATGAAAGAGTTAAAGATTATTCAAAAGAAAGAAATAAAGTATTTACATATTTTGAAATTGGAAAAATATTAAGTGAAGCTGGAACAAGATATGGAGAAAATGTTATTGGTGAATACTCTAAAAGATTAGTGTTAGATGTTGGTAAAAAATACAATGAAAGAACTTTAAGGAGAATGAGACAATTTTATCAAAAATTCAATAATGAAAAACGGTCGCCACTGGCGACCAAATTGACATGGAGCCATTATATAGAATTGCTTTCAATTGAAAAATATGAGGAATTATATTATTACATTGATGTAACTCTTAAAAATCATTTGTCTAAAAATGCATTAAGAGAAAAAATAAAATCTAAAGAGTTTTATCGTTTACCTGAAGAAACAAGAAATAAATTGATATCGAATACTAAACTAGATTTAAAAGATAATATCAAAGATCCGATAATTATAAGAACAGATAAAAATGTAATAAATGAAAAAGTATTACAAAGAGTAATACTTGAAGATATACCATCATTTCTAGATGAGTTAGGTGAAGGTTTTACATTTATAAGAAACGAATACAAGATTAAAATCGGAGAAAGGTATAATTATATAGATTTACTTTTATTTAACTATATTTATAACTGTTTTGTAGTCGTAGAACTAAAAATGACAGAGTATAAAAAAGAATATACTGGCCAAATTGAAACATATATGAACTACTGCGATAAGTATCTTAAGAGTGTTAATAATAAACCAACATTAGGAATAGTTTTAGTAAGAAAAGATAATAAATTATATGTAGAATATACATCTAATGAAAACATAATTCAAAGAGAATATATTTTAATAAATTTATAAAAAAATTATTAAATTATAATGATATAAATAAATTGCTATGCTATAATTAAGAAAATAATAGGATAGTGTGTAGTATGAAGAGTAAGTTAAAATATGTTTCAACTTTGTTTTTATTATTAGTTTTTATCTTATTTGGATGCTTTATATATAGCAATTTAAAGATAGACAAAACTAGCAGAGTCATTAGTTACAATGATTCTTTATTGGATGCAGATGATGCAACTTTAGGTGCAATTTATGCATATAAAGGAAATAATCCAAGTATGTCTAATTTATTATATGAAAAGACTAGTGACTTTGGTTCTGATACTACTTTTGCTTTTGATGTTGATTGGGATGTTTATGAAATTACTTTAACTGTAGCTGCAAATGACCCATATGCAAGAGCAACAGGTGGTGGTGTACATCAATTAGCTAAAGGTGTTAATAATATTCCTATCACTGTTAAATCTAAGAGTGGTAATACAGTAGTTTATACAGTTCAAGTTAATAGAACTGAAATACCTTTAGGTACTCATTCAGCACTTTTATATTCTTTAAATATTGATAGAACTCCTGAATTCTTACTTGATCCTACTAAAACTACATTTACATACACTATTCCAAGTGGTTGGTATTATATTAATCTAGAATCAATTCCTTATGATAATGGTAATGTAGATGTTACTTATGAAGGATTTGAATATGTACCTGATACAAAAAATTGCTATATTCATACAAAGAACAATATTACTGGTGAAGAAAAGAATTATACAATTACTCTTGTTAAGAAAAATATAACTGAATCAAATAAATTTAATTATATAGGTGGTACAGCCACATTTAATGCAACGTATGCAGGATACTATAAATTAGAAGCTTGGGGTGCTCAAGGTGGTAGTGATGGTCCACGTGGTGGATATGGTGGATACTCAATGGGTATTATGCAACTTTCAGTTGGTAATAAACTATATGTAACTGTTGGTGGACGTGGAGATGATTGTAGAGCCGGTGCTGGTGGAGGATTCAACGGTGGTGGTAATGCTGGTCCATACGGATGCTCTGGAGCAGGTGGAGGAGCTACTCATATTTCTTACTCTTATGATGCTTCATCACTAGCTACACTTAAAGACTTTATATCTACAATGAATACTTATGATACTGAATTAGAAACTGCTAGATCATCAGATTTAATTATGGTTGCTGCCGGAGGTGGTGGTGCCGGATATAGAGGTGCTGGTGGTGACGGTGGTGGATACCATGGTAACAAAGGTTATGATGAAACAAGTGGTACTGGTGGTATGCAAAACAGTTATGGTAATGGTACTTCACCTGGTGCCTTTGGTAAAGGTGGTAATAGAACTTCCGGAGACGGAGGTGGAGGTGGAGCCGGTCTTTACGGAGGTGGAGCTGGTTTCGGTGACAACGGTGGAGGCGGTGGTTCTGGTTATATCGGAAACGCCAACCTTATTTCTACACTTAGATATACTAAACACATGACTTGCTACAATTGTGCTGAACTTCTAGTTCCATCTAAGACAGAAATTAGAACTTATTCTACAACAGCAGTTAGTAACGATGCTATTTCAGATTATGCTAAACGTGGTAATGGATATGCAATGATTACTTACTTAGACTTAAGTGAAAATAAATATTTAACTGACTTAAAAGTATTACAACCAATTCAACAAAACGTAATTGCTTTTGATAGTGATGTAACATTTGAATATAATAAATTAGACTATAATGTTACATTACCTCAAAATCAAACTAAGATTCAAATTGTTCCAAGATCTAATGATAGTAGACTTACTATCACTGGTGATGTTGGTGAAGTAAGAGTTCCAGGTGGTACTCATGTATTCAAGATTATTTGTACAAGTGAACTTGGTGATTCTGTAACTTATACAATTACAACTTACAGACCACCATCAACTACTATTAGTGTTGATGCTATTAACATTCATGGTTTAATTGAAAATTACTGTAAATTAGATTTTGATTCAAATTTTGACTTCAATTATGATGAAAATGATACAATTGATTTCTGTAAATTATATGTTAAAAATGCTTTAGTGGCTCAAAATGACGACGATCCAACAACTGTTCCAACTGAACTTGAATGGGACAAAAATCAAAGTGAATATGATTTACATGTTCCAGCTCGTATTAAAGAGTTGATATTCGAAGTTGTTTCAGATAATGATAATCAAAGTGTTATTGGTGCAGGATCAAAAAGAGTATTAGTTCCTGGTGATAACTATTTAACAATTGACGTTGTAAGTGAAGCATGTATGTTAGAATATCCAGATTTAGATATTCCTGAAGAGAAAAAATCAATTTGTACTAAAGGTTATACATATAATGTATATAGAGATTACTATCATGATGCCGACCTTTCAGAATTATATATTGATACTACTCAAGTTGAACAAGGTATCGCAGAATCTGGAAGATATTTCGACCTTAACTTTACAGATCCTGGAGTATTAAATTATTATTTCTCGGTTCCATATACTTGGGATAAAGTTAAATATTTAAATTTTAAAGCAGATATTCTTCATGAAAATTATGCAGGACTAGAAATTCTTGAAACTTTCAAGGATGCAACCGTAGAAATTAAAGGTAACGAAAACTTTGAAAAAGGTAAAACTAACATCGTTGAAATAACGGTTCATGCTCCTGATTCAGAATATCAAACTAATCCTACGACTGGTGAGACAGAGTGGATTGAGGGTACAGGTACTACTCAAACATATTACTTACATGTATATAGAGAGTATAGTAATAACCCATATTTAGCAGAACTTCATTATTTAAATAAAGATATTATTGAAGTTCCTATATCTCCTGTATTTAGTGCAACTAAATTTGATTATAAAGTTACAGTTCCAACTAATAATGATAAAGGATATATTAAATTTAAACCTCAAGAAGATTCTTCTTTTGTAACAGTTTATAATAATACATTAAATAAAGAAGAAAATAAATCAGTTTCTACATTAGGTGTATATTTTGTTGAAGTAGATCTGCGACGTGGTGATAACTACATAGAAATAACACTGGATGCCGAAGATGGAGAAGCAAGTGGTACATACACGCTTGTTATAACAAGGACACTTTCTAATGATTCAAGTGTAAGTGATATTAAAGCTCATACTGATTCAAAATATTGGACTATAGTACCAGGTTTTGATCCTGATATAGATACATATGATATCGAAGTTGATAAAGGTACTGAATACATTGACTTTGACGTAACTACCAATGATTCAGAAGCTAGTGTTACAGTTCTTGAAGGTAGATATTTAACTGCAGGTGATAACTTAAAAACTATAGAAATAGTTTCTGAAGATGGAAAATCAAGAAGACAATATAAATTTAATGTTCATAGAGAACCTTATGATATAGCAACACTAGATGGTATTAATGTTACAAACTTATCATATGGAGTTACTGGATATGAATATGGTGATGTATTAACTTTAGATCCAGCTTGGGATACTTCAACATTTGTATATACTATAAATGTTCCATTTGAATTATTTATGGTTAATATTCAACCAGTAAAAACAAATAAATTTTCATCAGTTTCTGTTAGTCCTTCAATCGGAGAAGAAACTAGACTAAATGAAGGTTTAAATAAATTTACATTCGAAGTAACTAGTGAGAGTGGTCTTTATAAGACAACTTATGTATTAAAGATATATAGACAAATAAATAATGACTTTGCTTTGGAAAATTTAACTTTAAGTGCACATAGTTCTTACTATAACTATACTTCTAGTCCACCATATGCAATGAATGAAACTGTAAGTTCATATGTAAATGATTATACTGTTTCGGTTCCATATTATTTTGATAGTGGTACATTAAATGTTACACCTAAAGTTAATTCTGAAGATGTAAAAATAAAAGGTACTTTATCTAAATCTTTAAATTATGGTGAAAATGTATATAACTTTAGAATTAGTAATTCACTTCCTGAAGATCATGAAGATTATCAAGAAGTACCATATAAAGTTACTGTTACTAGAATATTTAATCCAGATGTTGGTTTAGCAAACTTATGGATTGAAGACGAATGGGGTACACAACATCCATTAACTCCATCATTTGATCCAATGGTATTAAATTACACTGGTAATATTTCTAACGGAAGTAATGTAGTTAAGATTCATGCAACTGCAAATTCTAAGACAGCTACTATCACAGGTACAGGTACTCGTTCTCTAGGTTATGGTTTAAATACATATCAAGTAAAAATAACTAATTTTGATGATGATACAAATAAATACTATACAGAAACATATACTTTAGAGATTACAAGAAATCTAGATAGTATGGCTTGTATTGAATACTTAGAGTTATATTATCCAAGAAGTAGTTGGTGGAGTAGAAATACTATATGGTCTAGATATTTCTCAACTAGTTGTGAATCTACTGAATACAATATAACAGTTAGAAATTCCGATCAAATTGAAATATATTGGAAAAATCATTATAGAAATACTACTACTGTAGAAAGAGATGGTACATGGGGTGGATTTACTAAAGGTAATTCTTATGTATCTCATGTATATGTAAAAGCTCAAGATGGTTCTACTAAGACTACTTATACATTTAATATTACTTTCCCTGAATGGATAGGAAGTAAATATTTAAGTAACTTAACTGTTGAAGATAATTCTGGTGTTAATATTTATCAATTAAACCCTGCATTTAATAAAGAATCTTCTGGACCATATAATGTTATTGGTACTAATGTTTCTACATTAAATGTTCCTTATAATATTTCAAGAGTTAATATTATAGCTACTCCTGAAGATTATGCAGCATCAGTTGTTGGTGATGGATGGACTAACTTAAAAACTGGTGATAATGAAATTGTAGTTGCAGTTACATCTGCTGAATCAGGACAAACAATGACGTATACTCTTAATATTAATAGAGAGCATGGTCATGATGCTACACTTACTGGTTTATCATTCAATTATACAAGTCCTTGGGTATTCATGTATTCTGAAGATTTTGAATTAACTGAAAGTGATGGAGCAACTCCAAGACCATTTGATCCTAGCGATACTGGTCCATATTATGTTACGGTTTCATCATTTGCTAATCCGATGAGTAGTAAGTATTGTCATATAAATAAATCTGATCCAAATGCAACAGCGGTTGTACCTACAAAAGTATTAACTACTGGTGTTTATGTTCCATATGATATTGAAGTAACTGCTGAAGATGGAACAACTAAAATAACATATAAAGTATTTATTAAGAAACTTATGGGTACTGATTCTCATGGTGAATCATTATGTGTATATAATGCTACTGAAGAAATCTGTGAAACAATGTATAAAACTGAGGCAGCTGCCAAGGGTGATGCTGTAGGTTTCGATCCAATGAGATTAAATTACTATGTAATAGTTAATAGTACATTTGGTGAATACTTAAATACTACAAATGTTCAATTCACAACTATTGATTATAGTGCTACAGTAACTCATACTTCATCTCCACTTGCATTAGTAAGAGATTCGTATGTTGATTATCCAATACACGTAGTAAGTGAAGATGGATTATCAGATTTGACATATCATGTTTATGTAAAACTGGTATTATCAAGTGATCCAAGAATTAAAACAGTATCGTTAGATAGAGGCTTCCTACTTAACATAGGATCATTCAAGAAGCACTATCAACCTGATGATACTTCTAATACTGATTACTTCTGGATAATAGATGATGCATATTTTGATGCTATGACAGATGCGAACTTTGCATATACAATGTTCCATCCAAGAGCTAAATCAACAATGTCTTATGATTCAGCTAACAAGATTATTACTGTAGATACTGAATCAGAAGATGGCGATTATACGCTTAAATATACATTTGCTATGAAGAAGAAATCTCAGGTTAATGTAACGGCGAAGTCTCTGACTATCTCAGATCCTGATTATTCAGATTCTCTAGTACCAGCGACTTATCCATCAGATTATTTTGATGGAGTATATAAATATAGTCCTGAACTTGAGGACTTTGTATTCCAATACACAGTTCATATTTATAAATCTACAAATAACTTAAAAATAGATTTTGTAGCCGATAATGAAAATCTTACATATGCTAATGGAAAGATATCTGTTGATTTATCAAATCCAATTGCAATTACATCAAATGAACAAGATATTATATTTAATGTAACAAGTTGGGATGGTTCATTTACTGCACCATACACAATACATGTAATCAGAGATATTGAAACTGATGTATTAATAGATGGATTAGAATTACTTGATGAATGGAATGTATGTGAGTTCTCATGTAATATAAGACCTGCATTCCAATCAAATAGATTATCTTATACAGCAGATGTTCCTAACGAATATGAAAATATGTTCTTCAAACTTGATTATAAGAATAATCAACAAACTGCTGAATTCTATTTAATAGATCCAGATGCAGAAGAAGATAAACAACAAGTTCTTATTAATAATAGAACATATGATAATTCTGAAGGTGCAAATGATATTATATTCCCAGGTTATGTATTTAAGACTGGATTAAATCAAATTCAAATAGTTATTAAAGATGGTTTAGGATATCCTACAACTTCATATACTGCTATGGTATATAAAGGTAGATCTCATGATGCATCTCTAGAAGACTTAAGTGTTTGGGATGTAGTTAATACATCTAAAGAATACATTTTAGATGCTAAATTTAATCCAGATAAATTAGTATATGGAGTTACTGTTCCTGATGGAACAGAATCAGTAGATATCAGATACTTACAAGCTGGTAACTCTACAGTAAGAGTTCAAGGTAATACAGGTTTACAAACTGGTATTAACCATGCAACTGTTACAGTATTAGCTGAAGATAATTATACACAACTTACATATGATGTTTATATCGATGTAGGTGGTGCTTATAGAAGTTGGCTTGCAACTTTAACAGTATCTACTGGATTAAAATTCTATGATTTAATTCCTGAATTCTATAAGATGCAACTTGAATATACGGTAGTAGTTCCTTCAGAAACTGCAAGAGTAATTGTTGAAGGAACTCCTGAATCTTCAGAAGTTGCAGTTCTAGGTAATAATACATATGAATTAACTACAGGTAAAAATAGAATAGAAATTAAAGGAAGATATTATAATCCTGCAAATCCAACAGAGGTACTTAATGAAACAACTTATGTAATTAATATCTACAGAAGATATCCAAACAATGTACGTTTAGCATACTTATCGGTTGATGAAGGTCCTTTATCACCTGAGTTCGATATGGGTACTACAAACTATAAAGTTTCAGTACCTGCTGGTACAACTAAACTTACACTTCATTATTATCCAGAAGTTGAAAATTCAACAGTTACAGTTTCGGGTAATGGTAACTTTAAAACTGGATATAACATAGTTTCACTTGCTGTTATTAGTGAAGGTGGAACATTAACAAAAACATATCAATTATCAGTATTTGTTAAACCAAGTAATGATACGACACTTGCAATGATAGATGTTTATAACGATTCATCTCAGGACGTAAGATATGGAGTAGAAAAGTTTGATTCTAAAACACATGATTATAAAGTAGTGGTACCTGCGGATGTAAGTAGTGTTTACATCGTAGGAACTCCATCAATAGCACAAGCTGAAGTTACAGGCGGAGGTTATAATGGTCTTTCTTATGGTGATAACTATATTGACCTAGAGGTAACCGCTGAAGATGGTACTGCTACTTCAATTTACACGGTTAATGTTTATAGAAAGTATAACTTATTATTAAAAGAGTTAACTCATGACTTATCTTATCCATTAGTTCCTGACTTTGATCCATTAGTTAATGACTATAAGATTGAAGTTCCATACGACGTTAAGGTAATTCAATTTAATGCAGTTGCTCAAGCTGGTTCAGCTGTATCACTTGCATATTCATCAGTTAACTTCTTAGAAATTGGTGAAAACATAATAACATTTGTTATATCTGATCCAGATGGAAATACTAATGTATATACAGTTAATGTTGAAAGAGTAGGTAGTGCAAATAACTATCTTGCTAACTTAGTACCAGGTCAAGGTATGTTGTTAGAAGACTTCTACAAGACTGATCAAACATATACATATTTAGTTCCTAATAACTTAAAATCATTAGAAATCGCAGATTGGATTATAGTTCCTGAGGATGAATATGCTACATATGAAGTAAAAGGATATGATAAACTAAATCTTGAATCTAATGATAATAAGATTACAATCGTAGTTACAGCTCAAAATGGAGCTAAACGAACTTACACATTGAATGTTGAATTTAGAGATCCATCATTCTTTAAACATTACTTGTCAGCATTATGGGTAGATGATGGTAACTTATCACCTAAATATGACGTAGATATAGTATCTTATACTGTAACAATGCCATATGGTACTGATAAGACTACTATTCATGCAATTCCAATGCTTGAAAGTGATGATGTTACTATTGATGGTACTTTAACTCAAGAAAAAGAAGTAGACTTAAAATTTGGTAGAAATGTATTTAAAGTAAAAGTTGATAGTGGAGCAACAGGATATAAAATCTACACACTAATCATTTATAGAACTTCTGCTCCAGACCCAACTTTAGCAAGCTTGATTGTAACATCAGTTGATGGTAGTGTTCATGCTTACACACCAATATTTAATAAGTTAATTACTTCATACTCTTTAACAATTCCTTCATCTATTAAGGAACTTAAAGTTAACTACTTACCATCAGATCCTAAATCTACGGTAGTAGTTACAGGTTATAAAGATTTCGAATTAGATAAGACTAATATAATTAATGTTGAAGTTACAGCACCTGATGGTCAAACAAAGAGAACTTATAAGATCTATGTAACACTTGAAGCAGATAAAGATAACTATCTAGTTGATTTACAAGTTCAAGATAGAGAACTTAAACCAGCGTTTAAGATGACAGATACAGGTACTTATGAAGTTAAAGTTGAAAGTGATGTATCAAAAGTATTAGTTTATGCAGATGCATCAAGCCCAACAGCTAATGTAAAAATTAATTCTATATCTAAGACTTATACTGGTACAGATATAGTAAGTGGTGCTATATCATTATCTCCAGGTAATAACTATGTACAAGTAGCTGTTACTGCTGATTCGGGTGATGTAAGAACTTATACACTTAATATCTTTAAAGAGTATAAAAAGATATCTACATTAAAAGCTCTATATACAAGCTTCAATGAAAGTATTGCAATGGGTGGTACACAAGTAACTGGTGATGGTTACACACCAACATTCTCAGCAACTACACTTCAATACTATGAAGAAGTTCCTTATAGAGAAAATGGTACTTATAATATTATTCCATTTAGAACAGATAATTCTGCTAAGATGGTTTATAATTCTACAACAGTATTAAAAGAAGGATTAAATGAAATTCCAATCGAAGTTACTGCTGAAGATGGAGTTACAAAGACTACTTATATCATTTATGTAACAATGACTAAGAAACCTTCTTCTAAATTAAAAGAATTATTAGTAACTGAAGGAAGACTTGATCCTAAGTTTGATCCTGATACATTTACTTATTACTTAGAAGTTCCAAATGAAATTACTTCATTAGACTTCTATAATAAGATAAATAATCCAATAGGTAAGGGATATGCAATTCCTGAGGATGATGATTCTACAGTTACAATTACTGATAACTCAGGATTTACTCCAAATGGTATTTCAACAGTAACGATTACTGTTAATAATCCAAATGCAGATCCTGCCACTACAACTTATAAGATTGAGGTTTATAGAAGTATTCCTCCTACAAATCCACTTGATGATCAATTATCTAATCTTTATGTTAAAGGTTATACAATGAGTCCATCATTTGCACCATTAACATTGTTCTATCAAGTTGAAGTTCCTTCGACTGTTGATAAAGCTACCGTAGGTGCATTCAGAGGAAGTAGTGATGCTTCAATTAAGATTAATGACGAAGCTAAGAGTGGAACTGGTGGAGAAAAAGAAGTTGATCTTGATTATGGTAAGAACTATGTATATGTTCAAGTTGTTGCTTCTAATGGAGCTAAACGAACATATACAGTAGAAATTACTAGAAAAGATACAGCTAACTTCTTAACTGAGTTAACTGCTAACACAGGAACTTGGACAGTTACTCCAACTGAATCATTATTAAAAACTCAATTCGATTATGAATTAACACTTCCAGATGGTGTTACAGAAATTAAACTTAAAGGTAACTGGAGTGAAGGTGCAACAGTAGATAATCTTGATAAAGTTTATCAAACTATTAGTGTTCCACCTGCATCTAACTTACTTTATAAGATAAATGTAACAAGTGCTTCTGGAGAAATTAATACTTATACTGTTACAATTCATGGTGCAGTTTCGGGAGAAACGGATATCGACTTAGATACAGATAGAGGTAAACCTTCATATCTAGGTGATAATAAATATGAATTAACAGTTAAAGATGATGCTTCTACAATTGTACTTGATGTTAAACCTAAAGATGCTGGAGCAACGGTTACAATGCAACCATTCTATGCACTTCAATATGGTGAAACAGTTATTACATTTACTGTAACAAGTAGTGATGGAAGTGATACTCAAACTTATACTTTAACAGTTACTAGAGGAAAAGATATTGAAAAGATTGTTCCATCTAAAGATGAAATAGTTATCGTAATATCTGAAGAATATACACTTACTTATACTATTGAACCTGCTGATGCAACATCAAAAGATGTTACATTTGTAAGTCTTGATAATACTATCGCATCAGTAGATCAAGATGGTAAGATCACAGGCTTAAAACAAGGTATTACAAAAGTAGAAATAAGAAGTGATAAAGATCCTGATATTAAGGGTATAACAACAGTTTATGTACTTAGTAAAACAATAATGAGTGATACATATCATGTAACACATAAAACTGATGTTGATAATTCATATAATCTATATAATTTAGATTATGTTTCGGGAGTTCAACCTAAGACAACTATTAATGATTTCCTTGATAACTTCAGTAATCCTGCGACATACTTACATGTATATAGTAATGGCACAGAAGTTACAGATCTTACTCAATTCACTGGTAGTGCATTAGTACTTAAACTTGAAATCGCAGGTAAAGTACATGATGAAATTACCGTTATAGTTAAAGGTGATATTGGTACTTATGATGAACCTGGTGATGGTGTCGTAAAAGCGACAGACTTTACTGAAGCTTCAAGATATATAAGCAAATTAAAAGCAACAACTGATTTAGCCAAAGCACAAATAGATATCAACTATGATGGTACATTATCAGCTGTAGATAAGAATGAAATTTCTTCATACGTTGCTGGTAAGAGTAGTAAGCTGGAAGATTAAAACAAAAAGAAGTTGTTTAATACAACTTCTTTTATTATGTTTAAAACTATATGGTATAATTAATATGGTGAGTAAATATGAAGAATACAAAAGTAATTGTTTTAACAGTGATATTAATTATAGTATGTACATTAATATCTACATTAGTTAATAGGAAAGATAAAACTATTAATTATACATTTTTTATTAATAATGATTCGAAGATAAGTATGTATAATAATTATGGAGAAAGAATTATTAAAGATGATTTAACTTATGCTGAAAAGTTTAATGATGATTATACTTTAATTGTTAATACAAATAATGAAAGTGCAATTATTGATAAATATGGTGATTTTATAATTAACTTTGGTGAATACGATACAATCGAAGAATATGGAAGATTATATTTAGCATATAAAGGTGAAGATGCATACTTAATCACAGGTAATAATAGATTAATCAGAAAGATTGAATCAAAAAGTGAGATTGTATCTAAGATAGTACGTAATTATGTAGTCTTATTATATGATGGTAATTATCATGTATATAATTCTAAAGGAGAAATCTTATTCTCTAGAAAATATAAGAAGAAAAAACAAATAGTATTTAAAGAATCAAGTAACTATGGATTAGTATACTACGATGGAAAAGAGTACTTATTTAATATAGATGGTACTGAATATGAGGAAAGAGATGTTAAAAAAGTTTCTAACTTAGAAGAATTTAATAATATCCTATTAGTAACTGGAGATACAAATAGAGTTTATTATAAGAATGAAAGAGTAATAGATAATTTTAGCTGTAAATATCCAAAAATTGATGAGGCAGATAGGGTTCTTTGTAAAGAAGAAGTTGTCTATGAAAGTGAATTATTAAATAATATAAAAAACTATGAAAAGATAGAAAATTATGGTGAATATTACTTAGCTTGTAATGAAAAATGTGATTTATTTAAAAATAATGAAAAAGTTTTAAATGATTATGATGAAATTAAAGTAATTAATACAAATATTGATGATTATTTCTATGTTAAAGATAAAAATACAAATATTATATTAAACAACAAATATGAGCTTATTTTCTCAACAAAAAAAGATCTTGAAATAGAAGATAATTACATAAAAATGAATAATAAGTTATATACTTTCGAAGGAAATGAAATAAATATATAAAAATGAACTTGAATATATAGAATTCAAGTTTTTTTTATGGTAATATTAATATATAAAATAGGGTAAAAGTATAGTGAGGATAGGTTACATATGAAGAAAACGGTTAAGATATATACGTTATTGTTGTTACTAGTAACATGTTTTAGTCTAGGATTGAAAGAAGTAAATGCAGAAAATGTTATGCATTATTTTGAAGTGTATAAATGCCCTGTAGAATCTGATGATTATGAACAAGAAGCTCGTCAATGTAACACTAAATACAATCGTGGTGAATTGGAGAGTTATAAAATTGGCAATAATGGTAACTTATCGCTATATGGTGATTCAAACGGCTTATATAAGAATATCATCTTAGTTGTTGGTAAAATCGACGTTAAAGATAATTCTATCCGTAGTTTTAATACAACATGGAACTGGGATTCTAGTGTATTATCTTTGATTGCTTCTAGTAGACCTACATATACTGATGGACATGTATATGGATCTAGTACATTCGATTTCCCTTATGAATATGATGAAGATGAAGATGAAAAAATATCTAAATGGACACCTACAGTAAACTTCATGAGGTATGCAGAAAATGGTACTGGTATTTTCTTAGGTGCAAACTCATCTACAGACCCTAGATATGACCTTAAACAAAGTAATACTGAAGGCGGAGTTGTATCATACTTTAGAGAATACTTCCTAGTTAACCCTGAAGCTGAGGTAGGAACATATACAAACATCATAATGAATGCTGCTGATAAACAATTTGCTGAAGCAACAAATACTGATCTTGAGGCAGTTGATTATGATACTACTAACTTTAGATTAAAAATATATGGTACTGAGGAAAATGATGCTACCTTAGGAACTTTAACAGTTTCTGAAACTTCTTCAAGTGAAACTCCATATACTATGAGTCCTACATTCGAAGCAGGACAATCAACTACTACTGAATATAGAGTAGTTGTTCCAAATGATATAACTAGTGTATATGTAGCTGGTTCTGCTAATTCAATACATTATAAATCAATTACAGGTGTTAATACTACTTATTCTGATTTAGCAGTAGGAGCTAATGAAGAAACAATTGCAGTTACAGCTGCAAATGGTGATGTATTAGAGTACACATTAACTATTTATAGATTATCTAATGATGCTACGCTTAAAACATTTACATTAACTGATACAGATATATCATTTAATGAAACGGTTGAGTTAGATTCAACAACAGCATATACAGCAACTGTTCCTTATAGAACAGGACATACTACAATTAATGCTGAAACTAATTATAGTGGTGCATTTATTGGAGCAGATGAAGATGCAATTACTCTTACTCAAGAATGGGATATTGATTCTAATGTATTAGGTTCTACTACAACAAGAACAGTAAGAGTTTATTCAGAAAGTTGTAAATACGACTATATCGGATTAAATGGAAATACTAATGATAAATGTCAAAGTAATACTTATTCAATAGCTTTAACTAGAGAACCTGCATCTACTGATTCCTCATTAAATGCAATCTCAGTAGTAGCTAATGAACAATTACAAACTTTAAATAAAACAACTTATACAGTTGGTGGAAAAACATATGATTTATATGAAGTAACTGATAACATTGCTAATGCAATTGATAAGGTTACTATTAATGCATCAGCTGTTGATCCATATGCAAGAGTGACTTCAGGAACTGGAGAGATATCAATTGAAGTTGGTAATAACTACTTACCAGTAGTAATTACAGCTGAAGATAATTCAATAACTACATATTATGTATATGTACATAGATTAAATAACAACGCTAAATTAAGTGGATTAAATGTAACAAGTAATCCTGTTGGAACATTTGCTCCAGGATTTGATCCAAATTATACAAATTACTATACTTATACATATGATGCAACAGTATCAAATGTAACAATTACAGCAAATACTGCTGATCAAACTTATGGTAAAGTTGCAATTAATGATGTAACAACAGGTACAACACTTACACCAAATGCAGCTACACTTAAAACACAAACCCAAACATTTAATGTTTCAAGTAGTGATGTTAATGTTGTAGTAACAGCTGAAGATGGTACAGTTAATACTTATATTCTTTACTTAACAAGAACTAAATCTTCAAACAGTTACTTAGCTCAATTAAAACTAAATGAAACAGCATTTAATGAGTTATTTACTACTAAGAAAACAGATTATACATCATCAATTGATGGTGAATACGATAAAGTAACACTTGTAGCTAGACCAAGTGTTGTATATTCAAATATTATTAGTGTTAAATTAAATAATAGCGAAGTTTCATTTACTGCAGATCCAAGTACTAAGGCAGTTGAAGTAGAATTAAGCGGTCTTCAATTCCCAACTCAAGCAAGACCTACAAACATAATTCAAGTAACAGTTCAATCAGAATCATTGGATGAAAGAACTTATACAATTGAATTAACAAGAGACTTATATACAATTGCAACTCTAGATAGTTTAAGTGCTACAGGATATGCATTTAATGAAATGTTTAATCCTGATAATTTAGATTATACAATTACAACTCAAACAGTACCTTATGCTACTACTTCAGTAGAAGTTAAAGGTATGGTTACTAATGAATATTCAACAGTAGAAATTTATGATGACAGTAATCAAAAAGTAACACATACTATTGATTCTACAGATGCAAAGAAATTTAGTGCAAATGTACCATTGCATACTGGTGAAAATACATTAAAAGTAAAGGTATTTGCTCATAATACAGATGAACAATATACTAAAACTTATACTATTAAGATAACAAGAGTTAAGAATACTAATACATCAATTACTTCTGTATTAGTAAATGGTTCATCTAATACACCAACATTAAATCCTGGTGATGGTAAATGGTACGTAATAGTTCCTAATAGTAAGAAAGAATTATTACCAACAGATGTAACAGTTGTAAAGAGTGATCCTAATGCAACAGTTACTAAAGGTGCTAAGATTGAACTTTCAACTAAACAAGATAATGAGTATAAGTTCACAGTAACAGCTGAGGATGGTGAATCTTCAAGAGAATACACATTAGTTGTTACTAGAACAAAGAGTAGAGAAAACGCATTAACTGGTGTTGAAATTTATGCATCACCTGATGGTGAAAATTATCTTTACCAAGACTCGTGTGTACCAGTAAATGGAACATGTAAAGTAACAGTTTCTTCAAATACAACTCATTTCAAATTTAAAACAGTAATAAGTGAAGAAGCTAGTATTTCACCTGAAGACACAACAGTTTATGAAATGCCTCCAAGTGATTCTACAATGACTAAACCACTTGCAGTTACTGCTGAAGATACAACGGTTGCTAACTACTCAATCGTAGTAGAAAGAGGTTTATCTTCAAACCCAAGACTAAGTGAAATTAAAGTTAATGGAACTCTTGTTGAAGGATTTAACCATGAAGAGAAACATTACTATATAACATATCCACATGAAGTAGATAAAGCTACTGTAACAGCACTTGTTGAAGATACAGGTAAAGCTGAAATCTATAGAGCTAAATACAATGGACATACAGTTGATGGTATTTTAACTAATCCATTTGATTTACAATGTGGACAAGAAAATGAAATTATAATCGATGTTAGAGCTGAAAATACAGATGTAACTAGATCATACTACTTACATATTACAAGAGACTTTAATAAAGATGCAGATTTAACAAACATCTTACTTGACGATGTTGGGGTTTCCTCATTTACATCTGGAAATACTTCTTATGCAGCAAGTGATGTTGAATATGATAAGACAAGTATTAAAGTAACAGCACTTCTAAGTGATACTGAACATGGATCATTTACAATTACTAGTGTTGATCCAACAACAAAAGAAGTTCTTTACGAAGCAGATAGTTGGGGTAACATAACACTTAATACTGGAGATAATGAAATCGTTATTGCAGTTCAAGCACAAGACCCATCTGTTAAGAAAAACTATAGAATTTATATAAAACGTAAATTAAATAGTAATATTAATATAACTAAAGTTAAAGTTGCTGGAGTAGAGGCAACTAAAGAAGAAAATACAATTTACTCGGTAACAGTTCCAAATGATGTAGATGTTGCAAATCAAGAAAATGTAGTATTTGAATTTGCTCCTGGAATTATGGAATCTGACCCAGATCCAACTTATGAAGTTACTACTAAGAACCTTTTAACTACAGTTGTATCTAATGCAGTTACAGTTGTTGTTACTGCACCAGATGGAGTAACAGATGAAATAATTACTGTTAATGTAACAAGAAGTAAATCAAATAAAGCGAGTCTTCGTGAATTAACATTAACATCTGGTGGAGAACTTGGTACATTTAGTCCATTATTCGTTGCTGATGATGAATCAAAAGAAACTATTAATTATGAAGTAACAGTTCCTAAAGATAATGATTACTTCACAATTGGTTATACAGTAACTGATAAAGAACATATTACTGATGAAAAAGCAGTAGTTACATGTGAAATGAATGATGAAGTTGTTGATTGTGGTGAACAAATGGCAATTGATGCTACTTCAGGAGCTGCAGAAGTAAAAGTAATTGTTACTTCTGAAGATGAGTCAGTAACAAGAACATATGTAATTACACTTGCAAGACAAAAATCAAGTGATACTACTTATAAGAGTATTACTATTAGAAATTATGCAGATGAAACTGAAATAATTCCTCAAGAATTAATTGATGGTGTAATTAATGCTAGAGCACCTGCTAATGTTAATGATGTAACATTAGAGATTGTTCCTAATTCACCATATGCAGTTGTAGAACAAATCTTATTAAATAGCCAAGGAGTTTCATTCAATGAATCACTTGACCATACAACATTTGGAGCAATACTTAATGATTTATCATATAGTGCTTATCCAGAAGGTTTAAATATCGTTATTATTAGAATTAAAGCTGAAGATGGAACTTGGGAAGACCATCCAATCCTTCTTTATAGAACTTATAATAATGATACAACTTTAAAATCATATAAAGTTGATGGTACTGAACAAATTACAAACTTTGAAAATACAGCAACTAGATTATATGAATACAGATATGATAATGTAGACTATACAAAGACATATATTGATATTACAAATGAAACAACTGATTCATTTGCTGAATATAGTATAAGTGGTGGAGAATCAATTGATACAACTGATTCTACTCATAGAGTACATTTAAAAACAGGAAGTAATGCAATAGTTACTACAGTTACTGCTCAAGATGGAACAGTTGGTTACTATTACTTCTATGTAACTCGTAGAAAAAATAATGATGCTTCATTCAACAGTATTTATGTAGCTGATAAGAAAGCTTCATGTAACCTTTCTACAAGAATATGTACTGTTACAGTTACAAATGAAACACATGAAGTCAATAATGATAATGTAAGAATTGATTTCAATGCAACGGCAGCAGATTATGATGCTAAACCTCAATTTAATGTACAACCTACGGTATTAAATGAAGGTATTATAACTAATGTAATGATGACTGTTACTGCTGAAGACGGAACAGTTAAAGATTATATTATTAAAGTAACAAGAGCTCCAAGTGATATTTCTACACTTGATAACATCATAGTAGAAACAGATGTAAATAAGAATGGTTCATTCACACCTGCATTCAAGAAAGATGTTCTTGAATATACAGTAGGTATTGATTCAACAGCCGATGAATTTACAATAGTTGTTGAAAAGACAAATGATAATGCTGTGGTTACAGGTGCTGGAACATATTCATTTACTAATGATGATCCTGATGATGATGAAAAGATAGTAATTCCAATTCATATCACTTCTCAAAGTGGTTTAACAGAAACTGAATATACATTAACAATAGTTAGAGGATTAAATACAATCGCTACTTTAGGAAGTTTAAAAGTATATGACGATGATGAAAAGGCTAATGAATTTACTTTAGATCCTACATTTGTTGCAGATAATGTTACTAAAGTTGATTATGAAATGGATGTAGCTGGAGATGTAGAAACAGTTTACATTGATACAGCTGTTACTGCTCAATCAAGAGCATCTATTTCATCAATTAAAGTTAATGGAAATACTATTACTGATGATAGTAAGATAAATAGTTATGAAGGATATGTAAGTCTAGCAAGTAATACAGCTAATTTAGTACTTATCACAGTTCTTTCAGAAGATACTTACTCATCTACAGTTTATAGATTAACAATTAATAGAGCAGCTAATAATGATAATAAATTATCATCATTAAAGGTTAAAGGAATTGAATATATCAATGAGAATGATGTTGGTTATGAAAATTCAATGTACTTAGATGAAAATGGTGATTATAGAGTAGATGGAATAGTAATTCCTAACTTTAAATCAAGTATTGATGTATCTGCAATTAAGAATGATGTTAATGCTACATTTAATACTAAATTAAAAATAGAAAATGGTAGTGAATCTACAGTTCAACTTGGAGATATTAATATCCCAGTTGGAAGAAATGAAATTACAATTACTGTAACTGCTGAAGATGGAACTTCAACTCAAAAATATATAATTGAAGTCACAAGAGAACCTTCAACAGATGCAACAGCAACATATGTAATGTTCTATGATCAATTATTTGCAATTCAAGAAGGTGTATATGATTACTACTATGTAGTAACAAATCCAAGCTTAAAAGAAATTACAGATACTGATGTTACAGTTACAACAGCATCAAGTGGTGCAACAGTAGAAAAACCTGGAACAACTCAAATTATTACATCTGTTAATAATCCAGCACATTATTCATACTATGCATCAACTTATACATTTACTGTAAGAGCTGAAGATAAAACCACAACTCAAGATTATACATTCTATATTCATAAAGATTATTCATCAAATGCAAATCTTAAGGCAGTTAACTTAAGTAAAGGTACAGTAAGTCCTAAGTTTAACCCTTCAGTTGCTTCTTATACAATTACACTTCCATATGGAACATCAACATTCGAAGTTGAAGGTATTCCTGAAGAAGATACTACTGAAGTAGTCGGAAATACAGTTTACAATTACGATGAAAACTTAGTAATTCAACTTAAGACTACAGCAGAAGATGGAGAAACTAAACAAACTTATAAATTCGCAGTTATAATGGCTGAATCAACAGATGCATATCTTAACTCACTTTCAGTAGTTAGTTATTCATTTGAACAAACATTCAAGAAGACATTATTTAACTACGATATGGAAGATATAAGTTTTGGTACAACTCATTTAGCAGTTGCTTATACTAAATCAAATAGTGCTGCAACAGTTGTCTGTGATATGGACGAAACTGTTGATAACTGTGAATCGATGAGTGTTCCACAAACAGTTGGTACTCATAGAATTACAGTTAATGTAACAGCAGAAGATGCAGTAACAACTAAAACTTATACAATTGACTTTGATATAATTCCATCTGCTAATGCTTATCTTCTAGATTTAACAGCAGAAGATCAAGAAGGAAAAGCATTACCATTTGGATTCTCAAGAGCTATTTATGCTGGTTATGTAATTACAGTTCCATATACAACTGAAGCAGTTACATTCGAAGCTACAGCTACATCTGAGTATGCAACATTAGAAATTGGAACATCCAATGCTAATGGAGCATCTTCAGAACCAATTAACTATTATCAATATGAATTTACATTTGAAAACTTAGTTGTAGGACAAAACATAGTTTATGTTAAGGTAATACCTCAAGATCCTAATGCTCAAAGTAGAACATATACAGTAATAGTTAATAGAGCTAAGAGAGAAGCTTCTAAAGTAACTACATTATCAAGTTTAGAAGTTCTAGATCCAACAGGAAATGCTTATCCAATAGATCCTGCATTTACTCTAGAAAATGATACATATGATATTGGAACAATTCCTTACTTAGATGCTAGTGCAACAGTAAATGTTACACCTACAGATTCTAATGCTAACTTACATTACTTAGTAAATGGTATTGTTCAACCAACAAATAATGTAACAATTCCTATAACAACAGGAAATGGATATATTCAAATAATTGTTATTGCTGAAGATGGTGAAACAACTCAAACATATACAATCAATTATAAGAAAGAAGCTTCTGATAATTGGAAGTTATCTGACCTATATGTTTCTAATCAATCATTTGCATTTAATCCTGATATTCAAGATTATAGATTTACATATGATTTTGATGTAACATCAGCAGTTATTTCATTTAAACCTCAAGTTGATGGTTCTTCAGTTAAGATTGGACAAATGAAATACAATGCTCCAATTAATCTATTACAAACATATACAGTTCCATATTTAAATATCGGGGAAAATGAAATAATGATTGAATGTACTGCAGAAGATGGTACTCCAGGATTCTATAGAATCATTATTGAAAGAGAAGGCTCTGATCAAGTAATTACATCAGAAACTTATGGACATCATATTACTACTCCAGCAGATGGAACAGTAGGATTTGTCCTAGATGTAGCTCGAGGAACTACTGGTGGAGTATTTAAAACACAATTAGATAATGATGACTCTTTAATAAAGGTATTTGATAAATTAGATAATGACGAAATTCCAGATGGTGATCCACTTGGAACAGGAATGATTGCAAAATTAATAATTAATAAAAATGAAGCTGATAGAAAATTATTAGTAGTCCCTGGAGATACAAATGGGGATACTGAAGTAGATATTTATGACTTACTTGCTATAGTAGACCATATTCTAGAAAGTACACTTCTTGAAGGTCCATACTACGAAGCTGGTGATTATGATAGAACTGAAGAAGTAGATATTTACGATTTATTATCAGTAGTTGACGTTATTATTAATAGTTAAAGTATTAAATAAAGAGTTGGCTATTTACTATAGTTGACTCTTTATGTTAATATAAAAATAGAGATATAGGAGAGTGTTAAAAGTGAGAAAGAAATTTTTATTATTAATCTTTGCATTCGTTGCGACCATATTTGGAATGAGTGCAATTAATGCTGCAACTCTTGCGGGTTCAACAGCAAAATATTCCATTGAAGGAAAAACAAATATAGGTGTAGGAGATGAAGAAGAATATAAATTATATATTACTACATCTGCTACTTCATTCTCATATTCAGGTAAAGTAAATCATGATTCATCTTACTTAGAATATAAGAGCTTTGTAAAAGGTGATGGTGTATCATTTGCACCAGCAACAATGAAGTTTGTATACCTTGATATGACTAAAGCTACTGGTGTATCACCAAATACTAAAACTTTAGTTGCATCTTTTAAATTTAAAGCTTTAAAAGAAGGTACTACAACTTTAACAACATCAGATACAAAACAAAACTGTACTAATACAACAACAAATGATGCATGTGATGTTATAACTCAAGCTAGTTTAACTATTACAATTGGTGGAGCTGCTCCATCAAGTAGTTCAACTAGTAAAGCAACTAGTTCATCTACAAGTAGTACATCAAAAGCTGCTTCTAGTAGTTCATCAAGTACACCAGCACCAAGTACGAATGCTAAACCAACAAGTATTAGTGTAAGTGGTTATACAATGAGCCCTTCATTCAATGCTGATACTTTAGGTTATACAGTAACAGTTCCAAATAGTGCTACATTTGTAACAATCGTAGTTACTAAAGGAGAAGCTGGACAAACTGTTAGTGGTGATGGAAACTTCACATTAACTGGTGATACTTCAACTGCTAAAGTAACAATTACTGCAGCTGATGGAGTAACTAAGAAAGAATATACAATTACAATTAATAAACAAGCAGAACCAACTCCAAAAGATGGAGATAACACATTAAAAGACTTAACAGTAGGTGGAACTACTATTGAAGGCTTTGATAAAGATAAAACAAATTATACATTAGAAGTTGGAAAAGATGTAACTTCAATTAGTGTTGCAGGTATTCCAAATTCTTCTAAAGCATCTGTTTCAGTAAGTGGTGGAACTAATCTTCAACCTGGAAACAATACTGTAACTGTTACAGTAACAGCAGAAGATGGATCTAAGAGAGTTTATACAATCAATGTTCATAAACCTGCAGACCCAGCTACTACAGGAACAACTGGAACAACTAAGAAAGGTGAAAAATCAACTACTACTAGAAAACCAAGTAGTGATACTGGAGTAAAAACAATTAACATTGGTTCTCCACATACTATTTCACCAGCATTCTCAAATGATGTAGATGTATATAACGTTACTGTTCCATATGATGTAGAAAAATTAGACTTATCATTATACTTAAATGATACTAATGCTAAATATACAGTAACTGGAAATGAAAACTTCCAAGTAGGTAAAATCAATGTTGTAACTGTTAAGATTACAGCAGAAGATGGAACTACAAGAACAATCATCTTCAACGTAACAAGAACAACTGATGAAGATGGTACAAAGTTAACTGATATCGGTATTGGTGGAGGATATACTCCACAACCTGGATTTGATCCAGATATCTTAGGATATACAATCAATGTTCCTGGTAATGTTGATAAATTACCATTAAATCCAACTGCACCTGAAGGTTCAACAGTTAAGACTTATGGTAATGAAAACCTAAAAGAAGGATGGAATACAATCCTTGTATCAGTAACTGATAAAAATGGTTATACAAGAACTTATACACTTTCTGTATATAAAGAACCTAAAAAGATTTTAGGATTAACACATAGACAATTTGCTATAGTAGCAGGAATCATTGGTGGATTATTATTAACATTCTTCTTAATCCTATTATTACTAGCTAGAAGAAGAAAGAAAGATGAACCAATCGTTGAACAAGCTCCAGTAATTGATTTCAAACCAGAATTTAACTTCGGATCAAGAAATGGAACTGATGATGATACAGTTTATCCAAATGGTATTCTTAACCAAGATTCAAAAGTTCAAAAAGATGTTGAATTAGAAAATGCTGATGAAAAAGTTGTTAAAGCATTAAATCCAACAATTGAACATGAACCAGTTGCTATTCCAACTCATGAAGCACCAAAAGAAATTCCTTATGACCCATATGATGAAGTCGTTACTAAAGATGAACTTATTGATGCTATCGAGGAAGGCTTAGAAACTAAAAATCCAGAAAAATTAAAAATGCTTCTTGAACAAGAAGAATTAAATAGAAAAAAAGATGAAATAAGAAGAAGAGAAAACGGAGGACGATAAAAATGTTAAAGACAATTAAAAGATTTCTTAAATTAACAATTCTTTCTTTAGGACTTTTAATTGTCGCTCCTAAAGGAGCACTTGCTGCAAGTGCTTCTCTTTCTTATTCAGGGGATACGACAATAATACAAGGAAGACAATATACTTACAGTGTAAGAATTAATGCAGATTCATTAGTAAAAGGATTTCAAGCAGATTTGACTTTTGACGGTTCATATCTTCAATTGGTTTCTTATACTAATAAATCAAGTTTAACTTGTAGTGGTTCTTCAAGAATAGTTTGTTATTCTATGTCAGGACCAATCCAAGGGAATGGAACTATAGGTACAGTTACATTTAAAGCATTAAGAACCGGATCTACAAGTATCTCATTTAGTGGTGCTAAAGGAGAAACAGCTACAGGACAATGTAACTTTGGAGCTTCACCATTAGGAATTAGAATTAATGAACCTCCATCAGAAAATGCTAATCTTTCAAGCCTTTCTGTAAGTGGATGTAACATTGGTTTTAATGGTGGTACAAGTTATTCATGTAACGTTGATTCAAATGTAGGTAGTGTTTCAGTATCTGCTAGCGCACAAGATGGTGGTGCAAGAGTAAGTGGAACTGGAAACAAATCACTTAGCTATGGTGGTAACAGAATAAATGTTACCGTTACAGCACCAGCTGGTAATACAAAAACATATACAATTAATGTTAATAGAAAAGATGATAGAAGTAGTAATAATAACTTAGATAGTTTATCTGTTAGTGATGGATCTTTAAGTCCAGGATTTAACAGTAATACTACTGAGTATTCTATTTCTGTACCTTTCTCAGTAACAAGTTTAAATATTAAATATAAAGCTTCTGATAGTAAGTCAAAGGTAAGCGTTAATAATAATAACCTAGAAGCTGAAGCTACTACTAATGTTACTATCACAGTAACTGCAGAAAATGGTTCTTCAAAGACTTACACAATCAAAGCATCTAGGGGAAAAGACCCTAACAAAGTTCTTAATACAGATAATTATTTAAAAACTTTAGGAATTGATGTTGGAATCCTTAGCCCAGCATTTGATAAAGATACAACTAATTATGCTGTATATTTACCATATGAAGTACAAAAAGTTAACTTTTCTTATGAAGCAAGTGATACAAAATATGGAGTAATTAATTTCAATGGACCTGAATCCCTTGGAATTGGTAATAATATATATACTATTTCAGTTAAAGCAGAAGATGAATCTGAAAGAGTATATACAGTAACAGTAGTAAGAGCAAAAGTATTAAATGGAGAGTCTAGTACAAATGCACTTCTTGCATCTCTAACAATGCATAATGGTGAATTTACTCAAAAGTTTGATAGTGGAGTTCATTTATATTACTACAACAAAAGTGCGAAAAAAGACATAACTCTTGAAGGAGTTGCTCAAGACCCTGAATCTATAGTTACATATCTATCAGCAGGAGCTGGAGTTTATGCAGTTTTAGTTACTGCACCTTCGGGAAATATGAGTATATATATAGCTATACCTAAGGATATAGGACCTTGGGTATGGATAATTGTAGCAATTATAGTAATTGCTTTAATAGCAGTAATAATCTTCATTATTAAGAAGATTAGAAATAAAAAAGACTCTTCTAAGGAATCTAAGAAAGATAAGAAAAAGTCAAAAAAGAGTAAGAACAATATTGAAGAAGAGTAAGAAAAATAATACAATATAGTAGAGTGTGAGGATTGATATTATGAAGAAAATGTTTAGAAATTGTTTTGGAATATTTATATTTCTCTTAACATTTATTCTATATAAGGATGTTGTACTAGCAACGCATGAAAGTTGTGGTGGCTCAAGAGCCTGTGGTACAAGTTCTGTTACTGTATCTATCTGTCCTAACTCTGGTGATACAACTGCTAAATCTGCTACAGCTTGTAACAAAGCAGTTCAAAGCGGAAAAGATAATAAATATACACCAGTAGCTAATGGTGATACAGTTCCTCTATACTACGATGAAGCTAATAATAGAGAAACTTTATTATTGGTAAAAGGTAATGTAAGTCCAGGAAGTATTACTAATATTGCTGCTTTATCTGCATCATTCCAATATGATCCAGATAAATTTGAATTAATATATGCAAACTATTATCAAGATTCATTCCCAAATTATTATGATGAAGATGAAGATGAAACATACTATTATTGGAATCATCAAATTGGATATGGTGAAGGTTTAGGATCTATTCCTGGTAAAGGTACAGAATCTACAATTCCAGTAGGTAAAATCTTATGTTTCTCAAATACAGGTAGTGCTGGAAATTATCTATTACCTTGGGGTTCGCAAACTGGACCATATGTATATGATTTCGTATTTAGAGTTAAGGTAGAAGATAAAGATACTATTCAAGGTGAAACAGCATTGGAACCTTATGAAGCAGAAGTTGCTTATGGTGAATGGAACGAGCTTGCAAGAAATGGAGAATCACAAGGTTATTATTACTATACTAGTGGTACTACATTTACTTTAGGTAATGCATTACCTAAAGCAGAAGCTCCAATTACTGGTATTCAAATATTTGAATCAAATGCTTCTGGAGCAAAAGAATTTAAATTTGGTGATCCAAATGGTACTTATCCAGTTAACTTTAGTGATGGTACTAATGCATATGATTTATATTTACCAGCTAATTTACCTAGTATTTATATAACTGCTAGTTATTCAGATGGAGCAACAGTAAGTGGTGATATTGGTACTAAATTATTATCTACAGGAACTGGTACATTTACAGTATCAGGAACTGGTACAGATAGTAATGTAGTTACATATACTATTACATATCATGTTCCTAATACAAATCTAAGTGCTTTAACATCAACAGGTAAATGGGTAAATCCAAATACATTTGAACCATCAATAGAAGATTACGATATTTACTTACAACCTAGTCAAGCCGCAAGTGTAAGTGTTAGTGCAACACTTCAAGATAATACTGGTGGACTAGAATCTAAATTTATTCCTGCATCAGGAACTCAATCAACTTTAAAAGCAAAGAACCAAGTTTCAACAATTAGTGATACTTTAACTAATGTTAAAACTGGTGATAAATATCAAGTTATAACATATGGAGCAGATTGCTTCGGAGCATATAAAACTGCATTGTATTCTGGAACTGAAGATTGTACTCCAAAAACATATACAATTACTTATAAAGTTATTGATAGAACATTTTCATCAATAAGTGTTGTTGGTACTGCTGATAACTATACATATGGTATTCCAGCAGCAAGTTATAATCCAAATACGTTTACTTATACAGTAGTAGTACCAAATAGTGAAACAAGTGTTAAAGTAAGTGCAGTTCCAACAGATGCAGATGTAACTAGAGGTATTACTGATGTTAATAAACCATTAAATAATGTTGGAGATAACACGATTACACTTGAAGGTGTAGCAAAAGAAGATAAAACAGATACATATAAAGAAACGTATACAATAACGATACATAGACTGAGTGAAGATGCAACGCTTTCTGAGTTCTCATCATCAGCTGGTACTTTAGGAACACCAACTGAAACAACAAGCGGTAATACTACAACAAAAGTTTATGCATTAAATGTTGGTTCATCAATTACAACAACAAACTTTACAATTACACCAACTGATAGTACAAAAGCTTATTTAGATACTACAGTTACAGATCATGGTGGTACAAAACCATGGACAATTGATGAATCTACACCATATCATGTAGTAGTTAAATCAGAAAGTTGTAATCCTGATTATGCATCATTACATAACAATGTATGTAAACAAACAGATATTACTGTAAATGCTACTAAATTAAGTTCAGATACTTCAATTCAAGAACTTAAAGTAAGAGATTCTGAAGGCGGTTCAACATATTACACTGTTAGTCCAGTAACAGGAAAAGATGATGAATTTACAGTAGTTGTTCCATCAACTGCAACTGGAGTATATGTAACAGTAGAACCAAAAACAGGATTAGCTGGTAAACAAGAATATGTAAATACTGGTGCAGTAAGTCTTACAGGTTCAGCTGGAAGCAATAAGTTACATACAGTAACAGTTAAAGCTGAAGATAGAACAATTACTAAAGATTATAAATTAACAATTCATAAAGCAGGTACAGATGCTACACTTAAGAGTTTCACTACAAGTGATGGAACTAATCCAATAGGTAAGTGGAATAAAGCATTCCAATCATCTGATAATGCATATTCTGCAATTATTGAAGACACAGTATCAAGTGTTACAGTAAATGCTGAAGCTAATGATAGAAGTGCTAAACTTAATGGTACTACTGCTTCACATACTTATAATATAGTTAATGATACATGGAACTTATCATCAAGCCCTATAACATACACAATTACAGTTAATGCAGAAAGTTGTATGGTAACTGGTGATACATGTGTTACTAAGACATATACATTAGAGATGACTAAGAAATCTGCTATCTCTGAATTAACATCAATTACAGTTAAGAAAGCTGATGGAAGTGAAAATTATGGTACTAAGACAATAGCTACTGGTACTACAAGTTATAAAGTTGCAGTTCCTGCTGGAACTACTGCTGCTAAGATTGAAGTAGTTAAAGCAGATGGTTCTAAAGCTACAATCTCAGGAGATGGAGATGTAACTGGTTTAACAACTGGTTCTAATGTTCAAACTATTACTTCTGTATCTGAATATGGTGAAGAACATAAATCAACTTATAGTTTAGATATTTATGTGTTAACTGAAGATACAACTGTTACTTTAACATCAAGTAAACCTACATTATCTTTAGATACTGTAGATAATGCTGATGGTACTAAATATACATTAAAGATTAATGATACTGAACCAAATACATCAATCACAGCAACAGCTCATACAACATCATTCATTAATACTGAAGCAACTGGTAATACAAAAACTGAAACATGGACATTCACAAGTGCAAGTCCTGATACTTATACAGTAAAAGTATTCCCAGAAAAATGTAAAGCTGAATATGCATCAACTGCATGTACAGATAGTGATGCTAAGATATATGTAATTACAAAAAAATTAATATCTACTAGTACAAAACCTAGTAAGATTAAAGTAGTTAATCCAAGTGATCCTGATGAAGTTTATGATGAAATAGACTTTACAACAAGTCCTGCTCCAACAGCTCCTTATAAATTAAATGTTCCTGCTGATGTAGAAAACGTTAAATTAGTAGTTGATAAAGGTGCTGAAGATCAACAAGTAACAGGAGATGGAGAATACAATGTTAATGTTGGAGACAACAATAAGACAGTTTCAATTACAAGTGAAGCTGGGGGAACTCCACAATCATATAACATTAATATTTATAGACCATCATCTACAAAAGAATTAACTGGATTAACATTCAGTAAAGGAACTTTAGATCCTGCATTTGCAGCTGGTACAACTTCATATGAATTAAAGATTAGTGAAGTAGAAACTGGTGTAACTGCTAGTGCTACATCATCAACTAATTCTTATATTAATACTGAAGCAACAGGAAACAGTTTAACAAATGATTCTTGGACATTTGCTGGAAATAATACTTATACAGTAAAAGTATTCCCAGAAAAATGTAAAGCTGAATATGCATCAACTGCATGTACAGATAGTGATGCTACTGTTTATACAGTTACATTAAAACAATTAAATAATGAAAAGAATTTAACAAGCTTAAAAGTAAATGATATAGATGCAACTCCAGATGGTACAGATAAGTATAAAGTATACTTAAAACCATCTGAAACTGGTGCTACATTTACATGTACTGCATCAGATGGTGCAACTTGTGCAGGTGATGCTTTAACTTCATTAACTGATGGTCCTAATAATGGAACTGTTAGAGTAACAGCTGAAGATGGTACTCATAAAGATATTGAAGTTAATGTTTATAAAGTATCTAATAAAACTGAAATTAGTGCATTATCATTTACTGAAGGTGCATTAAAAGAAACAATCGCAGATGGTACTTATACATATACTGGTAAGTTCTCTGATTCTAAGACAACTACAAATTTAACTTATACAGCTAAATACAACGGATTTATTGATGAAGGTAATACAAATGAAAATGCATCTAAAACAGATTCATGGTCACTTGCTGCTCCAGTAAGTCCATATAAATTCACAGTTAAATCTGAAAGTTGTAAATCAACATATTCAGCAGATATTCAAGCTGAATGTGCTACTAAAGAATTTACAGTTAATTACGAAGCTATTAACTCAGCTACAACACTTTCAACAATATCTGTTAAAGATCAAAACAATGTAGAATACTTTACAGGTTCTGCAACTGCTTCTTCTAATACAGTTTATGTTCCATCAGGTGTTACACAATATACAGTTGCTGCTACAGCAGAAAATAGTTCTGCAACAGTTGGTATTAGTCCAACTCAACCTGTTACAACAGTAGTTGATGGAGATAACCCAACAGTAACAATTACAGTTACTCCTCCAGCAGATAGTGGAGCATCAGCTGCTACTTATACAGTTATAGTTCATAGATTAAGTGATTCTGCTGAATTAACAAGCTTAAGTTCTAGCGTAGGAAATATTAAACCTACATTAGTAAGTGGAACTTATAATTATGATTTAGAGTTAACTGATGATACTAATACTTCAACAAATATTAGTGCAACAGCTAATAATGATAATGCTAAACTTACAATTAATAGTGATACTGCTAATAAAGTAACAAAAGAATTTACTGGTAGAGCATGGAATTTAACAAATGCTAATACATTCACAATTAGAGTTGAATCAGAAGCTTGTGAACATGTTGGTACAGTAACAGGTGCTACTTGTACATATCACGATTATGTAATAACAAAGAAAGTTCTATCTAGCGATACTGTACTTGCTGGATTAACAGTTAAGAGTGCTGATGAAGCTACTACTTATACATTAGACCCAGTATTTAGTACAAGCGAAACACAATATACAGTTAATCTACCAAATGGTACAACAACTGCTGCAATTATTATTGATCCTGGTACTAATGGTCCATCAATAAGTAATCAAACAATTACATCTGGTGGAACAGTTGCTAAAGATGGAACAAATCCAAATAAGATTAATGCATCAGGCTTAGTTACTGGTGATAATAAAGTTACAATTACATTAACTGCTCAAAATGGAGTAGGAACTGGTTCTTATGAAGTAACACTTCACGTTAAGAATAATGCTAAGACATTGAACTTAACGTCATCAGTTGGAACATTAACTCCACAAACTGGTGGATGGAAATTAACTATTCCAAATGGTTCAAGTGCTACAGAAACTAAGTTCACTGCAACAATTCCAAGCGGAGCTACAATCAAAATGAATGGAACAGTTAAGACATCTCCATATGAAGATGACTGGACATTCTCAGATGGTGGTACATATGAAATCGAAGTTACTCCAGAAGAAGGTGAACCTCAAACTTATACAGTTGTTTGTGAAGTTCAAGGACCTGAATTAAGTGATGATAATTCACTTACTGGATTAACTGCAGATAATGGTACAGTTACAAAAGAAGATGATACTCATTATAAATTAGAAGTTCCATATGGAACTACAAGTTCAGTATTAACTGCAACAATTCCAACTGGAGCTAAAATTAAGATGGGTGGTACTGATGTAACTTCTAGTCCATATTCAGCTACTTGGTCAGGATATACTGATGGTGGTACATATGAAATCGAAGTTAAGAGTGCAAAAGGAACTCCTAAGACTTATACAGTAACAGTTGATATTGGTGAACCAACAACTGAAAGTTCATCAACATTACATAGTATTACAGTTAAGAAAACAGGAGCAGATGAAACTTATACAGTTTATAGTCCAACATTCGCTGCTGATTCTAAAACACCATCAAGTTATACAGTATATGTTCCATATACAACTACTAACGTAGATGTTAGTGCAGTAGCAACTGATACATCAGTTACTCCTGTATTATCAGAAAGTAGTAATATCTTACTTGCTGAAGGTGGAAATGATGTAACAATCGCTGTAACATCTGCTACTGACTCAAGTGATACTACAACATATACATTAACAATTTATAGATTATGTAATAATACTGATTTAGGAAGTCTATCAGTAAGTGCTGGTACATTAAATGAAACATTTAATGCTGGTACAACCGAATATACAATATTCATTAACAATAGTTATCCAAGTGCTACAGTAACAGCTACACTTCCAGAAGCACATACTCATGGATATATAAATGCTGAAGATAATACATCTACAACATTTACATGGGATTTCAATAGTGGTGAAAATACTGAATATACATTAACAGTTTATTCAGAAAGTTGTAAAGCTGCTTATGCATCAGTTGAAGGAAATGCAAATCAATGTAATCCAAAGACATATAAGATTACAGCTACATTCTTTGCAGACAAGATTACTTCTGATACATTCGGATTAAAACTTGAAACATTCGAAGGATTAGATATAATTGCTGATGCAAGAGTAGATTCTATAGCATCTGACCTTAAGGGAGAACAAACTGATAACCCTTCAGAAAATCTTGTATTATATAGAGCTGATGGTCTTTCAGTAGTACCTGATGGTGAAATAGTTGCTACAGGAATGATACTAAGATTAATCATTAATGGAACAACATATGATGAAAGAACTCTAGTAGTTCCTGGAGATACAAATGGTGATGGAGTAATCGATATCTTCGACTTACTTCCAATCGTAGACCATATCCTTGATACAGTTCCATTAACAGGACCTTACTTAAGAGCAGCTGATTATAACAATGCTGATGGAGTAGATATCTTCGATTTACTTCCAATCGTAGATTATATTTTAGGTCAATAATGAAAAGAGTGTTAATCACTCTTTTTTTATGTTTCGACATAATCTCTAAAAAATCGACATTAGACTTGTTTATAATGTCATTTAGAAAGGGGTTATTTTAAGTGAATGAAATAAAATACTATACAGATAATGTTTTTGAAAACATTAAACATATTGATGAAAATGGAATTGAATATTGGCTTGCAAGAGAGTTAATGCCTTTGCTTGAATATACATTATGGCAAAGATTTTCTAATGTAATTAATAAAGCGATAATAAATTGTAAGAATAGTAATAATAATTATATTGACCATTTTATCAGCACTGATAAAATGGTTCAAATAGGTTCTAAGACAACTCGTACTATAAAAGATTATAAATTATCTAGGTACGCTTGTTATTGTGCGCCACGCGCGTAATTTCCAAACAGTATGACTGTTTGAAGATACATTAATTGTATAGATGATGGTAGAGGGCCTACCGATAACGCCATACAGGTGGAGTTATCAAACCACTCTAAGGTGCTGTATTCAAAA
>JAEEGL017184838.1_pt1 | contig 43892 bp, 46 predicted proteins | sample 9134231 | NCBI WGS metagenome assembly JAEEGL01 (sample SAMN16246548, study PRJNA631951) | gut metagenome | biome: gut microbiome; feature: rumen; material: fiber-attached | host: Bos | place: Iran: Karaj | collected 2018-10
GCCCAAAGCGGACTCGAGTATCATCATCAGCACGAAGCCCGCGCAGAAGGCCAGCGCGCCCGCGTTGGAATGCCGCCCCTCGACGGTCTCGGGGATGAGCTCCTCGACCACGACGTAGATCATGACGCCCGCGGCGAAAGCCAGAAGGAAGGGCAGTATGGACACCACCAGGCTGGAGATCAGTATGGTGAGCGCCGCGGCGACCGGCTCGACCGCGCCCGACAAAACGCCGTACCAGAAGGTCTTTTTCCTCGGCATGCCTTCTGCCAGAAGGGGCATCGAGACTATCGCGCCCTCGGGGAAGTTCTGTATCGCAAGGCCCAGCGAAAGCGTCAGCGCCGCGGCGTGGCTGACGCCCGACGTGCCCGCGAGCCATCCGGCGAACACCACGCCCACGGCCATGCCCTCGGGGATGTTGTGCAGCGTGACGGCCAGGATGAGCTTTGTGGTGCGCTTGAGCTTGCTGTCGGGTCCCTCGACTATCCGGTCGACGTGCATGTGCGGGGTCACGACGTCCAGCAGCAGCAAAAACCCGACGCCCGCGGCGAAGCCGACGGCGGCCGGGATGAAGGCCAGCCTGCCCAGATGGGCGCTGTCCTGCAGCGCCGGCAGCAGCAGGCTCCAGAAGGACGCCGCCACCATGACGCCGGCCGCAAAGCCCGCGAGACTTTTGTGAACTGTGTCCGAAAGCGAGCTTTTCATGAAAAACACGGTCGCCGCGCCGAGCGCGGTGCCGATCAGCGGGATGATTATCCCGGTAACTATCTGAACCGTCATACCTTTACACTCCCCTGCCCGCGCCGGGCGCGGGCGTCAAACACTCCGCTGTTATTATAACATATCCGCGCCGCAAAGCATATAAAAACCCTGCGGATGACCGCAGGGTCCGGACGTCGTTTTCAGAACGCCTCGTTCATATACTCGACTATTCGTTCGACGCACCTTTCGACGATCAGTCTCCCCTTTTCGGGCGTTGCCGCGAGCGCGTCGCCCAGACAGCCGTTTTTGGTGCGGTCGGAGAACTTTTCATATGTGATCACGTCCGAGCTGCCGCCGCCCGCGAGGGTGGAGCATATCTCCTTTTTATCGATGAGCTCGGGGTAAAGATGCATCATCACCGACGTGCCGCACTCGCCCGCGTGGCCGTGGGCCATGGCGCCCTGATTGTCCAGAACGCCGCCGCAGTGCTTTTGCGTGAATCTCCACCAGTCGACCTGGAAGGCCTTTATGCCCTGCCCGAGGTGCTTTTTCACGATATAGCTCACCGTGTCGACGTTGCCCGCGTGGCCGGTGAGGAAGACGAACTTGCGCACGCCGTCCGAGATCAGCTTTTCGACAAGCCATTCGAGCCAGTCCTCAAGGATCTTTCTCGGCATGGCGAAGGTGCAGGGAAAGGACGCCAGCGCGGAGGACTCGCCCGCCTCGATCGTCGGCGCGATCAGAGCGCCCGTGTGCTCGGCCACGAGCTCCGCGACCTTCTGCACGGCCAAAAGGTCTGATCCCATGGGGAGATGGGGCCCGTATATCTCGCACGCGCCCGTGGTTATGATAACGGCGGGGTCTTTTTTGAGTCTCGCCGCGTACTGTTTGCCCGTAAGTTTGCGGATGTAATTTTCCATGAGAACGCCTCCTTTTGTTCCCCTTCATCATATCACGTTTGCGCCTTTGCCGCAACGCGCGCCCGAAAACCCTTGAAAACAAAGGACTCTACCGCAAGTAGAGTCCTCCTCTTCCGCGGTTTTACCCCTGCCCGACCCGCGGGAGACGCCGCCGCGCGAGGTTTAGGTTTATTTTTCCCCCGCCGCGGCACAAAATAATATCGTAACGAACGCGAAGGGAGGCCTCCCGTGATAAACAAGATAATCATTTTCGGCGATTCCATACTGAAGGGAGTCACCTTCGACGCCGAGCGCGGTTACTGCCTGCTCAAGGACCGCGAGCTGTCGGTCGACGGCTGCGAGGTAAAGAATTACAGTCTGATGGGGGCAACCGCCGCCCGCGGGCTCGAGATAGTCAAAAAGCGGCTTTCCGAGCTGGACGAAAACACGCTGGCCGTTCTGGAGTTCGGCGGCAACGACAGCGACCACGACTGGGAAAAGGTGTCCGAGGCGCCCGAAAAGGACCACCGCCCGCGCACCGAGCCCGAGGAATTCAAAAAGCTGATCGGCGAGATGGCCGCCCTTTGCGAGAGTCGGGGCGCCCGCGTCATGACCTGTTCCCTGCCGCCCATAAGCTGCGAAAGATACGTAGATCGCATCTCCCGCGGCCGCGACAAAAACGCCATACTGCGTTTTTTGGGCGACTGCGGCACGGTCGGCCGCTGGCAGGAGTATTACGGCACGCTGTCCGAGGGCTGGCCGAGGGTGGAGCTGCGCCCCGCCTTCATCCTGCGGCGCGACTTCAATGAGCTGATCGCGCAGGACGGCGCCCATCTTACCCAAAAGGGCTTCAACGTCCTGCGCTCCGCCTTCCGCCGCTCGGTAGAAAGCCATTTGAACTGACGAAAAGGTGCTTCTTCAATAGAACGAAACAGGTATACGGCGGCGCCCCCGGCATTGCGGCCGGGGGCGTTTGCTTTGTTTATAACGTATTTATTTGGGATGTGCGGTGGAGCGCGTCACGCCGCGCGGATCAGTTGTAGAAGGTCTGCTCGGTCTTTGCGATGGAGAAGGCGACCAGGAACACGAGATCCAGGTCCTTTTCCTCGCAGACGACGTCGTAATAATGATCGGTCGTGAGGATGGACTTGCCCTTGGGCGTGGAGCTTGCGACGCTCGCAAGGGGCTGGCCCCTGAAGGTCACGTTATAGGTCATGCCGAGCTTGCCTTCGGACAGCGCGGAGTCGATCCTTATGCCCAGATCGTGCAGATAGTCCCATATCTTCGCGCCGTCGAATTTGAAGTAAGACTTCTTGGAAAGCGCCGCGATCAGGCCGCCGCCCTCTTCCATCGTGATCGTCTTTCCGACCTTGTGCTCTTCCTTTTTGTTCGTGATATGGTTCACGAACTCGAAGGGCGAAGCTCCGAGCAGCGAGAACTTGAGCATATTTCCTTCGTAGACCTTATTTCCGTTATCGTCCTCGAGGTAAAACGACTGCTTGACCGTTTTCAGGACCGGCTTCAGATGATACTTGTTCGCCATTATTTCCACGCCTCCTCCTGCGCTTTCATTTTAGATATTCTTTTTACAGCGTTTATCGCGCTGAATATGCCGCCCACCAGCGCCGCAAGGCCAACGACCGCCATGATGACCGGTATGATCAGGCTCTTGGTCATGGTGATCTGGGAAGGATCGGCCGGATTGTAATAGATCTTGATCTTGTCACCGACGCTGTACTTGGATACGCCGCTGAGGTCGGACGTGTAATCCTTGCCGTTTACGGTATACTTCACGTCGACCTTGTAGGACGCTTCCTCACGGTTCCCGTTCGCGTCGGTATAAGCTTCCTGCTCCAGCTCGACCTTGGTGACGGTCGCCTCGGTCTGGACGAAGTCCTTATTCTGGTTGTTGGCGTTGAAGAAAATGATGCCGAACACGAGAAGTATGATCCCCGCGGGTATCAGAAACCTCGCCAGCCGGGATTCGCGGAAAATGGTGATAAGCCTGTTCATTTTGATCTCCTCCGATACTTAAATTATATTATCCCCGCGGGTATCAGCACGGCCAGAAGCACGGCGACCAGCGCCCACTCGGTGATGAGGAAGGCGCGGCGCTTTTTTGGCGCCATGTCGGGCACGTAGTTTGCCGCGAGGAAAAACGGGATATAGGTGGTGATGAACACGGGCAGAACGCCCCACCACTTATACACCCAGATGAACGAATGATTTGACGTCCCCGCAAGGAAGGACTCGAAAAGGGCGAAAAGCAGGGCCATCTCAAGGGCGCCCGCCAGCTTGCAGCTTATGCCGCCCTTGCCGTTTTTGGAAAAATACCGCCTGCTGCGGTCCTGCGGCAGCATCTTGAACGAGATCATGCCCGCGATCGAGAACATCATCGAAAGCTCCCAGCACACGCCGATGAGCAGGATGAAGGTGGTCGACTGATTGGACACCGACCACAGCGGATAGCCGGAAACGCGGCCTATGACGGCGTTCGCTATCTCGTAAAGCCAGTGCACGCCGTAAAGGGCGAGGCCGGCGTAAACGACCTTCATCTCCTTTTTGTGTATCTCCGACCAGTAAACGTAAAACACCACGGCCAGGATGAAGATGAACGTCCAGTTGAAGTTTTCCGTGCTCCTGACGCGGATGGCGTCCACCAGACTTTTTGCCTGCTGCGAACCCGTTCCCCAGAAAACGAACATGCGCTCCTCCTTTTATATTTATCAGTCGGCTTTTTTGAGCCGGGACCACAAGATGACCGCGAGCTGTCCGGGAATGCCTATTATGAACACCTGCCAGTAGTTGCCCCGCGGCAGCAGCGTGAGATAGACCGCGGCGAGGATGGACCACAAAAGCAGCGATATTATCAGAAAATTGCGCCTTTTGTCGAACCAAAGGCAGTTGAAGATCAGCCACACCGTCATGGTCAGCGGCACGGCGTAGACGAAGGCCAGCCAGAACGGGCCCTCGCCCGGCATCATGTCCAGAACGGCGAAGGCGAAAGTCGCGGCGAACCATACCATAAGGCAGGAAAGGGCACATATGAGCATGCGGTTGCGTCTGACGCGCGCGTCGGGCGGCGACGAGCCCTCGGGATGCTCGCTCTTCACCAGATAATCCAGACTTACGCCGTAGAGCTTCGCAAGCTCGGTCAGCACGGTGACGTCGGGCAGGGACTCTCCCCTTTCCCACTTGGACACCGCCTTGTCGGTGTAGTTGAGTTCGCTTGCGAGTTCTGTCTGCGTGCGTCCGCTGCGGCGGCGCAGCTCTATGAGGTTTTTGGCGATGATATTTTTTATATCTTCCATTCTATCACCCGATAATTGACAATCGCGCGGCGGCGTGTTAGTTTATTCTGTGCGTTCGTCGTTAACTATGTGTTCGACGCCCGGGTGCTCGCGCGTCAGCCAGTCCTTCAAAAACGACGGGTAGTATCTGTATCCGTCCAGCTCGTCTATCGGTATCCAGTATACCGTTTCGCGGTCGCCGAAGCGGGTGACGCCCCCTCCGTCAAGCTCCTTCGTGCCTCGGGGCTTCATCAGAAAATAAAGCGCGAGTTCGTGGCAGTCCAGACCGGCGTCGTAGGCGCCCGCGCCCTTCCAGAAGTTTTCGTGCACCACTGCCAGCCGGTCGATCTCGTACCGCGCCCCGGTCTCCTCGAGCACCTCGCGCACGACGGCCTGCTCGGCGGTCTCGCCGTGATGCACCCCGCCGCCTACCGAATAAAAGTAGTCCTCTTTGGGGTTGCTCACCAGCAGCACGCACCCGTCCTCGACGATGATGGCGGCCGCGCGGTAGCGAAACCACTCGTTTTCTCTTGTGAATCCGCAGTCTTTGTCCATAACGCCCTCCGGGTTTTTACATATTATATCACATCTACGGGGAGAGAGTATATGAAAAAAGGGATTTGCGCCGAACTTTCCTATATCGTCGGCGTGGCGTTCACCGCTCTCGGCACCGCGCTCATGGCCGCGGCCGGCTTCGGCGTGTCAATGGTGGTGGCGCCCGCTTATCTTATCCATCTCAAGCTCGGCATAAGCTTCGGCACGGCCGAATACGCCTTCCAGGCGCTGCTTCTGTGCCTTATGATGCTGGTCTTGCGCAGATTTAAGCTGAGCTGGCTCTTTTCCTTCGTCACCGCCGTCTTTTACGGGCTGATGCTCGACCTTTTCGGCGCGCTCGCCGCCCTTTTGACGCCCACCCTCGCCGTGCGCATCGTCTATTTCATCGCGGGCGAGCTTATAATCTCGCTGGGAATCGCCGTGCTTTTTCGCACCTACCTGCCCCCCGAGGTCTACGAGCTCATCGTCAAGGAGTGCTCGGCGCATTTCAAAATAAAGCTGTCCCGCTTCAAGCTGGGCTACGATATCGCGAGCCTGCTCCTCGGCGTTCTGATGTCCATTCTCTTTTTCGGAAGGCTGGAGGGCATCGGCTGGGGCACGCTGGCCGCCGCCCTTCTCACCGGCCCGCTCATCAGCTTCTTTTCCCGCTTTTTGAAAAATACGGGCGGCCGCGCCGCCCTGCCCCGCCTAAAGACGTTTTTCGAAAAATAAAAAGACCGCCGATCTTCCAATCGGCGGTCTTTTTCACGGTTCAGTGCAAAACGGTTCCTGTGAAAGCGTCTATCTTGTATTCGTATTCGTGCCCGTTTGCCGTAAAATTGACCTCGTATGCAAGATGACGGTCATAAAACTCCATCTCACATTCTATGTCGGACATTGTTTCCGAACTTATGCCTGCTGTTTCAGCCGCGATCAGCAAAGCCTTTTCGCTCCCGATCGGCTCGATCCTTGCGCCCGTTGACGCGTCCTCCGCGAGGGAATTTTCCGGTGTGCCGAGAGCCATGTCTGTCAGAACGTTCCAGAACGACTCGGTTTTGTCAAATGTCAGGTATTGTTCATCTAAAGATATGAGCCACGTATAGAGTCGGGAGGAATTCCCGTTGAAAGACAGGGACACTTTAAGCAGATACTGCGCGTCGTAATACACTTTTTCCTTCAAATTCATGACGGAATTTGTGCGTGAATATACCCATTCATTTTCGCCTGTTTGAGACCAGCGGCTGAGGTCGGAGCGCAAAAAGCTTGCCGATAGTGCATCGAAATCATAAACATAAACGAAATCTTCTCCGGAAAGGGTGACCGAGCAGATGAACCTGTGGTCTTCGTTCTTTACAGATACGCCGGTGGCGGTTACGTCTTCTTTACGGAACACGTCCATGGTTTCTGCTTTCAAAAGAGCAGTGTCTTTGATCTGCTTTATGATATCCGCGTTCTCGTCCGTAAGCTCCAAGTCCTCGTCCAGTATAATCCCCGTGCTCGCGTCGATCTTAAACTCAAGCCTATATGCAAGATAGGTGAACTCGATATCGTAGATCAGCGTGCCGCCTTCGTTTTCGAGCTTTGTTTTGGTAAAGACCGCATCATTTTCCGTGGCGCCTATGTGTCCAAGTACGAGCCTTTTGACCCAGTCGAGCGTGACCGTCCCGTTCTGAGGCACCGTGCGCCGGTCGAGGGTCTTGCCCGTGCGCGCGTCTATCTCGTAGCGCGGCACCCATTCGCCGCCGCGGTCTAAAACGCAGACGTAGACGTCCCTGCCGCCTTCATTTACAAGATCGCAATGTACGTTCTGTGCTTCCTCGTCTTTGTGAAGATAAAGCCCTTCCTGCCTCAAAACCAGCCTTATCACGACCGCGTGGCTTATGATGTTTCCGTCCAGCGGCGTCGTCATCTTTTCGTATATATCGCCCGACGGGCCGTCCAGCATGTATTCGTATATGGTCTTGCCGTCGGAAAAGGTTATCTGATACCAGACCTTTCTGTCTTCGCCGATCATATTGATCTGATAATAGATCGTGTCCTCTTCCTTGACGCCCGAGTCGGTCTGGGCGATCAGCTTTGCCCTTTCATAGCTTATCGTGGCTATCGTCGGCGACGGGATGGTCGTGGTGGTGCTTCCGGGCGGCTCGTCCGGGGGAGCTTCCTTCGGGCTTATGATCTCGCCCGTTGCGGAATTGACCGTATATTCGTAATTGGTGCCGTTTGCCGAAAAGCTCGCGACATATACGAACTTTCCGTCTCTGAACTTGAACTTGGCTCCGGCGTTTTCCGCGTCGGACAGGTTGACCCCCGCGTCCTTGCAGGCGATGAGGACCGCCCGATCTTCCCCTATCGCGCGGCTGAGGGCTATCTGACGCGCGGTGAGCACGCCGCCCGCGATCAGCACGGCGGCGCCCAGCAGGGCGATCAGTATTATCGTCGGTTTTTTCATGTTATCTCCCTCCTTCAAGCCCATCATACAAGAGAAAGATTAAAACGCCGTTAGAGCGGCGGGAATTTTACCGTGAAGATCGAGCCCTCGCCGACGGCGCTTTTGACGCTCACCTCTGCGCCGTGAAGCTCTGCGATCTTTTTTACGATGGAAAGGCCCAGACCCGCGCCGCCGCCCGAACGGGCCGAGTCGCTTCTGTAAAAGCGGTCGAATATCTTTTCGAGCTCGCTCTCGGCTATGCCGATACCGTCGTCCGCGACCGAAAGCTCGCGCCCCTCGAGGCGCACGCGGATATGTCCGTCCTGCTTTCCGTAGCGGTAGGCGTTTGAGATGAGGTTAGTGAGAAGGCGTGACAGCATGAGACGGTCGCCGTTTACGAAAACGCCCGGCTGCACGTCGCACTCGAGCGTTATCCCCTTTTCGCCTATAATGGCGCACTGCGAGCATATTTCCTCGCACAGGGAGGAAAGATCGAGCGGCTGCATGTTTTCGCCCTTTTCCCGCTGCTCGAGTCTTGTATAGCTCAGCATGTCGTCTATCAGCGCGCTCATGCGTTCGCCCTGCTTTTTGATGACCTCGAGCGCCTCGCGGTACTCCCCGTCCGTGCGCGGCTTTTCCAGCGTATAGTCGGCCTGGGCCAGGATGACCGAGGTCGGCGTGCGCAGCTCGTGCGACGCGTCCGAGGTGAACCTGCGCTCGGTCTCGAACGAGCGCTCCAGCCGGTCGAGCATGCGGTCGAGACTGTCCGAAAGCCGTCCGATCTCGTCTCCCCTTCGGGAGTTTATCCTGCGGCCCAGATCCTCGCCGCGCGAGATCTGCCCCGCCGCGCGCTCGACGTCGGACAGCGGCGACAAAAGGTTGTGGATAAGCGCGACGCCCGAAAGCACGGCCAGCACGATCAGCGCCGGCAGCATGAAAAGGGATATGCCGGTGATCTGCTTCAGTCTCTGCGCGCTTTCGCTTTCGGGCGCGGCCCCGCGTATCCAAAGCTGCTGCGCGTCCGTGTCTATCTTCATCTCGAAAAGCTCGTAGGAGACGCCGTTCACCTTTTTTTCGACGATCCTGGTCGCCGTGAGCTCGGGCGGCGACAGCGCCGCCAGCGGGTCCTCCCCGTAGAGCAGCGCGCCCTGCGCCGAATACAGCGCCGTATACACGCCGTTGGTCACGTCCATGAAGTCGAGGTCTATCTCGAGATAGCCCTCGTCCAGCGGCAGATAGACGTTCGCCGCCGTGTCCCGGGGCGCGGACACTATCGATATCTTCTCGGCGTTTTCCTCCACCGTCGTTATGACGTAGCTTTTTATCGTGCCGTGCAGCACCGCGCCGCAGCTCAGGCGCACGGCAAGAAAGGTTATCGCCACCGCCGCCGTCAGTATGAGCGACACCCAGAAGGTCAGCTTGAAAACGATGCTTTTGTTCTTCATCGGTCGAAAACGTAGCCGCTGCCGCGCACCGTGCGCAGAAGAGCGCCGTCGGGCCCGAGCTTGCGCCTGAGATAGCTCACGTAGACGTCCACCACGTTGGTGCCGCCCTCATAGTCGAAGTTCCACACGTGCTCTTCTATGTTTTCGCGGCTCAGCACCCGGCCGCGGTTTTTCATGAACCATTCGAGAAGGGCGAACTCCTTTGCGGAAAGCAGCACCGGCTCTCCCCTTCTCGTCAGCGTCTGCGAGGCAAGATCCAGCCGCAGCTCGCCCGCCGTCAGCACGCCCGTCTCCGCCGTCCTCGGCCTGCGCACCAGCGCGCGCACTCTGGCCGAGAGCTCGGCCATGGAAAACGGCTTTATCATATAGTCGCAGGCGCCGGCGTCCAGGCCGCGCACCTTGTCCTCGACCGAATCTCTTGCGGTCAGAAACAAAACGGGGACGTCTATCCCCTGCTCGCGCGCCCTTTTGAGCACCTCGAAGCCGTCGAGCCCGGGCATCATGACGTCCAGTATCGCTCCGTCGGACTCGGCGGAGCGCAGATATAACAGGGCGGCGCTGCCCTCGAATACCGGATCGACGCTGTAGCCGTCCTCGGTGAGCTTTTTGGTCACTATCCTGTTGAGATCGCGCTCGTCCTCGGCGAAAAGTATCCTCAAGGCCCACTCCCCCTTTTTATCCATTCTACGTTCCGAACATTAGAAGATGATTAAAACCGGTTTTGCGCAGCGCAACCGCAAGGCCGCGCCTGCGCCCGTTATTTGCCCTCCCAATACGCCTTGTCCACGGCCCGGACGCTGGGGTAGCTGCGCCGGATGGCGTCCAAAAGAAAAGCGACCTTTGCCTGCACGCGGGGCGCGTCCTTATACCAGTAGCACTCCGAAAGCGGCACGTTCGCGACGAACACGCTCATGAAGGTCTCCGCCATGTCCTCGGTCGAGTTGGTCATGGCGTACGAGGAGACGAAGCAGTCGCCGACCAGCGTGTATGGGTTGTCGTCGGCGTAATAGTTGAAGCCCTCGGGGTTGAGCGCCATCCAGCCGTTCCAGAAGCTCTCGCCGACCGAGTCGAAATAAGCGTAGACGCGGCGCTCGATAAGGTGCATGAACTCGTGGGGCAGCACGGAGGGATAGAACTCGTCGGTGGCGAGCACGATCTTGAGCCGCGTCTCCCAGCCGCTGGCGTAGGCGCTGCTGCCGCCCGGGATCTCTCTGACGACGTATATGTCGAAGCCCTGGTAGCCGGCGTCGGCGCCGCCGGGGAAGTCGGTCTGCATCTCGCGCACGAAGCCGTCGGGGAGCTTTTCAAGGAAGCCTTCGAGCTGGCGCATCAGGACGTTGGTCGAAAGCGGCGTGATGCCGGTGACGAGCGACTGCATCGCGGGATCGTTCGGATCGTCCCCCTGCATGACGGGCGGACGGTCGCCCTCGGGCGCCGTGTCGAGCAAAACGCATATCCCGTAAAGGCGCTCGATGCGCTCGGCGATGGCGGCGTTCTCCTGCTCGAGCGCAGGTGCAGTCACTCTGCGGACGCTCACGCCGCGGGCCTCGTCTTCATCGAGCCGCCAGAGGCATATCCTCTCTTCTCGATAGGGCTCCGGGCCGTCCTCGCCGTATTCGACGCCCGGCTCGTAATAAGTCTTTTCGAAGCGCAGAAGAACGCCCGCGCCGCACAGGAAAGCGTCGAGAGCGTTGAAATACGTATTGTCGCGAGCGTCGCCTACCGCGTCGTTCTCTACGGTCAGCACGCCGCGCTCCGACTCCTGCGAAAGCTCGAGCACCCGGTATCCGAGCCCTGCGTTGCCGCGCAGATAGGAGACCTCCAGCACCGTCCTGCCCGCAGTATCGCATATAGCGTCATATCCGCCGTCCGCCATATAAAGCGCGTCGGGGTCGTCCGCGAAAGCGTAGGCGGAAAACAGATAACCGTTCCCTTCATAGCTGCGGTAGACGGCGACGTCGTCGCGGAAGGCGAACCGGTTGTCCGCAAGCTCGTGCTCGAAGCGCGGATCGTCCTTTGCGGCGAAGGGGTTTTCGATCTCGCCGGCGTATTTTCCCTGCCGGTCGTAGAGCGCGGCGTTCGCGGCGTACGGATCGTAGCGCACGATCCCGCCGTCGTCCCGCATGCCGATAAGGTATCCGTCGGATCCGGACTGCTCCAGCCGTACGGGCTGCGCCGCCTCGCCCTTTTCAAGATCGAGCAGCTGTATATAAAGGCCGCCGTTCGCATCGTTTCCGTCCATGAGAAGCAGGACCGCCTCGTCTTCCGAACACGCCGCCGAGATCGGGCGCAGCTCGTCGCCCGTGACGTAGCGGACGAGCTCGTAAAGCCCGGGCTTCGGGGCCTCGGGCTCTTCGGGCGTTTTTTGAGTCGTCGTTTGCTGCGGACGCGAAGTCCCGGAAGTCGGCACAGTCGTCGTCGGCGTCTTGGGCGAGCAGCCCGCCAGCATCAAAAGCGCCAGTATGGCGCACAGCGTTTTTTTCAAATGCTTCATGACATATCACTCCTGCGAGGCCGCCCGCATCGCCTGATCCAGCTCGGGCACCGCCCTTTTGAGGACGACCGGCCGGCCCTGCTTCAAAAAGCAGTGCTCGGACCGGGCTGTTGCGCAGCGCTCGCCGCCCTTTACGAATTCGTATTCTATCTCCAAAACCACGCCCGTGTAGCGGGCGACCTTGAGCCGCACTTCGGCGGCGTCGTCGAAAAGCAGCGGGCGCTTGAACTGCGCCTCGATCGCGGTGACGGGGGAGACCACGCCCTCGCTTTCGAGTCTGGCGTAGCCGAAGCCCGCCCCGTCCATGAAGGCGACGCGCGCCTCCTCCATCCATTTGAAATAGTTGGAGTGGTGCATCACGCCCATCTGATCGGTCTCGTGGTAGTGCACTTTCCTCTTATAAACGAACATGTTCACGCCTTTCCGCGCGAGCCGCACAGCTCGCGCACCTTTTTGCCCATGAGGGGCTCCAGCAGCGCCATGATCCTGCCGATGCCCAGCGCGGCTATCACCGTGCCCTCGCGCAGGCCTATTATCTTTCCCGTGAAGATCAGCCCGGCCGCGGCCGAGACCGCGACGCAGCTCAGATCGAACAGGTTTTTGACCGTAGCGGTCTTCATTCTGGACTTGTGCGCCAGCGCCGCCATCAGCCCGTCGCCCGGCACGTAGACGACGTTTGCGGGCAGGTACACCTTTTCCGCAAGGGCGATGAAAACCATGCCCAAAAGCAGCGCGGCAAGCTTCAGAAGATAGCTTTGCGGCTTGAGCGGCGCGATCCACGCCGAGGTCAGGTCTATGAGCTTGCCGAAAAGCACGGCGGCGGGGAACTGCAGCAGGTTTTTGACGCCGAACTCGCGCCCGAGCACGGGCAGCTGAAGCAGCATGAACACGCCGTAGACTATTATGGTCATATTGCCCGTGGACATGCCGAATATCCTGCCGAAGACCAGCGGCACCGAGCTGACCGGCGACACGCCCAGATCGGACGAGATGCAAAGAGACACGCCCATGGCCATAAGGAACACGCCCAAAAGGAAAAAGAATATCCTCCACGCCCACTGCGCGGAGCGTTTTTGATCTTTCATCGGCACACCTTCTTCTATCGGGATTATACAACGAAAACGGGCGGAGCGCAACGGCGGGGCGTATGGACAAAACGCCCGCGCGATGATAGAATATATACGCTGTTTCACGTGAAACAACGGAAAGGAGGGTCGTATTTGACCTTCAAGGATCTTATCACCAAGGCGGACGCGTTCTTTGAGAACGGTCTGCTGCAGTTTTTGATATCGCTGGCCGTCATACTTGTCGCGGCCTTCGTCTTGAGACGGCTGCTGCGCCGCTGGAGCAAAAAAGCCGAGGGGCACACCTTCCGTCCCTTCATGTTCGGCGTGCTCAAGGTGCTCATAGTTTTCCTCGTGATACTGTTTATAATGATGCAGGTCACCCCGCTCAAAAACATCGCGGGCAGCTTGCTCGCCGGAACGTCGGTTCTGGCCCTGGCGCTGTCGCTCGCGTGCCAGGAATCGGTCGGCAACTTCATCGCCGGGCTTTTCATAATCGCCTCCAAGCCCTTTGAGGTGGGCGATTATATAAAAGTAGGGGAGTTCCAGGGAACGGTGGACGAGATCACCATGCGCCACACCGTGCTGCACACCTGGGAGAACAACCGCGTCATAATACCGAACAGCGTGGTCAATTCCCGCGAGGTCACCAATTTCAACACGGGCGGCAAGCCCTATTGCAGCTTTCTTTCGGTATCTGTAAGCCACGGCAGCGATCTTGAAAAGGCCGTGGCGGTCGGCCGCGCCGTCATAGAGACCCAGACCGGCGTCGTCGACGTGCGCACGGCCTCGCAGAGGGCCGACGGCGAGCCCGCCGTGACCGCCCGCTGCAGCGAGATCACCGAGACCGGCGCCAAACTGACCTTCAGCGTCTGGACGGCCGATTACGGCTCGACCTTCGATATACTTTCCGACGTGCGCCGCCGCCTGGTCATCGCCTACGGCGAAAACGGCATACGCTTCGGCCATATGAGATTCGGGAGGGCGGAAGAATGAAGACCATGGCTGTAGATCTCGGCGACGTGCGCACCGGAGTCGCCTTTTCCGACCCCACCGGCACCATAACGGGCAGCATGCGCACCCTGCGCGTGCCCGACCGCGAAAAGCTCTCGCAGAAGCTGGCGGAGCTGGCCTATTCAGAGGGCGCGGGGGAGATAGTGCTCGGCCTGCCCCTCAACATGGACGGCACGGAAGGGGAGCGCGCCCTCAAAAGCCGCGCCTTCGGCGATCTTTTGGCTGAAAAGAGCGGGCTTCCCGTATATTTCGTCGACGAACGGCTGACCACGGTCACCGCCGCCGGCATACTTCACCAAAACGGCCGCAGGGCCTCGCGCGACCGCATCGACGCGGTGGCGGCCTCGGTAATCCTCGAGAGCTGGCTCGCAAAAAAGGAGAAAAGCAGATGAAATGGCTGATCGCCTCGGATATCCACGGCTCTGCCGCCCACGCCGAAAAGCTCGTGCGGGCGTTTGAAAGGGAAGGGGCCGAACGGCTGCTGCTTTTGGGCGACGTTTTGTATCACGGCCCGCGCAACGCCCTGCCCGAGGGCTACGGGCCCATGGACTGCGCCCGCATACTCAACGTCCTTTCGGACAAAATAACCTGCATCCACGGCAACTGCGACGCCGAGGTGGACCAGATGGTGCTGGATTTTGACATTTCCGCGCCCCATCTCATGCTCGAGCTCGACGGACTGGCCGTTTTCGCCGTTCACGGCCACAGGATCGGCCCGTCGGCTCCGCCGCCCTTCGTGCCCTTCGACGTCATGCTGTCCGGTCACACCCACGTTCCCGCGTGGCAGGAAAGGGAAGGGGCGCGCTTTTTCAACCCCGGCTCGACCACCATACCCAAATCGGGCAGCGCCTGCTCCTATATGACGTACGAAAACCGCGTTTTCACCTGGAAAACGCTGGACGGCGAGATCTATCACGAGGAAAGACTTTGATTGTTTCACGTGAAACAAATCGTTGCAAATCTAAATGATTATGTTATAATGTATCCACCGGAGAACAGGAGAACGCCATGCAGATTTTTGCCGTAGCCAATCAGAAGGGCGGCGTGGGCAAGACCACCACCGCCGTAAATATGGCCTGCTGTGTCGCCGCCGAGGGCAAAAAGGTGCTCTTGTGCGACCTCGACCCGCAGGGCAACGCCACTACCTCGCTGGGAGTGGAGCCCCGCCGCGGCAAAACGGTCTACGAGGCCATCATAGGCGCGGCCGAGCCCGCGCAGGCGGTGGAAAAGACCCGCTGGTGCCTGCTCATGCCCTCCGACATACGGCTGGCCGCCGCCGAGCAGGAGCTTCCCGAGATCGAAAACTGGGAAAAGTCCCTGCGCCGAGTGCTGGAAGTCGCGGCAAAGGACGTCGATTACGTCTTTATCGACTGCCCGCCCTCGCTGGGGCTTCTTACCATATCCGCGCTCAACGCCGCGGACAAGGTGATAGTCCCCATGCAGTGCGAATATTTCGCCCTCGAGGGGCTCAGCCGTCTGACCGATTCGATAAGAAGGGTGCGCCGCGCGTCCAACCCCGAGCTGGACGTGGAGGGAATAATCCTCACAATGTACGACGGGCGCACCAATCTGACCATCCAGGTGGCCGAGGAGGTCAAAAAATACTTCGGCCGCAAGGTATATCACACTCCGGTGCCGCGCAACGTGCGCCTTTCCGAGGCGCCGAGCTACGGCCTTCCCATAATCGCCTACGACCGCGCCTCGCGCGGGGCCGAGGCGTACCGCGCACTGGCGCGCGAGTTCATACAGAGAAACGGGTGACGTTATGGCAAAAGGATTGGGGAAAGGACTTGACGCGCTGTTCGGACAGGGCACGGGCGTCGTCGGCGTGCGCATCGCCGATATCGAGCCGAATCCTGCCCAGCCCCGCCGCGTTTTCGATCAGGATTCGCTGGAGGAGCTGGCCGAGAGCATAAGGGAAAACGGCGTAATATCACCTATAACCGTGCGCCGAAACGGCGACCGCTATGCGATAATCGCGGGCGAGAGACGTTGGCGCGCAGCGCGTATGGCCGGACTGACCGAGATCCCGGCCATGATATTGGACGTTGAAGACACAGAGGTTTATCCTCTTGCGTTGATAGAAAACCTGCAGCGGCAGGACCTCAATCCCATGGAGGAAGCCGAGGGCTATCGCAGGCTGATGGACGAATACGGCATGACCCAGGAGCAGGCCGCGGCCCGCGTCGGGCGCTCCCGCCCGGCCGTCGCCAACGCCGTAAGACTGCTCGAGCTGCCCGCCGAGGTGCGCTCTATGGTGGAATCGGGCGCCATAAGCCCCGGTCACGCCCGCGCCGTGCTCGCCATGGAGGACGAGGGCCGTATGATTGAAGCCGCAAAAATAATAGAGGAGCGGGGCCTTTCGGTGCGCGACGCCGAAAAGCTCGCCAAAAGGGGCGCCCGTCCGCCGTCGCGACGCCCGAAAAAGGCCGACATCTACGCCGAGGCGCTGGGCGAAAGACTTTCTTCGTCCATGGGCCGCAAGGTGACCGTCCGCCCCGGACGCAAAAAGGGGACCGTGACTATCGAATACTACGGCAACGCCGATCTTGACGAGCTTTGCCGCATACTTGAAAGGAAATAAAGGAAATGCTGAACATCAAAACGCTGAGAGAAGACGCAGACCACATCAAAGCCCGCCTTTTTGAAAAGGGCAAGGATTATTCCGGCGACGTCGACAAGGCTCTCGAGCTTGACGACCTCAGAAAAACCATCATCGGCAGGGTCGAGGCCGACAAGGCCCGCCAGAACGCCGTTTCCAAGCAGATCCCCGTGCTCAAAAAGCAGGGACAGGACGCCTCGGCGCTGCTGGCCGAGATGAAGGCCCTCTCCGACGAGATAAAGCAGCAGGACGCAAAGCTGGCCGAGACCGAGGCCGAGCTTCGCGATCTCATGCTCCGCATCCCCAACGTCCCCGACGACAGCGTGCCCAACGGCCTGGATTCCGACTCCAACGTAGAGCTGCGCCGCTGGGGCGAGCCCAAAAAGTTCGACTTCGAGCCCAAGCCCCACTGGGACATCGGCGCCGATCTCGACATACTCGACCTGCCCAGAGCCGCCAAGGTCGCCGGTGCGCGCTTCTACTTCCTCAAGGGCGCGGGCGCGCTGCTTGAAAGGGCCATCCTCAACTTCTGCCTGACCTCCAATATAAAGGCCGGCTACACCGAGCTGATCACCCCCTATATGGCGAACTCCGCCACCCTGACAGGCACCGGCCAGCTCCCCAAGTTCCGGGACGATATGTTCCACGTCGAGGGCACCGACTACTGCCTGATCTCCACCGCCGAGATCCCCGTCACCAACTATCACGCGAACGAGATCCTCGAGCAGCCCCTGCCCCTCAAATACACCGCCTTCAGCCCCTGCTTCCGCAGCGAGGCCGGCGCCGCCGGACGCGATACCCGCGGCATAATCCGCGTGCATCAGTTCCACAAGGTCGAAATAGTCAAGTTCGCCTATCCCGAGCAGTCCATGCAGGAGCTCGAGGACCTTGTCGCCCAGCCCGAAAGCATTCTGCGCGCCCTCGGCCTGCCTTACCGCGTGGTGTTCTGCTGCACCGGCGACATGGGCTCCAACCAGGTAAAGCAGTACGATATCGAAGTCTGGATGCCCTCCTACGGCAAATACGTCGAGATATCCTCCTGCTCCAACTACGGCGACTACCAGGCCCGCAGGGCCAACATCCGCTTCCGCCGTGAAAAGGGCGGCAAGCCCGAGATCGCCCATACCCTCAACGGCTCCAGCCTGCCCGGCGCCCGCACCGTCGCCGCCATCATGGAGAACTACCAGAACGCCGACGGCTCCATCACCGTGCCCGAGGCCCTGCGTCCCTACATGGGCATGGACGTCATAAAATAAAACCCCGCTCCGCGCGGCTTGAACAAAAGGAGAGGCGCATTATGGAAGAACAGACCGTCGTCGTGACGATCAGGACCAAAGGTGAAAAATGCGAAATGACCGACGGGCAGATCGTCGAGTGGTACCGCTCGCACGTTGCCGCCCTGTTCGATCCCGCGTACGGCACGCCCGAGATAACGGTCGAGCTCAAAAGGACCTTTAAGGGCCGCTGAGCCCTTTTGAACGGTCATTTGCAAACAAAGAGAAGGTAAAAGTATGAAAAAAATAGCGCTGTTGCTGCTTTGCGTATGCCTGCTTTTCGTATTTTGCTCGTGCAGCGCAAACACTGACCCGACCGTTCCTACCGGAACGAACGCTCCGACCGACCCGACCAAAACGAGCGCGGAGCCGACCCAAACCAGCGGCGATCCCGCGCCCAAAGATCCCGACCCGGAAACGGCCATGGACAATTTCGTCAAGAAGCTCGAGGCCGCGAACTACGTCGTCGACGTCGAGAACTATCTGAAGACGTCCGTCGTTTCGCCCGGGCAGGTGACCTTCACCCATAACGAGCAGTCCTCGTCCATAAACTTTGCGTTCGTCACCGTCAACGGCGAGACCTTTGAGGGCGAGCTTTACGACAACGCCCTCAGCGAGGTCGTCTACCTGTCCGCTGGCAGCGCGGTGGACGCGCTGGGAGAAGTCCTTCCCAACTACTGGATCGCCGCGAGCGAAGGCAATATGTGGGATCTTTTCTACAACAACGTGGACGATCCGCTCGAGTTCATCTCCTACGACGAGATGGTCAAAAAGACCGTGCTCGGGCTGGGCGGATACAGCGAGCAGGTGCTTTCCTATGCCGAGGAAGTTCACGTGCGGCTTGACGCCGAAGATCCGACCGCCGTTCGCTTCACCGCTCACATAAATCAGCCCGAAAACCGCATGATCCATTACGACGATCTGGATATAACCCTGCGCTTCGGCGAGGCCGTGAGCGACGCCCGCGTCGAAAAATGGCTGAGCGATCCCATCTATCCTCCCACCAGAACGGGCTGGACGGTCATGGACCGCGGCATGCTCGACAACGTGTTCCTCAAGGGTTACGGCGAGACGGCCGTTCCTTTCCCGTCCTTTGCCAGCTACGCTCTCGTCTTTGACGATTCCGCCTACACCGAGCGCACCGAGGTGTTCATCACCGACGCCCACGCCACCGAAAAGGACGTCGAGGATTACAAGGCCGCCCTTTTGGATGCAGGCTATGAAGCGGTTGACGAGACCCTGCCGGACGGCTCTTCCGCCACGGTCTACCGTATGCTTCTGAGGCCGGAGAAAAACGCTTATGCTGAGCTCTATCCCTATTATGACGGCGGCTTCGCCCTCAGAGGCGGCATGTATTACGAGGCCCCCGAGTACGACGGCCTCGAGCAGATCAACGGCGTCCTTGTTGAAAACGGCTTTGCCGCGTTCGATCCGACCGACGTCTTTACCGGCTGGAAGGCGGTAGACGAAGCGGTCCCGAGGAGCGAGAGCTGGGCGTACTTCTTTAACTATGAGCTTTATATGCCCTTTATCCTTGAATATGAAGATGCCGATGCGGCCGAAGCGTATTTCGAATCTTACGGCGCAAAGCTGCTTGAAAACGGCTTCGTCAGCCAGTACGCTCCGGGAGCCGATTCCGTGCAGTATTCCACGCCGAACGGCTTCACTCTGTTCAGATATACCTTCGGCGAAGACGGCGTCGTCATGCTTGAGTTCAAGAGCGAAAAGTCGCTTACCGCCGACGAGGTCAACAAACTCATCAGCGAGCACGGCTTGCCCGAGGCTGGCGTGCACGGCGATATCGGCGCCAGAGACCTCACCACCTATTATTACAATATCGCCGAGTTCAAGGGCGTGCGCCTTTTGGTTTACCAGCCCTTCGCCAGCTCGGCCGAAGCCGAGGCCTTCCTTGACGCCTACGTCGCCGTTCTCGATGAGCAGGGATACTATTACGTCAATCCGCAGACCGCCGGCTCCAACAGGACCTTCCTGTATTTGAACGAGGAGCTCGGCAAATATGTCGGATTTGATTATTTCCCCGGCGACAACGGCGCCACGGTAACGCTTGAGTTCGTTTCCATCGAGCCGGAAGAGGAGGATATCCTCGGCCTCGCCCTCGGTCACTGATAAAAAGGCAGGCCCTCGGGCCGCGCCGACAGCGTTTTAAAAAGCTGCCCTTTCGGGCAGCTTTTTTATGTTCTGATCTTGCGCGGCAAAAGTTGACAAAACGCCGAAAATTACAAAAGTGTAAGATTTTGCTGCTTTCTACATTGTTTGAGATCTTGATCGGTGATAACATAAAAGCAAGAGGTGATCGACCGTGAAAAAGCGCACGACGAAGCAGATTTTCGCCGAGACCTTTTTGGAAATGGCAAAGACGACTCCCATAGACAAGATCCGCGTCACCGATCTCGTAAAGCAGAGCGGATGTTCCGTGCAGAGCTTCTATAATAACTTTGATGACAAATACGATCTGCTCGTATGGTTACACGGCCGAAAGATCGAGGAGCTGGTCAACAGGATCGGATCGGACGGATTCACGTTCGGCGATTACCTTGGTGGAGTTTTCGATACTTTCCCTGAATATATCGGCTTGATTAAAAACGCCGTAAAAAACACCGCTGGAATATACTCTTATTATAAACTGATAACCATATTTGTATGCGATGTGTGGACGAAAAACATTTGCAGGCGATTCGAACTCGAAACGCTTCCGGAAGACATAGATTTTTTGCTTAAGATGTATATATTTGGTACGACAAACATACATATTATAAATGTTTTGGATAACGAACAACTCGACAGAAATAAATACATCTCTCTGCTCATGGAAAGTGTCCCCGATAAGCTTCGCCCGTATATCTTGGCTTGATGTAAGAAATTAAAGCTTCCTACACTATTATAAATAAATCAGATTCTCTAAATTGAAGATCTCCTTATGCGCGGACGATAATAAAGACAGGGAAACCCCCGAAAGTCCGCGCCGGGTTTGTCACGGCGCATGAAAGGAAGCGGTCGCCGTGTGGGAAGAGCAAACGCATATTCCCGTACTTATCCGAAACCTGTCAAAAAATAAGGAGGCAAAACTTTTGCGATAACGTTTTGTATCCTTAAGATACCCGGATCTGCAGGAGGGATAATATGTCAAAACCGTATGCGATCCTTTTATATGCCGTTTTTGCGGTGTGGGCGTTATGCGCCGTGTTATACGGCATATTCCGGATAAAGAGGCCGGATGAGGCAAAAACAAAAAAAGCGCGCATATTTGACGCACTGATGCTGGGAGTGAGCTGGCTCGCCTTTACCGTGTTTCTCTTCAGGCGATCGGCAAACGGATTTGAAAAAACGCCGTTTACGATAGTATGTACTCTGATCGCTGCCGCCGGCATAGGCACTCTTGCAATGTATAACAGAAGCGAAGAAAAAACCGCTGCTGTGTTTTTGAAAAAAGTGCTGCTGCCGATATTGGTCATGGCTTTGATCGTGATCGCGGTCATATTTGCCGCCGCAAAAATATATGGTCTGAAGTCGATATATTAAGCAAGGAAGGCGTTTATGGAAAGGCTGACACAAATCGCCATTATCGTGCAATATATCCTGATCGTACCGATCGCAGCATATGCAGTATACCTGCTGATCCGTTCGATCAAAGCCAAAAAAGCCGGACTGCCTCCGGCCCGGATGAAAACGATAGACTGGATATTTGCGGCAGTCATGCTGATCTTTCTCGCGTGTGAAAGTATACTGATGTGGAGCAGGGGAAAGGGCCGCAAAGCCATAACGGCGATATGGATCTTTTTGGTCATCTTTAATTTGTATATTCTGATCAGAAACATCATCAGGAAAAAGTAATAAAAGCAAGGCCGCGGGATGTCCCGCGGCCTTGCTTGTCAATATTGATTAAAAACCGTCCGAAACTCCAAAAGTTTAATAATTTGTGGTTTTCTCCATTGCTTGAGACCTTGAACGATGGTAACATAAAAGCAAGAGGTGATCGACCGTGAAAAAGCGCACGACAAAACAGATATTCGCCGAGACCTTTTTGGAAATGGCAAAGACGACGCCCATAGACAGGATAAAGGTCACCGACCTCGTAAAGCAGAGCGGCTGCTCCATGCAGAGCTTTTACAATAGTTTTGACAATAAACAGGACCTGCTAGTGTGGATATATGGGAGCAGAGTCGAGGATTTAGTCAACAGGATCGGCTCAAACGGTTATACTTTTGAAGATTATCTTTCTGATACGGTTGAAGGGCTTTCCGATTATGAGGGATATATAAGGAATGCGCTCAAAAACACCACCGGCAAAGAGTTTTTCTTTTTGAAGATGTCGGAGCGCGTCTGTGAGGTGTGGCGGGAAAACATTTGCAGGCGATTCGAACTCGAAACGCTTCCGGAGGAAATCGATTTTATGCTTCGGTTCAGTGTTTTCGGCGTGATGCATATCAACATGCTGAAGATGTTGGATAAAGAACCGATACAAAAGGATAAGATTATAAACTTGTCTGTCAGAAGCATTCCCGATAAGCTTCGCCCGTATATCTTGGCTTGATGTAAGAAATTAAAGCTTTCTACACTATTATAAATAAATCAGATTCTCTAAATTGAAGATCTCCTTATGCGCGGACGATAATAAAGACAGGGAAGCTCCCGAAAGTCCGCGCCGGGTTTGTCACGGCGCATGAAAGGAAGCGGTCGCCGTGTGGGAAGAGCAAACGCATATTCCCGTACTTATCCGAAACCTGTCAAAAAATAAGGAGGTATAAAAATGTTAAAGCGTATCGTTTCCGTCGTTCTGGCTCTTTCCATACTGTTCGCCATGTCGTCCTTCGTGTTTGCTGAAGACGACGAATTGGAAGCGCTTCCGGAACGACTGACATTTACCGACGATCAAAAAGCCGCAATAGTATCCATACCGATTTTTATAGCTGAAATAAATGCCGAAACCGAAGAAGAGCGAGAAGCAATTTATGTCGAACTTCATGACTTTGTTGAAAAAACACTCGAAGCAAGGAAAGAAGGAGATGTTGCAGCGGGCTCAGCTATAACAAATCAATTTGGGCAGTTTACAGACGGTTATAGGGTCAGAGAACTGAACAACATAGAAAAGCTTAACTATTTCGATGACGAAGCATTTTATTATGCTTACAAACAAGCGTTGGAATATATCAATGCTGGAGTCAACGTTAATTTTTTCATTAAATATGCGCATTCTGAAAAAGGACAAACGAGAGTGAATCCGGGTCTGCAGGTTCCAACATATAATAATGGTATATATAACGGATATAGTTTTCTCTATGATCAGGTAGCAGATTATAATGTTGAAACTGCATGGGTAGACACTAATTTCAGCACAACTTTTAATTTTCAACATTTCTTTTCCGGTATTGCCAAAGCAGCAGTATCGACCGCAATTTCGGGTGTTGGCGGTCCTATTCTTTCTGCTATCTATGAAACGCTTTCGGCCTTTGTAGGATCGGTAAACGCCCCGATTTCTATAACATATTCAGATGCGCCGTCATCCTATTTTCGTACTAAATATATTGGTCAGCTTTTAACTCGAGTTTATTATATTAGAGACGACGATAATCATTTCCCCGGGTATGATTATTATGTAATGGGTTCTGCTCAGGCGATGTATGGATATGTTGGAACGGAGAGTTATTATCCGACAGGAATGGTTTTAGGAAATCCAACATATGATTATATTGTCAAGAACTCTCATGCGCAGTGGGCGTTCAATGAAGGCTATTCCGGTTCGAGTTCTTTTTATCAAGCAATGTATAACCGTTATGTAAGTGCGCCTCCCGTTTTGACATATGATGAAACATTGAATGTTTCATCAATAGTTACCAGCTATATAGCAAGTGGCTCCTAATACTTTGTGGTTGTTTGCAAAGCGAAAAAGGGGACAGTTGAAGCCGCCCTTTTGGGCGGCTTTTTAGGTTCCTTAAAGCAGGGGAAATCGTTTGAAACTCAAAAAGTGTAATATTTCGCCTTTTTCTCCATAGACGAGCCGGAGACGTTCAGTGTATAATATGATCAGCGATACATAAGGAGGCGCGTATGAAAAAATATTTTGCAGTCGCGCTTGCGGCGCTGACGCTTTTCGCTCTTTTCTGCGGCTGTGCGAAAAAGACCGGATATGCCGCTGTGGACGAACTGAAGCGCAGCGCGAAGGTCACGCTGCATATCACCTCTTACGGAGCAGATAGCGTCGATACGCGCTCGTTTGACAAAACGCTGGAGCTTTCTTCCGGTCAGATCGCTAAGCTCCGTGCCTTTCTCTCGGGACAAAAGCTTGAAAAGCTGTCGGTGAATGGGCAGGTGCACGAAAGGACCGAAGAAGACAGATCAGACGGTCTTTACGTATATTATATATTTACGGTCTCCCCGAAGGACGGCGACGTGCGCCATATAGAGCTTCAGAGCTGGTCGCTTTTGAAGCTTGACGGCGAATCCTTCGCGGTGGATCGCGCTGCATTCAAGACCTTCTTTGAAAACACCTTCGGCATAGGCGCGGAATAGACCGCATTAGTCGGAACGCATCGAAAACGAGGCGATTGACACAAAGAATACACAGTACGCCTTTATAATATGTTTCGGAGTGAATGATAACGTTATTACATAAGGAGGCGCGTATGAAAAAATTTTTTGCAGTCGCGCTTGCGGCGCTGACGCTTTTCGCCCTTTTCTGCGGCTGCGGGAAAAAGGCGCAGAGCTTCCCGGCACCGATCGCGCAGCTCAACGAGCGCGGCGCGCGCATCGAAGTGAAAAGGATATCCAACCGTCAAAGCGGCGACATCAAGCTCAACGTCGAATATCCCCTGAGCGAAAAGCAGGCAAAGCTGCTTTACAAGGTGATGGCGTCCTTTGAATATACCGAGCTTCCGTATTCGTATACATCCGAAGGGCAGCTCTACACGACCGATTACGTAGTGGAGATAGTCGTGCCCGACGGCGTGGTGAACGACCGGGACGTCCTCGATCTGAGACATTTTTCGATATGGAGCGACCGTTACCTTTTGACTACGGAAAACGGGCAGCAGAAAAAATACCGCATAGAGGATGAGGACTGCGTTGAAAGGATAAACGCCGTTCTCGACATGGGGCTGGGGGAGAGCGTCAAGCTCGAAAAGCTGACCGGGAGCGTTTCATGCTCGCTGAGAGCCTCAAACGGAGCCACGGCACACCCCGCGCTCACGGACGATCAGATAGAGGCGATAAACGACCTTTTGAAAAAGGCCGGAGCCGTTCGCGCGCAATGGGCGTATGAGACTTACGAGGGCATGACTTTCATACAGATCGGTTATGCTCCGACGGTCGTGGGCGATACGAATTATTCCCGGCAGTTTTTGATCAACACGGACGGTTATATCTGGACCACCTGCGGCGTGTTCAAAGCCGACCCCTCGCTCTACACCGCCCTGCTCAACGTTATAAACGGCAAATAGGCGAAACGGTCTCAAGGCCGCCCTTTCGGGCGGCCTTTTCTTTTACTTGAGATGTTTTGCTTCTTTTTCGCCTTCGCCCGGATACCTTACGCCCTGCGAGCACTGCCACTGCTCGTCGGGAGGGGGTATCACCGGCAGGTACGGCGCCTCGGGCGGGATCACCGCGTCGGTCTCGGGCATATAGGGAAGCTCGGGCAGCACCGAATGCTTGCCCGGCGCCGCCCAGGGCAGCTCGGGGGGCACCGGCCTGAAGCCGGGATCGCGCTTCTTTTCTTTCATGCATCCTCCTTCTGTCCGTATAATCGGACACCTTTCGGGTTATTATAATATCGTAAGCAAGAGGACCGAACGCCGAAAGGAGGATCGTCATGAAAGGTTATTTTACCGACAGTGGCTTTTTGGGTCTCGTGGACGGCGAGTACATGCTTTTCGCCTCCGAGGAAGATTATTATGATTATATCGAAGAATGAATATGAAACGCCCTATCCCACGGGCATTGCCCGGTGCATAAAGACCCGCGGGCGCACCCGCTTCACCGAGGGGAAGGACTACCGCTGGGAAAAGGTGCTCGGCAGGTTCGTCTTCTGGGACGATCTGCAGAACGGCCACGAGTTCGACGAGTGGCGCATACCCTATTATTTCACCGCCGTCGAGACCCCCGAGGGAGTGGAGTTCCCCGTCATGCACTGGTCCCATCCCGAATGGGACTGCGAGGGCTGAGATTATTATTCGCCCGCGCTTTGCGTTTATGCGGAAAAAGGGTTATAATGGCGTTGAGGTGACGATATGAAAATACTGCTTACCGCCTTCGAGCCCTTCGGCGGCGAAAGCGTTAATCCCGCCCTAGAGATACTGCTGCGCATCAAGGCGCCCCAAGGCGTAGAGCTTTTCAAATGCGCCGTGCCGGTGGTGTTCGGCAAGGCGGCCGACACCGTCGCCGAGGCCGTCATGGAGCTGCGCCCCGACGCCGTTTTGTCCCTCGGCCAGGCCGGAGGCCGCCGCGCGATCGCCGTGGAAAAGATCGCGGTCAACGCCCGCGACGCCCGCCTGCCCGACAATGAGGGCAACGCCCCCCGCGACGAGCTCATCCGAAAGGACGGCCCCGCGGCTTACTTTGCCACTCTGCCCGTGACCGCAATGGTCGACGCCATCAACCGGGCAGGCGTCGAGGCCGCCCTGTCCTACCACGCGGGCGCCTACGTCTGCAACGATCTTTTCTACGATCTGCGCTGCCGCCTCGACCGCCTCGCGCCCGCCGTCCGCTCCGGCTTCATCCACGTGCCCTTCCTGCCCGAGCAGGTCGAAAACCGCCCGGGCACGCCCAGCATGCCCCTCGACGACATGATCAAAGCCGTCACCGCCGCCCTTGAAGCCATCCGCGACAACGCATAGACGGAAAAACGATCGGCCGCTTTCCCGATACCGGGAGAGCGGCTTTTTCATTTGTCCCCGTTCCAAATCAATAAAGTCATTTTTCACAATATGACTGTATTGGCTTGACTTTTGACATAGTTAATGTTCATCGGCTGCGGAACTCTTTTATTATGCTGTCGACGTCGGCGGAAGTGTATTCGGGCAGCGCGGCGGGCTCGGGCGTATACGATCCCTCGTGCGACCCGGTGATCTCACGGCTCAAAAGGGCGCAGAGCAAAAGAGCCGCGCCCACGGCCGCCGCGGCTATCGCCAGCCATATGAAGGCGCAAGCGGTCAGTGCGAAAATGATCATTGTAGGCAAAAGCCAGAGTAAAAAAACGAAAAACAACATGTTGATCCTCCTTTGCCGTGTCTGATACCGACGCCGATATCCGTTTCGCCCCGCTCAGTCCTCGAATATGGCCGAAAAGCCTTCGATCTCGTCGACCCACGAGGCGTCGTATTTTGTCCTTCCCATCGAAGCGCCGCAGCTGGGGCAGCGAGCGTACGGTTTTGCGAACGAGCGGCCGCAGTCCGAGCAGATATATTCGTCCGGCCTCAAAAGATGGGTCTTTCTTATCCACTTGGCTTTGAGCATGGCGCATCCTCCCTTTGTGCTCATCATACCGCGCCGCATGTCCCTTAAAACGTACAGAAGCGAGCCCCGCGGGGCTCGCTTCCGGTTTATTTACACTACGTGTTGTCCGTCGGGGGAGATGAGGAAGCCGCGCCGCGTCAATTTGGGTCTTTGGGCAACGGGCTCATGTTCGTGCATTGGACGTCTTTATTGTAATAGTTTGTGCAGCCGTAAAACACGTTGTTGTTCTTGGGATTCATTTTCACGATCATATATCCGTCCTTGCATTTCGGACATTTGTATATATCGTGCTTGTGCACCCGGTCGTTGGTCATGAAGTCGCAGACCTCCACCTCGTTGGTGCACATCCACAGATTCAAGCCGTAGTTTTTATTGAACTCGTATTTGAGCGGGAAGCCGCAGATCGGGCAGCGGAGATTGAATGGGTCAACGATCTGCATATTTAGCTTTTCGCTGTGCGGCAAGTCGTTTTCTTTTATCAGCTCTATCAGAAATCTTGACGGCTTGTTTTGCGGCGTCATGATGTAAACGCGGTTTTTGGTGCGCGTCAGCGCCACGTAAAACAATCGCCGCTCTTCCGCATACGGCATGCTGATGTCCTCGAAAGTCACCAGCTTCATTATGGGATCGTCTTCGAGCTGGCAGGGGAATCCGTATTTGCCCTCGAACATATTGATCAAAACGACGTTGTCGTAGCCCAGTCCCTTTGAGCTGTGCGCCGTCATGAAGCTGACGTTCGCATCGGGGAAGGCCGCGCATCTAATGCGGTTATCGGGCAATTCCGAGAAACGATCGGTTTTATACAGCTTGTATATGTCGTAACTGTAACGTCCTATCAGCAGGATCGAGGATTGCGGTCCGTAATCCCGGATTATTTCCCCGATGACGGCCTCCACCTGCTCCGCCAGGGCGTTCATTGGCTTTATGTTATCGTCGAACTCGCGGATCAGCACCGGATCTTTCAAATGCTTCGGAGAGACGAGCTGCTTGCGGATCTGCGTAGAGTTTTTCTGCACGAAGCTTCCGGCAATATCTATTAGCTCCTGCGAATTGCGGTAAGTGTGTGTGATTTTCAGCTCCGTTCCCGTGCCCATAAGCTCGAGGAAGCGCGTGAACAGGGTGATATCCGAACCAGAAAAAGCATAGATGGACTGCCAGTCGTCGCCAACGGCGACCACCTTCGCTTTGGTTATCTCGGACAGTCTCTTGGTCAGGTTGAAGCGCTGCCGTGCGATGTCCTGAAACTCGTCGATGATGATATATTTATAGGGAAGCTCGATGCCCTGCTGCTCGATCTCATGCAAGTAGGCATGGGCGTCGTTGATCATGTCGGCAAAGTCGATTTCGTTGTTATTTTTCAGCGTTTCCTGATAATGACGGTAGACCTGTTCGGCGATCTCGAGAAACAGCAGGGTACGGGGATTGTCGGTCTTTTTGCGGAGGATGTCAAATCCACCGGCGTCGTAGCCGGTCGTTTTATACCGTTCGATAAAATCCATCAGGAAGAAAATAAGCTTATAGAGATATTTGTCCTTGCCGGTCTCGACGATTTTATTATAAACTTCTTCCGGGTCTCTGGGCTTAAGAACGAAGCCTTCCTTTTCAAGCGTTTCCTTCAAGTGATCGAGAAGGGGACGCTTGTCGTTGTATAAAGACCAGGTCTCCAGCAAGTTCGTGTGGAACGACGCATGCAGCGCCCGTTTGTCCCGGATCGCCTTTTTATATTTTGAGATCTGCTGGGGCGTAAAGATGCGGCTGTATCCGCTTTCGGTCAGAGCGTAATGCTCGAGCCAAGCCGTATGCTCTCCCTGAGTTATATAAAAATCGGGGGTATATTTCTTTTTCAGCGAGGGCGAATCGAACGGGAACACCCGCTCGTATTCGTAATCCAGTCCGTTAAGGTACAGGAAATTCGCGATCTGTACCTCCTGCACCGACCGCATGAACTCCCCGGTGATCGTTTTAGAATGCTGAGAGCGCGAGTACCCGACCCTTTTGAAATATTCGCCTAGACCGCTTTTCAACGTTTCGTAATCCTGCGCCGCCTTATACATGTGATATTGATCGAGATCGTCGAAATTGAAGACGTCTGCGGGCAGATCGAAGTAGTAGCCCATGAACAAAACGAGATTGCGCATCAGCGGCTTATTATGGAAAAGCTCCCGTTCAAGCATGTCGAAGATTATTTTATATGCGGAATAATTGACCTCGGGCGGTTCGGAAGAAAACCGCTTGACTATGTCGAACGCGAATTTGTGAAAAGTGCATATCTCGGCGGGTATGCGGAGAGATTTATTTATGCGCTCCTTCAGCTCGCCGATGGCTTTGCGGGTATAGGAAATGACGATTATCTCCTCCGGGTTGACGCGCAGCTTTTCCACAAGGTATTTTACCTTTGCGGCCATCGTGGTTGTTTTGCCCGCGCCCGCGCCGGCGACGAGCAGACAATAATCGTCGTCTGTGACGACCGCCCGACGCTGATCGTCGTCCAGGAGGATGTTGGGATCGATCTCGTCTAGGATATGATCGAAATAAGCCTTTTCTTTTTTGACTTTATTTTCCACAAAGGTGTTGTTGTACGCGGTGACGTCTGCGTCCAGAGTGTTCATCCTGCGCAGAAAACGCTTCAGCGCGTCAACGTCCACGCGAAGCTGTCCCGCGTGGTTTTGGATATACTCAAACACCATTTTGTTCTTCGAACCGGTGAAATAAGGCGCGTATATCTGCCGGAAACGTTCGATGTCGCTATGGGATATGTATCTGTTCCCGCCGAAAAGACCGGTATAGTCAGCGTCGAAAGAGATCAGGATGTTTCCGAGGTTGTTATAATCGATCTCGGGGCTCTCTTGAGAGCGGAAGTACTCGGCGGGCAAACCGCAATAAGGGCATTTTTCCGCTTTGTCGGAAATCATATTGCCGCATTCCGGGCATTTGATCAGAGCCATGAAAAACCTCCTCGACCTTTATTTGCGCTTCCCCCGTTGGTATCGTCGGTTAAAAGTATAGCATATATCAGGCTGAAATCCAACATTCCTTAAAACGTACAGAAGCGAGCCCCGCGGGGCTCGCTTCCGGTTTATTTACACTACGTGTTGTCCGTCGGGGGAGATAAGGAAGTCCTTGGGCGGCTCCTGCCCGGTCAGATGCTTCACGAAGTAATCCATCTTCTTGCGATGGTAGTAAGGCACGCCGGGGACGTAGTGGTCCAGCGTGGGCAGGCAGATGAAATCGAAGTCCTTGTTGTTTTCGATCAGCGCCTGCATCAGTCTCAGGCTCTGGGCGATCATGACGTTGTCGTCCATCATGCCGTGCACGATAAGCAGCTTGCCCTTGAGGTTGGCGGCGAGGTTGCAGTTGTTGTCGCCGGCGTAGACCTCGGGGTCGTACAGGCCGTCGAAGCTCTCGCTCCAGCCGTTGTGGTAAAGGCGCTGGTCGTGGTTGCCCGCGGACGAGACGCCCACCTTGTAATAGTCGGGGAAGGCGAGAAGGGCGCGGGCGGTGCCGAAGCCGCCGCCGGACGAGCCGCACATGCCGACGCGGTCGATGTCGACGAAGGGGAACAGCTTTTTGATCTGCGGGCCGGCCTTGACGTGATCCTCGAGGCCGCAGGCGTCGCCGATGTTGTGGAAGCAGACCTCGTGGATCTTACGGCCGCGGTGGCCGGTGCTGAAGCCGTCGAGGATCATGCCGCACATGCCCAGATGGGCGTAGGACTGAAGGCCGCCGAAGGCCTCCCAGCCGGGCACCTTGTAATGCCAGGTGAATTCCTTGGGCACGAAGGAGCCGGACGGGCCGCCGTAGTGGTACTCGACCATGGGATAGAGCTTGCCCTCTTCAAGGTCTGCGGGCGGGATCATGATGCCGTATATATCGGTCTTGCCGTCGCGGGCCTTGACCTTGAAGCGGATGGGCATGACGTAGCCAAGCTCCATGAGGCGGGTCACGTCGGCCGCGACCACCTCGCACGTTTTGTTGCCCTCGAAGTCGCGCACGACGGTGACCGGGGGCATGTCCACACGGGAGAAGGTGTCGGCAAAGTACTTTTTGCCCAGCGAAACCTTGTGCTCGGCGTTTTCGGGGGTGAGTATGCGGAAGGTCTTGCCGTCGAGGGAGGCGACGCAAAGGGCGTGGAAATACGGATCGTCGTAGTCTGTGTCGACGCTGTCGATGCAGGTCGCGGTGAAATAGACAAGCCCGTTCTTCTCGTCCACGCGCTTGAGGCTTTCGACATTGACGCCCGCCGGGGTGAAGGGATGCAGGCATTCGCCCGTTTCGTAGTCGTAAAGGAACAGGCGGGCCTGATCGTCGCGCTCCGACCACCATATGACGCGCTTTTTGTCGCTCAGCACCTGCACCGCGCCCGCAAAGCCGTTGTAGCTCATCTGGCCGCGGTTGACAAAGGTGTCGGACGTCTCGCGGATCACCGTGCGCGTCTTGAGCGTCTCGGCGTCGATCACGTTGAGGGTTATCTCGTCGTGGCCGCGGGAGATCAGCGTCCAGTATATCTCGCTGTCGTCGGGCATCCACATGGCGTTTTTATATCCGTCGTAAAGGGCGAAGGTGGTCTCGCTGCACGGGCCGTCGACCTTGCGCATGACGCCCTTTTCCAGATCGTACACGTGGGGGTAAAGGGTGGGCACGTATTTGTCCTGCGGCAGGGGATATTTATAGGTGTAGAGTTTGGGACGCACCTGCTCGGGATCCTTGAAGCAGGTCTCGAGGACGTAGGCGTCGCCCGAAAGGCGGGCGTCGCACCGATAGGTCAGAAACTTCTTCGAGTCGTGGCTCCACAGCACCTCGGGGGTGTGCACCACTTCGTTTTTGACGTGCTTTATATGGTCGCCGAGGTCGATGTCGATGCCCCAGCTGTAATTCTCCTCGCCGTCGGTCGTGACGCGCGTCTCTTTGCCCGTGGTCTTGTCGATGAGCACCAGGTTGAAGTCCCGGAGCACAACCGCCCATTTGCCGTCGGGCGACACGCGCTCGCCCGCGTCCTTTGCGACGCCGTGGTCGGTCAGGGTCTTGGTCTCGAGATCGTAGGTGTAGCGGAAGCCGCCCGCCGTGAAGGAGACGGTCTTTTCCGAATAGCCGATGCGCTTGGGAAGGCGCCTGCCCTTTTCCGCAAGGGCTTTTTCAAGGGGCTGCTGATCGAAAAGCGGAGCCTTTTCGCCCGTTCCGGCGTTCACCTTGACGAAGCGGTAACAAACGTTTTCGCCCTGATAATATTCGTCCGCATAATAAAAGAAGGTATCGTCCAGCCAGATTATCGCGGGCTCGCCGTTGAGCACCGACTTTTCGATATGCCACGGCATCAGCTTTTCAGCCGCTTTGTATCTTTCAACAATGTCCATACTTTCCTCCGTAAATCAATGCTGCGGCCTTGCGACCGCTTACTGTTTTATTTTACCAAAATGCCCGCCCTTTTGCAACGCTCATGTTTTAGTTGCTTTTTTAACGGCCGTGACATAAAATATTAAACGCGGCGGGGTGTAGCGCAGCCGGTAGCGCGCCTGCTTTGGGAGCAGGATGTCGGGTGTTCGAGTCACCTCACTCCGACCATTTTCCCCCTTCGGGCCTTGCCCGAAGGGGGAGTTTTCTTTTTCGCCGTGCGGTGGTATACTGTATTCAACGACTGTACGGGAGGTGCCGGAATGGCTGTAGGAATGGCAGAAGGAGTCAGAAGAAACGAGCAGTGGCATATGGAGCGCACCCGCGTCCAATGGCCCGAAAACGCGATCCTGGCGCTGGAGAAGGCCGAACGGGCGCAGACCGACCCCGCGCTGTGGTTCGAGCTGGGCGTGGCGCTGGAGAACGCCGGCTTTTTCAGAGAGGCCGTCGAGAACTTTTCGAAGGCGCTGATATACGATCCGTTCAATGCCGAGTATTATTTCCACAGGGGCCACCGCTATCTGTCCTGCGGGCAGGTGCCGGCCTTCACGGCCGATTTTGAGATGTGCCTGCGCCTGAGGCCGGACGACTGGTGGGCGCTGTATTATATCCAGGAGGGCTTTACGGCCATGGGCCTTTTCGAGCAGGCCGAGAGATATTCCAAACGCCTTTGGGAGCTGACGGGGGAGGACACCCCGCTGGCCGACGCCGCCGCGGTGTGGTACTGCGAGGCGCTGGGCAGACTGGGCAAGTGGGACGAATACGCGGCCGTGATGAAGACCCCCTTCCTCGTTAAGATGATGGACGATCCCGCGACCGAGTCGCACTATATAGAAAGACTGCGCTACATGGCGGGGCGCATCTCCGACGAAGAGATGTTCGCCAAGCTGTGCGCCATACCCGAGGACGCCGAACACGACGCGGAATTCGCCCAGTTCGGCTGGTCGCTGGTCGACATGTGGTATTCGCGCGGGCTTACCCGCAAGGCCGACTGGCTCTGCGCCCGCATAGCCGAAAGGGATCATAAGAACTGGCATCTTACGGCGTATTTCCTGGCGTATTTCGAGGCCAAACGCCGGGGTCTGATCGAATGAGGGCGGCGCTGCTTCAGCTCCCCGTCAGCGGGGATGTGAAAAAGGATCTCAGCCGCGCAGCGCAAGCCGCGCAGCGCGCGGCGCAAAACGGAGCGAGCCTTTGCGTGCTCCCCGAGATGTTCGCCTGTCCTTACGCGAACGATTGGTTCGTAAAGCTCGCCGAGCCCCGCGGGGGGCAGGTGTGGACGGCCATGTCCGACGCCGCGCGCCGAAGCGGGATCACCCTCGTCGCGGGCTCCTTCCCCGAGCTGGACGGCGGCAGGATATACAACTCCTCCTTCGTCTTCGGCCCCGACGGGCGGGAGCTCGCGCGGCACAGGAAGGTGCACCTTTTCGACATAAACGTCGACGGGGGACAGAGCTTCTGCGAGTCGCGCACCTTCAGCGCGGGCGACAGTGTCACCGTTTTCGAGGCCGAAGGGCACAAATTCGGCCTTTGCATCTGCTTCGATATACGCTTTCCCGAGCTTTTCCGCGCCATGGTCGCAAAGGGGGCCGAGGCGGTCATAGTGCCTGCGGCTTTCAACATGACCACGGGCCCGCTGCATTGGGAGCTGACCTTCCGCGCCCGCGCCCTCGACAACCAGATATTCACCCTCGGCGCCGCCCCGGCCCGTGATGAGAACGCCTGTTACGTCTCCTACGCGAACTCCATATTCTGTTCGCCCTGGGGACAGGTCGTCGCCCGCGCCGGGACGGGCGAGCAGACGCTGATGTGCGATATGGATTTTTCTCTCGTGCAAAGCGTCCGACGGCAGCTGCCGCTGCTGTCCGCCCGCAGGCCCGAGGTCTATTGATCGAAAAAAAGAGCCGTCGCCGACGGCTCTTTTTCAGTTTACGTGAGCTTGAGATGCTTTTTAAGTTTTATTTAAGAATGATGCGGTATACTCTGCGTAAAGAAGGGAAAGAATCATACGCTTTACGTCAACGGCTCCGTCCTTGCAAACACGAAATAAAACTATTATTATAAAAGGAGAATTATCATGAGCCTCAAGGACATTTTCAACAAGATCAAGGAAGAATCTTCCGACAAGGAAAAGCAGGCAAAGGAAAATATTCAGCAGCTGACGTCCGAGCTTAAGGACAAGGCCGAGGACGCGGGCGAAAAGATCAAGGAAAAGGCCGAAGATTTCGGAGCGCACTTCAAAAAAGGCGAGCGTCCCGAGCCTCCGAAGGACGAAAACGGAAACCCCATAGCCCCTCCCGAGCTGCCCAAGGACGAAAACGGCAACCTCATAGTTACCGAGGACTGAGATAGGATATGCGCCTCAACGCCGATCGTTCCGATCGTTCGAGTCAGCGCCTGAAACCGGAAAAGGAGACGGCAGATGTCCATTTTGAAAAAATTGTTCAGCGCCCTTACGGGATCCTCGAAAGAAAAGGACACCGTGACCGAGCGGCCCTGCGCGAACTGTCCCAGCGACTGCGCGATAGCGGGGGAGGCGTGTACGGTATGCGAGCCGTATAAGAAAAAGCTCATAGATACCATCTACTACGTGAACAACCTTGAGGAGTTTTTGAACCGGTACGAAGTCGTGGGACTTGCGGGGCTGGCCGCGGTCAACTGCCCGCACTGCGGGGCCGTGTCGAACGACCCGTATATCTGCGAGTACTGCGGCAGCAAGCTGTCCGAAGGCAGCGGCAAGATCAGAGTGGCAAAAGCCAGCGACATTCCCAACCCGGTCATGCAGGCGCAGGATATCATCTGGGAGCGGGCGGAAGCCGTGATCAAATACGCCGAGGACGACTCGACCGAAAGCTCCGGCATACTGGACGAGCTTTTGTCGGCCTTGACCGGCAGCGCGGCCTCCGACAGCGCCGAAAATCCTCTCGGAGCCAAGATGAGCGAGGATGAGATCAAGCAGGCCGCGTCTCTCTACGGCGTCACGGTCGGCGAATATCTGACGGGCCTCGACAACGGCAAATACCTCACTCTTGCCGGCAAGAAGAAGCAGGACACATACGCGTCGACCGGCACGGGATCGACGGCGGCGAGCATTCCGGGCGTCGCCGGAGTGGGTATGATGGCGGGAGCCATGTTCGGCAGCCATACGTTCTCACGTCCCCCGAGGCCTCCGATGAGCCATCATCAGAATGCCGAAAACAGACCGTCCGAGGCGAACTTCCACAAGCCGCAGGGAACGGGGCAGACGAGACCCGGAAACGGCGGCCCGCACGGAAGCGGCCATACGAACGCAAGGCCCGGCGGTCATAACGGCCCCGGAAAGGGGCGCGGCGGCCGCGGCTGATGCGCGCGAAAAATCGAATTATATAACAAAGCCCGCCGCGGAGCTCCGCGGCGGGCTTTTTGTTCCGTTTTGTCAGCTGTCGGAGCGGTCGTAGCCGTTTTTCATCTCCGAGCTTGCAGTGTAGACGAGCTGGCCCAGCACCTTGGCGGTCTGCGCTTTCGCCATGGCGCACAGCTTGTCGTTGGCCTCCTTTATGAGCGCGGGATCCCTGCTTTCGGCGAACCGGCGGTCGTACTCGTTCAAAATGGCGCGGGAGCCGGTCATCATGGCGTTGTCGTAGCACTCGATATCCTGAACGCAGGAGAAATAGTGGCTGTCCGCGAGCACGCCGATGAGGCGGCAGTTCCAGTAGAAGTTGTCGGTGCTGACGTCGAGTCCGACCTTGCTCAGATAGGCGGGGATGGAGTCGGTATGAGCGTAGAAGGGAATGAGCGAGGCGAACGCGGTGGAGCCGAAGCATATCCACTCGACGGCCTTTATCTCGTCGGGTACGCCCGGGCGGATCTGGCAGATCGTCGTGACGCCGGTGCGGTTGATGCCGATCGAGCGGTATTTGCCGCGCACGCCCGTGTCGCGCTTGAGATAGGGATCGAAGGGCGTTCCCTGATAGTGGGAGGACACCAGATATTTGATCTCCTCGACCGTCACCTTGCGGTCGGGCACCAGCGCCCAGGGTATATCGTCGCTCTCGGGTGTGAATTCGGCGCCGTCGCCGTCCCACGTGTGCGAACGGGGGCACAGCCTTCTGCCCATGAACCACGCCCTCGGGGTGTTGTAGACGTGATCCCTGTCGGTGCGCGAGCCGAACACGTCGCGGGGGTTGAATGTCCCGTTCTGATTGAGATCGAGGCAGTTGTCCTTTATGAACTCCCGCAGATCCTTCGAGCACAGGTTTTCCTTTCGGGCGCCGAAGGCGTCCTTGAGATCGAAGCCGTCCATGCCGAACTGGTTGGGGGCCAGCACCACGGCGTCGTCGGGCACCTTGCGGGCTATCCAGTGGTGTCCGCCGATGGACTCCAGCCACCAGACTTCGTTTTCGTCGTTGAAGGCGACGCCGTTGGACTCGTAAGTGCCGTATTTTTCCAAAAGGGCGCCCAGACGCTCGGCGCCCTCGCGGGCGGAGCGGATATAGGGGAGCACCAAAACCAGGATGTCTTCCTCTCCGATGCCGCCCGGCGCGTCTTTTTCACCGCGCTTTTCGGCTTTTTTGTATTTTACCGGCGGGTCCGCCGCGAGCACGCGCGGGTTCGAGGTTATGGTCTCGGTCGCGGTCATGCCGACGTTGGCGCTGTTTATGCCGGTGGCCGCCCATATGCCGTTGGAGCGGTCGACGCTCGGGCAGGCGGTGTAGCTGAGAGGCTCGTCCGGCAGGTCGATCTCGACGTGCGAGAGGACGCTTTTGTATTTTTTCGGCTGATCCTTGGGACTTACGACGATCAGCTTTTTTTCGTCGAATCTTCCGTCGTCGGTGCGGCAGATCATGGTGGAGCGGTCGTTGGTCGCGTCTTTTCCGGCAAGGACTGTGGTGCAGGGCATAAGCTTACCTCCTTATATCAATCGAACTGACTGGCGTAAAGGCGATAGTAGAAGCCGCGGCTCGCCATGAGCTCCTCGTGAGTGCCCTGCTCCACCACGTCGCCGTCGTCCACTACGAGGATCTGGTCGGCGTTCTGGATGGTGGAAAGGCGGTGGGCGATGACGAAGCTGGTCTTGCCGTACATTAGACTTCTTATGGCCTTCTGCACCTGCCGCTCGGTATTGGTGTCGACGTTGCTGGTCGCCTCGTCGAGGATGAGCATGTTGGTGTTGTATAGCATGGCGCGGGCGATGGTCAAAAGCTGCTTCTGACCCTTGGAGATGTTGCCGCCGTCTTCGGATATTATGGTGTTGTAGCCCTGGGGCAGGGTCATTATGTAGTTGTGGATCTTCGCGGCTTTGGCGGCCGCGACGACCTCTTCCATGGTGGCGTTCTCCTTGCCGTAGGCGATGTTGTCGAATATGGTGCCGCGGAACAGCCAGGTATCCTGGAGCACCATGGCGTAATTGCGGCGCAGGCTCTTCATGGTGTAGCGGCGGTTCTCGGTGCCGTCCACCCGTATCTCGCCCGACTGCGGGTCGTAAAAGCGCATCAGAAGATTGATGATGGTGGTCTTGCCCGCGCCCGTGTGGCCCACTATGGCCACCGTCTGGCCGGGCTTTGCGGTCAGGCTCAGATCGTGGAGCACGGTCTTGTCGGGCACGTAGCCGAAGCAAACGTGGTCGCACTCGACCTTTCCCTTGCAGTCTTCAAGCTCGACCGCGCCGTATATGTCCTTGCACTCCTCGGGCTGGTCGAGCAGCTGGAACACCCTTTCGGCGGCGGCCAGCGCGCTGAATATCTCGTTTATGATGTTGGATATCTCGTTGATCGGGCCGGAGAATTTGCGGCTGTAAAGCACGAAGCTGGATATGTGGCTCAGATCGACCAGCCCCTTGAGGTAAAGCACCGCGCCGCCCATGCCGATGGAGGCGAGGCCGAAGTTCGAGATCATGCCTATGGTGGGACCCATCCTCATGCCCATGCCGTCGGCGTCGCGGTAGGCCTCGGCCGCCGCGCGGTTGATGCCGCTGAACTTCTCCGACACGTCCTGCTCGTGGGCGTAGGCCAGGATGGTGCGCTGGCCGGTGAACATCTCCTCGGCAAAGCCGTTCATCACGCCGTAGGCCGCGCTGCGCTTGGCATAGCGCGGGCGGGTCTTTTTGCTCATATAGCGGGTGAAAAGGATGGATACCGGTATGGTGAACACCATGCACAAAACCAGAAGGGGCGAGATCAGGCACATCATTATGAAGCTGCCGACGACGGTTATGAGGCTGGTGAGTATCTGTATGACGTCGGTCGAAAGGCTCATGGACACCACGTCTATGTCGTAGGACACGCGGCTTATGATGTCGCCCGCCTGGTGGCGGTCAAAATATCCCACGGGCAGGCGCATGAGCTTGTTGAAAACGTCGCGGCGCAGATTGCGCGAGACCCGCCTTCCGACGCGGGTCATGCCTATGCTGACGAAAAAGCTCAGCACGTTGGAGCTCAGATAGAACGCCAGCATGGTGAGGGCGTAGCGGGTGACGAGGGGTATGTCGACGCAGCCGACCCCCTTTTTGAGCCCTTCCTCGGCGACGCCTATGGCCTTTCCCGCAAATCGCGGGCCGAAAAGGTTGCCGACGTTGCTGAGTATGGCGAAGCACAAAAACAAAAGGACCAGCCATTTGTATTCCATCAGATATTTGATTATCCGCTTCAGAGTGCCCTTTGCGTCTCTGGGCTTTTCTTTTTTTCCTCCACGGTCTCCTCTTCCGGGCATCAAGACACCTTCTTTCTGTCAGAGGCCGGGCTGCATGGAGCCCATCTGTATCTCGTAGGTCTCACGGTAATCGGGACAGCTCTTCATGAGCTCCTCGTGGGTACCGTAGCCGATGCATCTTCCGTTGTCCAGCACCAGAATGCGGCTCATGTTCATGACGCTCGACACGCGCTGGGCGATCATTATCAAGGTGGAGTCGGGATAATTCTCCCGGATGGCGCGGCGCATGGCGGCGTCGGTCTTGTAGTCGAGGGCGGATGAGCTGTCGTCCAGCACCAGTATCTCGGGCGAGGCCGCAAGGGCGCGGGCCACCAGGATGCGCTGCTTTTGACCGCCCGATACGTTGGCGCCGCGGATGGCCATTTCGTGATCCAGCCCGTCGGGCAGCTCGCTTATGAACTCGGAGGCCATGGCGTGCTGAGCTGCGGCGTTGAGCGTGCCGTCGCCCAGCTTGCGGCCGAAGTCGATGTTCTCACGCAGGGTGTCCTGGAAGATCATGTCGTTCTGGAACACCGTGCCGAACCTCTTGCGAAGCTCGTCCTTGCCGTAGGAGCGCACGTCCCGTCCGTCGACGAATACGCCGCCCGAGCTTGCGTCGTAAAAGTGCATCAGAAGGTTTATGATGGTGGTCTTGCCGCAGCCGGTGGGACCGATTATGCCCAGGCTCTCGCCCCTTTCGAGGGAAAAGCTGATGCCGGACAGCGCCTTTTCGCGCGACATGCCGGCAAAGCCCGAAAGGTCGCCCGTCTCGTCGGCCTCGCCGTAGGAGAAGTCGACGTTCTCAAATCTTATGAAGCCCTCGCCCGACGGGGTCAGCGCGTCCTTTTCGGACACCGTGTTGTCGACGGTCTCGGTGTCGAGGACGCTCTTTATCCTTCCGGCGCTGGCGCTGGCCTTGCTCATGGTCATGAATATGCGCGAAACGCCCATGACGCCCATGGCGATCATGTTGACGTAGGTAAGGAAGGCGAGGATGACGCCCGGCTTTATCTCGCCGGTATTTACCCGGTGCGCGCCCAGAAGGACGATGAAGGTCAGCGCCACGTTGAGGCACATCTGAAGCAGCGGGCCGGGCACGGCCATGACGGTGGCCGCCTTGATGTCCTGCCTGGTCATATCGTCGTTGGCGCCGGCGAACCTGCGCATCTCATATTCTTCCTTGCTCAGCGCCTTGACCACCCTTATGCCGGTGATGTTCTCGCGCATTATGCGGACTATGGCGTCGAGCTTTTGCTGCACGGCGGAATAAAGGGGTATGCCCCTCGAGGACACGAACACTATGACCACGGTGACGATCGGCAGCACGACCACCAGTATCATGGCGAGCTTGACGTCCATCATCAGCGATACGAGCAGGCCGCCTATCAGCATTATAGGCGCGCGCACGCACAGGCTCTGCAGTTGCTGCACAGAGCTTTGCACGTTGTAGCTGTCGCTGGTCATGCGGGAGATCAGGCTGGGAAGGCCGAAGGAGTCGAACTGGCTGCCGGTCAGGTTGACCGTCTTTACGAAAAGGGCCTGCCTTATCTCATAGCTTATCTTATGGGCGTTGTCCACCGCTCTGCCGTTGGCCGCCACGTTGAGCGTGCGGGTCAGAACGGCGCCCGCGAACATGGCGCAGCCCCACAGCAGCACCGGGGCCAGCTTTCCCTGCGGCACCACGTCGTCTATTATGTGCTCCAGGATATAGGGCAGGGACAGCTCGGACAGCGTGCCCAGCAGCTTGAGCAGTATGGCCAGGAATATATATCCCTTGTAACGCCCCATGTATTTGAAAACGAGTTTCATATGAGCTTTGTCAGGATGCTCCTGAGTCCCTCCTTTTCCTGTTCTGTGAGGGCGGCGAAGACGGTCTCGTCGTCGCGCGCCTTCATTTTGGCGAGGGCGTCCGCCCCCGTCGGAGTTATCTTTATTTTCATCCTGCGCCTGTCCTTTTCGTCACGGGCGCGGACTATCCAGCCCTTGTCCTCGAGCTTTCCCGTAAGCTCGCTGACGCCGGCCGCGGTTATGCCCATTATCTCCTGCAGCCGCCTCTGGCTGACGTCGCCCTCGCGGGTAAGGATGCGCAGCATCCTGAACTGGGCGTCGCCCCCGCCCGCGGCCGAGCGGATCTTGTGCGCGGCGCGGAAAAAAAGCGAGATCAGCGCGCCGCCCTCGGGGGCCGCAAGCGCGTTTTTCCCGCTCGTGATATCGTTTTTCAGCTCGTCCATTTTTCTTCACCTGCGACTGTTTTGGGAAAATAATTAAGTACCTTATTATTTATAACTCCCGGCGCTCTTTTTGTCAATATCAAATGCGGTTTTTGTATTGACAACGCGCCGGCGCGGGTGTTATAATTTCTCAAACAAAGGTCTTTAATCCAATACAGAGAGATTGGCAAGATCATTATATATTCGGGCGGCGCAACGCCTGAAATCTGTGATCATGCCTTGCCGCTTTTGCGGCAGGGGTATTTTTTTACAGCGGGGCAGTTATGGAAAGAAAGATAAACACTCAGCTTCATTACGATCTTTGCAGGGTGCTCGAGGTGCTCCCCGATTTTGCATCCTCCGAGCTCAACGCCTCCCGATTCGCCGTATTTCCCGGTTTCTGCGACGTGCACGTGCACTTCCGCGAGCCGGGCTTTTCTTATAAAGAGACCATCGCGACGGGCACCGCCGCGGCCGCCCGCGGGGGATATACCGACGTGTGCACCATGCCCAACCTCGATCCCGTGACCGACAGCGTGGAGCATCTTGCCGCCCAGCTCGATATCATAGAGAGCGACGGCGTAATAAACGTCTATCCCTACGGCGCGCTGACGGTGGGCGAAAAGGGAAAGGAGCTCTCCGACATGGCGGGCATGAGCCCGGGAGTCATCGCCTTTTCCGACGACGGCAAGGGCGTCCAGTCCGAGGACATGATGAAGGCCGCCATGAAGACGGCGGCAGGGCTCGGAAAGCTCATCGCCGCCCACTGCGAGGACGAGTCGCTCGTCCGGGGCGGATATATACACGACGGCGCCTACGCCCGCGCCCGCGGACACAGAGGCATATGCTCCGAGAGCGAATGGGGCCCCATCGCCCGCGACGTCGAGCTGGTCCGTGAGACCGGATGCGCCTACCACGTCTGCCACGTCTCCTGCCGTGAGAGCGTCGAGGTCATAAGGCGGGCCAAGGCGAGGGGGATAAACGTCACCTGCGAGACCGCGCCCCATTACCTGCTTTTGGACGAAAACGACCTTATAGAGGACGGAAGGTTCAAGATGAACCCGCCTCTGCGATCTGCGGACGACCGCCTTGCGCTGATCGAGGGCGTGCTCGACGGGACGATCGACATGATCTCGACCGACCACGCTCCCCACAGCGCCGGGGAAAAGGCCGGAGGGCTCGAAAAAAGCGCTTTCGGCGTCGTGGGGCTGGAGACCGCCTTCCCCGTGCTTTATACCGGGCTGGTGCTGAAAAACGTGATAAGTCTTGAAAAGCTCGTCGAGCTTTTGAGCGTGAACGCCCGCAGGAGGTTTTCGATACCCGAAGCAAATTCCTTTACGGTATGGGATCTCGAGGACGGATACGCGATAGACCCCGCGGACTTTGCCTCAAAGGGAAGGGCGACCCCCTTCGAGGGCATGAGGGTAAAGGGCAGATGCGTGCTCACGGTCTGCGGCGGCAGGATAGTTTATAAATACGACCGATAACGGGAGGCAATAAATAGGGCAAAAAGAACGGATATCAAAAAAGTACTGATAATCGGCTCCGGCCCCATAGTCATAGGGCAGGCCGCCGAGTTCGACTACGCGGGCACGCAGGCCTGCCTCGCCCTCAAGGAGGAGGGCTACGAGGTCATCCTGTGCAACTCAAACCCCGCCACCATAATGACCGACACCTCCATCGCCGCCAAGGTGTATATGGAGCCGCTGACCCTGGAGTATATCGCCAAGATCCTGCGCTACGAGCGGCCCGACGCCATCGTGCCCGGCATAGGCGGCCAGACCGGCCTCAACCTTGCCGTCCAGCTCGAGAAAAAGGGCGTTCTCAAGGAGTGCCGCGTCCGGCTTCTGGGCACCTCCAGCGAGAGCATAGAAAAGGCCGAGGACAGAGAGCTTTTCAAGCAGATGTGCGAGTCCATCGGCGAGCCGGTCATCCCCTCGGAGATCACCTACGACATAGAGCACGCCAAGGCCGCGGCCGAAAAGATCGGCTATCCCGTGGTTTTGCGTCCGGCCTTCACGCTGGGCGGCACCGGCGGCGGCTTTGCCAACAACGAGCAGGAGCTCGTGGACATCGGCATCAACGCCTTCAGACTGTCGCCCGTCCATCAGGTGCTGGTGGAAAAGAGCGTCAAGGGCTATAAGGAGATCGAGTTCGAGGTCATGCGCGACTCGAGCGACCACGCCATCACCATATGCGGCATGGAAAACGTCGACCCCGTCGGCGTGCACACGGGCGACTCCATAGTCGTGGCGCCCATCCTTTCGCTCAGCCAAAAGGATCTCAGGATGCTCAACGACAGCGCCATCAAGATAATCAAGGAGCTCAAGATAGAAGGCGGCTGCAACGTCCAGTTCGCCCTCAATCCCGAGACTTCGGAGTATTACCTTATCGAGGTCAACCCCCGCGTCTCCCGCTCC
>JAEEGL014930641.1_pt1 | contig 43887 bp, 29 predicted proteins | sample 9134231 | NCBI WGS metagenome assembly JAEEGL01 (sample SAMN16246548, study PRJNA631951) | gut metagenome | biome: gut microbiome; feature: rumen; material: fiber-attached | host: Bos | place: Iran: Karaj | collected 2018-10
AAGTTATGCTGTTACAGTATCTTCCGAAGGGAAAGATCGCTCCGGCAGCGGATGAGGGTGAGGATGTCGATTATGTTCTTCCCGATTTCCTTTTCCATCTGGATGAATTGGATGTCGGCTCGGGTCTGACCCATTGCGGAAACGGCGAGGCCTATATGTCGACACTTAAGATGTATCTGAATACCGCAGCCCAAAACGCCGATGACATAGAAAAGTTCTGGGCTGATAAGGATATAAAGAATACCACGATAAAAGTCCATGCCCTTAAGAGCACGTCTCGCGTAATAGGAGCACTTAAGCTTGGTGAGTTTGCTGCAAGGCTTGAAAAAGCGGGAGATGTCGGGGATGTGGATATGCTCGACAGTGATCTGCCTGACCTTATTTCACAGTACAGAAAGCTGGCTGAAGACCTAAAGCCGCTTAATGAACAGAATGATCCCGAAGCCGACGACGGACGGCCACTTATTACTGCAGAGGAATTAAGTGAAGCGTACAAGACGCTTTTAGAATTCTGTGAAAGCTTTGATTTTGACAGTGTTGTTCATGTTGTACAGTCTCTGGAAAGATATAGGATCCCCGAAGATGAAGCAACGAGGGTTGACGCGATCATCAAAGCAGTGGATAATTTTGATTATGAAATGATACCCGGGATAATCAAGGGAGAGATTGGATAGATATGACAGAGGACAAAATACTTATTATAAGCAATGGATCCGGATTTATGGCGGATGCACTTGACAACAATCTTAAGGAAGTGGGATTTGTAACCGAGTTTGCAGAACCGGCGGTTGAGCATATCGAGGCCGGCAGGGTTGACTATGACATAGTTCTCTTGCTGGCGGGAGACTATATATATGATTCCGCGGAAGCGCTTGTCTATATCAAGGATATCACGGCAGACGATGATATTCCGTTATGTGTTGTCGGTTATGATCAGGAACTTGCGGAGATTGTGAAATATATTCCGGAGGAGCGCATTAGCAGGTTGTTTAAGCGTCCTTTCGATGCCAAGTACATTGCTGATGAATTAAGAGCAGTGGCTAAAGTTGCTTCGGAGAACAGACTTGGAAAGCGGATACTTTTGGTGGATGATGATCCTACTTTCCTAAAGATGCTTCAGGGATGGCTGTCGGATAAATACCGGATCACTGCGGTCAAATCAGGAATGCAGGCCATTACATATCTTGCCAATCATACGCCGGATCTGATCCTGCTTGATTATGATATGCCGATCACCCCAGGATCTCAGGTTATGGAGATGATCAGAAGTGAATTCAATGCAGCTGAGATCCCGATCATCTTCCTTACGGGTAAGTCCGATCGAGAAAGCATTATGAGTGTTATGAGGTTAAAACCACAGGGATATCTGTTAAAAACGATGAGCAGAGACGATATCGTGGCTGCTGTGGATAACTTCTTTATTGGACATAAGTGGGATTATCTTAATTGACGTTTGAAAGATAAGCGGCGGGAGGATACATATGGACGAGAGAGTCGTTGTTGTCGATGATGACGCCATTATACTCAAACATGCCAATACGATACTTACAGAAGCCGGGTTTAGAGTCACGTGCCTAAAAAGTGGCAGGCTTCTGTTGGATTATATTGCTAAAAACCCGATAGACATTCTTTTGCTTGATATAAGAATGCCGGAAATGGACGGGTTTGAGACCATATGTGCATTAAGGGAGTGGGAGAGCAGTAATTCACGTGAACCGGTTCCCGTGATCTTCCTTACTGCCAATGAAGATTCCGATTCTGAAGCAAAGGGACTTTCGCTCGGAGCATTGGATTTTATCAGAAAGCCTTTTTCTTCAGAAGCTCTAAAGATCAGAGTTAAAAACCTTATTGATCTGATAAGTCTTCAAAGGGATCTGCATAAAGAGGTTGCCAAAAAGACAACGGAACTTGAGAATCTCTCTTTACATGTGGTTCACACTCTTGCAAAAACGATCGATGCAAAGGATGCATATACGAACGGACATTCCGAAAGAGTGGCGGCCTATTCCAAAGAGATCGCCAAAAGATTCGGGTATGGCGAAGGCAGACAGGAAGAGATCTATATGATGGGACTTCTGCATGATGTGGGCAAGATCGGCGTCCCGGATACTGTCATCAATAAGCCGGGAAGACTTACCGATGAGGAATATGAGCAGATCAAAAGCCATCCCATGAAGGGGGCGGAGATTTTAACGACTATAAGCGAGATGCCAAAGCTTGTGACAGGTGCGAGATGGCATCATGAAAGATATGACGGAAGAGGCTATCCTGATGGTCTTAAAGGTGAAGATATACCGGAAGAAGCAAGGATAATAGCCGTTGCTGATGCCTATGATGCAATGACAAGTCACAGGAGTTATAGAGATATAATTCCTCAGGATCATGTAAAAAATGAGATAGAAAAGGGAATGGGTACTCAGTTTGATGAGAAATTTGCGCGCATCATGCTTCAGATGATCGAAGAGGATACTGAGTATACCATGCATGAATAAATAAAACAGTTACTGAATATGATCGCAACATAATACGAGGCGTCTGTATGAGCAGACGCCTCGTATCTATGTGATACAGACATTATTCATGCCGCTTTATGGTATATATCGATATCAGCGGAAGAATGCCATCTCTTCATCCAGGATCTTGGCTATATCATTGAGAGCGCTGGCTTTTTCGGACATGGTCTCCATAGTACATGAGAGCTCCTGCATGGATGTCTGAGTCTCTTCCGAACTTGCTGCATTCTCTTCCGAGATGGCAGAAAGATTGGATATGGTCTCTGAGATCGCATTGCTCGCTTTTTCTGTCTTGTCGACATGCTCAATGATCTCCATGGTAAGAGATATTGACTTGTTGATATCTTCGATGAGCATATCTACCTGCTCTATTGTCTCGTGGATGGTGCTTCTCTGTATGCCTATCTTTTCCTGAACACTGCCGGCTTCTTCCATGGTCCTGCCGGAATCCTCTGCAAGCCCCTTCATGGCTTCCTGAATATTCTTGGCAGCATCTGCTGACTGATCGGCCAACAGACGGATCTCGTCAGCTACAACCGCAAAGCCCTTGCCGGCTTCGCCAGCTCTTGCAGCTTCTATGCTTGCATTGAGTGATAAGAGATTGGTCTGAGCCGCGATGGAATCTATTATTGCAACAGCCTCGCTGATGGTGGTAACAGCGGTATTCGTATTTCCGATAAGGCCTACGATGCCATCGATCGCATCATTGCTTTCCTTGGTGGATGTGCGAAGCTTGGCAAGCTTATCCTGGCTGGCTTTGGAATTCTCCTGCATGGTATCCGCCGTAGAGCGCATCTGATCGGTATTGGTAATGATCTGATTGATCGCTTCTTTGATATTGTTGACGCTCTCAACTGCTTCCTGCAGAGATTCTGCCTGACTGGAAGCACCTGTGGCCACATGAGTGACTGCTGCAGCCACATTATCCGCAGTCATCGAGATGGTCCGTGCTGTCTCTGAGAGATATCCTGCGGAATCATCTACCTCGACCGATGAAGTCCTGGCATTACCGATCACGCTGCGGATCTTGGCGGCCATATCATACAGTGCGTTGGACATCTCGCCAAGTTCGTCGGAGCGGTGCTTGACTTTGTCGCTTAACTGTACATCGAGATCGCCGGTAGCCATCTGGCGTACGGCCTTAACATTCTCATCAAGGGCCTGAACAAGCTTTAATACATACAGAAGTGTAATAACGGTAAATATTATGATCAGAACACCGGCAAATGTGAGCAGAGTCTTTATTCTGTCACTTATATATGCACTGATCTTTATCTTCTTTAATCCTACAAAAGCCATACCGTAGACTTCTTTGGTAGAAGGATCGATAAGGGGTTCATAGGCAACATAGTATTTCTCACCATTGATGATGACATTCTGAGCCTGATAGCTCTGTTTTTTATTAAGAACAGTGTCGATGACAGCATCACCCGCTTTTGTACCGATGACACCCTCTATGCTTGATCTTACTCTGGTATCACCGACAAAATATGTGTAGTCATATCCTGTCTTATTGTGCATGTCAGTCTCAAGACTGTCTGCGGATCCGTCGTCATTGGAAGAAGCGTATTGGAGGACCATGGCATAAGTCTGGCACGTAGCCATAACACCCTGTGCAACTTCTTCCTCCATACCTCTGCGCAGATTGACGACTGCAATGAGCGTAATAACGCTACCGATCAAAACAAGAGATAACAATACTATACCTGTCAGGATGATCTTAAGTGACATCCGTCTGCTTTTACTGTCCAGATTGTTGTCAAGTGCCATAAGGGCCCCCTTTCTCAAAGAGCATATTGTAAAATTTACGCATTTCGATATCACTAAATTAGCGTAAGTATAAAAATTTACCTTTAGTATAACATAATATTTGCAAAAGTAAAATATAATTGTAGCGGATTTGTGATATGGCAATTTGTGATATAATGCAGTAGACGATCATAGAAAGGGGAAGGATCATGATAAAAAATGTAATTTTTGATGTCGGAGGAGTTCTGATCGACTGGAATGTCAAAAGAGCTCTTGAAACATTTGGATTCTCTACAGAGACTATACATAAGATCGAATCAAAGATCTTTTTGCCCGAGGTGTGGGTGGAGGAAGATTTAAGCATAAAAGGCGAGAATGAGCTTCTTTCATTTTTTCAGTCCAAATGTCCTGAGTGTGCAGAAGATTTTGCCTATCTGTGGGATCATTTTGATCAGACTGTATCGGGGATCCCGGGTACTGATGAATGGATTAAAAGCCTGCAGGAACAGGGAAAGCATGTGTACATTCTCTCCAACTTCGGAACACATTGCTTTAAGCAGGTCAGGAATAAATTTTTAGGATTTCTTGATATAGTTGACGGAGCCGTTATTTCATACGAGATCCACAAGGTCAAACCGGAACGTGAAATATACGACTATCTGTTGGATAAGTATGATCTGAAAGCAGAGGAATCTGTTTTTATAGATGACAGGGAGGAAAATCTTTTAACGGCGCGCAAGCTGGGATTACATACCATCCTCTGTAAGGACAGAACACAGACTAAGCATGATCTTGAGGAGATCCTTAAATAATACATGGAAGGAAGAAAAATATGGGGACAATCTATGTGACCGGACACAGGAATCCGGATCTTGACAGTATATGCAGCGCATACGGATATGCGGGACTCATGAATATGCAGGATGGGGACAATACATATGTCCCGATCAGGTGCGGACATCTCTCGGACAGCACCAGAAGTATCTTGGAGCAGCTGGATATCAATATTCCCGAGTATAAAAGCGATGTATATCCCAAAGTAAGAGATGTGATGCTTAATGCAGATCATAAGATATATGCCGATGATCCGCTTACGGCTGTGGCAGCGATATATGAGAAGAACAATCCAAGTGCCATACCCGTTTATGATAAAGAGCAGTTTTTGGGTCTGCTTACGGTGGATGATATTACCAACTGGACCATGAGAGAGTTATCAAAGAGCAGTAAGATAACGGTCATTCCCAAGGTCAGAGAGATAATGACTCCTCAGGAAGAGAAAGTATCACCGGATGAGCTTTTTGACGAGGCCAGATCAGTTTTACAGAAATCCAGCAAAAGAGGTCTTGCCGTATATGATGATGACAGATATGTCGGATTTATCACGAGACGCTGTTTCCTTATAGCTCCAAAGAACAATGTGATACTTGTGGATCACAATGAACCCGGACAGAGTATCAGAGGTATAGAGACAGCCAATATCGTTGGCATAATAGACCACCACAGACTGGATGCCATTAAGACCAAACAGCCGATATTCATATGTGCGGAGCCTCTTGGAAGTACATGCACGATAGTATATCAGCAGTACATAAGAAATAACCGTACCCCAAACAATGTGATGGCCAAGGTTCTGCTCACGGGTATATTGTCGGATACCCTGATACTTAAGAGCCCTACCACTACAGGGGATGATGTGGTCGCTGCACATGTGCTGGCATCCATATGCAGGATCGATGTGGAGGAATACGGTCTTTCCATGTTCTCAAGAGTGGGAGGTCTTAAGGATAAGGAACCCAGAACGGCTATATCGGCAGACTTTAAGACATATCTTGAAAATGGCGTTAAGATAGGCATCGGACAGTGTGAAGTAACAACGCTTAATGACCTTAAGGAGTATTCGGGAGAATATCTGGAATCGCTTAATGAGATAAGATCCATGAAAGGACTGGATTGGGCCGTACTTATGATCACAGACGTGATCCATGAGCACAGTGCGCTCTTATGTACGGATCACAGAGGCAACAGGCATCTGCCCTACAGTTCCATCGGTAAGAATATATTTGACATGCCCAATGTCATGAGCCGTAAGAAGCAGTTGCTTCCCGAGATCATCCATGCGGTCGGAGACCAGTAAGGCGTGATGTGAGAGGCCTTTTGACTGGCCGGAGACGCTAAATCACTGCTTTTTGCGCGGTCGGATCAAGGCGTTTACTCCCTGTTTTCACGCAGGCGACTTAAATAGATACCGTAGGCGATCGCCACGATTATGGTCGTGCTTATATACAGAAGGGTCAGCATTTTTGAATAGTTGGCTATGGTTGAGAAAAGATCCACCAGACTGTGTGCCACGATACAGGGAAGGATACTTCCGCTTTTATAATATACCATCGAGAACATGAATCCCCAACTGAGCGCGAACACGATCTGAATATATGTCGTGAGATTTGCCTGTCCGATGAAGATATTCAGTATGTGGCCCATGCCGAATGAAAGGGATGATACCAAGGCTGCGACCACAATTCCGTATTTCTTTAAGAAAGCTTTGAACAGCAATCCGCGAAACAGAATCTCTTCGTTGTAACCGATGATAAGCATGGACAGGGTGATGCAGATCTGCGCAGGCAGAGTATAGCTGAATACAACACCGTTCCATAGATTGCCGGTAACAAGTATCCACATGGGTATGAAAAAAAGGAACCTTTTTGTGTTCATTGGCCACCTTGTCAGTCCGTATTTTTCTTCCAGATCATTAAGTACAATAAATAACGTGAGCAGACATGCACCGATCACCAGCACAAGGAGCATCTGTATGCTCTCATCGCCGTATCGGCCTCTTGTCGGAACCGTAATGGCGCAATAAAGTGCGATCACTGCTATTGCAAAAATGATCTCGCTTTTCTTATACAGATTCATTATGGAAAATCGGCTGATCCATGCCAAATAGTTCTTCTTCATCTTATGATTCACCCCGTGTGCCGGTTGTAACATCTAAAATATGGTATTCAGTGTTGTTTGCTATATGCTATATTATATGTGAGAATAAGTAAAAAAGCGATAATTATTGAGAATAGAGACGATAAGTACAGATAAGACCGGTAAGACTGATGAGAGAGATTGCCAATAAAAAAGAGATAAATAAAAAGCTCTGGGTAGTAGCCGTACCCATAATATTTCAGAATCTGATCGATGCCGCTGTCAACAGCGCCGACGTGATGATGCTTAATTATGTAGGACAGTCATCCATAAGTGCGGTATCTTTGGCCAATAGCATGATAGGTGTGTTTTTCATGTTCTTATATGGTATCGGTACGGGGATAGCCATGCTTGCTGCACAGTATTATGGCAAGGGAGATCTTAAGACCATAGAGAAGATAGAAGGCATAGGACTGAAGTTTGCACTATTTGTGGCAGCTTTGGGTGCAGTCTGCGCATTGCTCATCCCGAAGACACTGATGAGGATATATACCGGCGACGAGGCCTTGGTGGAGATCGGAGCGGGATATCTTAAGTTTCTGGCTCCGGGGCTTATCATATGGGCGATAAGTGCCGTATACATGTCCATATTAAGATGCATAGGGAAGGTTGCTGTAAGTACCGTATTGGAGGCCATAGCTCTTATATCCAATGTAGGGCTTAATGCGGTATTTATCTTCGGACTTTTCGGCGCGCCGAAACTTGGAGTAACGGGTGTGGCGATGGCGACTGTTATCAGCCGTCTGCTTCAGCTCGCAGGATGTCTTGTTGTATCCGTATTTGGCAAGCCCGGTGTTCGGCTGACTCTTGTCACGATGTTTAGGAAAAACAAAGTGTTGGAGCAGGATTTTTTCAAAATGGCCATACCTGCCATAGCCAACGATCTGGTATGGTCTGTGGGATTCTCGGCATATTCGGGCATACTTGGCCATCTCGGAGATGATGCGGTAGCAGCATATTCAATCAACAATGTCGTAAGGAATCTCGGTACCGTCATGTGTTACGGCATAGCGTCGGCATCGGGGATCATAGTGGGACAGATACTCGGGCAGGGCGATAGGAAGCAGGGAATAGACGCGGGACATATCTGCTTCAGATTGTCGATATTTACCGGGATCGCAGGTGGATTGATAGCAGTCATCCTCATTCCGATCACATTAAGAGTGGTGTCGATATCTGACACGGCGCTTGACTATCTTAAGTTCATGCTGCTTGTCAATTCGTACTATATCACCGGTACAGCGGTCAATTCCACGTTGATCGCCGGTATATTCCGCGCGGGCGGAGACAGTAAGTTCGGCTTCAAGTGTGACATCATAGATATGTGGGTCTATGCCGTGCCGCTTGGACTGCTCTCGGCATTTGTGTTTAAACTTCCTGTTAAGTGGGTGTTCTTTTTGCTGTGTACTGATGAATTCGTGAAATGGCCGTGGGTTCTTAAGCATTTCTACGGTTATACCTGGGCCAAAGATATCACAAGAGACAGTGATGAACTGGTATGATCCGCAATGCCATATATGAATATATAATAATATAGGCGATTATCTCATCGCCTTTTTGAAACTATGGAAATCTTTAAGTGATCTGATTCCGATCTTTAATATCTTCATCATATTTATCGAATCGGTCCCCTTCATTCTGGGCTTAAAGCTTATTACGGGAAAAGCGCATGATTCTTTGTAATATACGAAAAACGTCGTGATCATGATGTTGGGGATAGCGTAATCATCGGCCATTCTGTCGATATATGACTTGAGCACATCTGCTTTCATGAGCCTGAAAGGAGCGTTGGCATCGGGAATGTCAACTCCGAAATATAACTTAAGCAGGATACATACTATCTTCTCTACTCCGGCACGATCCCTGCCGTCTTCCCTCTTTGTTCTGTTGCCGAACAATCCGACATACGTGTCACGTTGATCCCAGAAAGCATCGAATTCATTCGGATCGGTCTGACCGTCTGAATCCGTATGGAAGACATAATCCGCACCGTGTTCCATGGCATATTTGTACAAAGCGATGACTTTGGGGCCGTGATAGCGCTCTTTGGTATCGATGATCTCAAGCTTTGGATATCTGTCATCACGAAGCTTTAAAAGTATCTCATGAGTCCTGTCACTGCTTCCCGAATCCGCGATCACTATCCTTGAATCCTCGGACTTGCCGTTTAGGACCGGATACCAGTCTTCTATCACTTTCTCGATATTCTCTTCTTCATTATATGCCGGCATTACGACGTAGAGTGTATCCATAAAACGTATTGTATCACTTAATCACTGCAAGTGCCACGGTTAATCGCTTTTTAGCATCTTACATTTGTGCTCTTTTCACACAGACATTGATGTGATAAAATACGGTATTATGGTTTGCAGACAGGAGAATACGCATGGAAGAAGCGATAATTCGTATTGAAGGGGTATCGAAGACATTCGTTACCGCGGACAATACGGTCGAGGCACTGAAGAATATCAATCTGACCATCAATAAGGGCGATATCTATGGGATCATAGGTATGAGCGGAGCCGGCAAGTCCACGCTCGTACGCACACTCAATTTTTTGGAAAAGCCCACTGAAGGTACAGTTATCATTGAGGACAAAGATCTGTCCAAACTTTCCGAAAAGGAGATCAGAAAGGTCCGCACGGAAGTTGCGATGATCTTTCAGGGATTCAATCTGCTCATGCAGAGGACAGTCCTTGACAATGTCTGCTTTTCGATGGAGATCATAGGCAAGTCCAAGGCAGAGGCCAGAGACAGGGCAAGAGAACTGCTTAGGGTCGTAGGGCTTGAGTCCAAGGAAAAAGCATACCCGTCTCAGTTATCGGGCGGTCAGAAGCAGAGAGTAGCCATTGCACGAGCACTTGCGACCAATCCCAAGATCTTACTGTGTGATGAGGCTACAAGCGCGCTCGATCCTACCACCACGAAGTCCATATTGGAACTTTTAAAAGAGATCAATGCCAAGTACGGTATCACAATAGTCATCATCACTCATGAGATGACGGTAGTACGTGAGATCTGTTCACATGTTGCGATCATAGATGAGGGTGTACTTGCCGAGCAGGGAGCCGTGGAGGATGTATTCTCACATCCCAAGAGCAAGGCAGCCAAGAAGCTTGTGTTTATGATCAACCGTTCCACACCTCTTATGGATGGAAGAAGATGTATAAGGATCACGTTCTCGGAGAATTCATCCTTCGAGCCCGTGATAGCTAATATGGTGCTTGAATACAATGCCCCGGTCAATATCCTTTTGGCAGACACGCAGGATATCGGCGGCATCGCACACGGACAGATGATATTACAGCTGCCCGAGGATGAGGCCATACAGGAGAAGATGATCACTTATCTTAAGAACAGAGGATTAGAACCTGAGGAGGAGGAATGGCCGTGTGACTGATGTCGCATGACTTAACGAACATATGTGGAGTAAAGAAGTAATTAACATGATCATAGTCGGCGTAGGACAGACTCTCACGATGACACTTGTGTCGACGATCGTTGCATATCTTATAGGTCTTCCGCTTGGAATCGCGCTTGTAGTTACTGCCGATGGCGGACTCAGACCCAATAAGATAGTATATAAGATATTGGACATAGTAGTTAACATAACAAGAAGTATCCCTTTCCTTATCTTACTTATACTCATAATCCCGATCACGAGATTTTTGGTCGGTAAGACATACGGAACGGCCGGTACGATTCCGCCGCTTACCTTGGCGGCAGCTCCTTTTATAGCAAGAATGGTCGAATCTTCATTAAGGGAAGTCGACGGTGGTGTCATAGAGGCTGCTCAGAGTATGGGCGCGGATACATGGACCATAATATTTAAGGTGATGATAGTGGAAGCCAGGACTTCGCTTATCGTCAATGCGACGATAGTGCTCGGAACGGTACTCGGATATTCGGCTATGGCAGGTGCCGTAGGCGGCGGCGGACTCGGAGATATCGCCATCAGATACGGATATCACAGATATCAGACAGATATCATGCTGGTGACGGTAGTGCTTCTGGTGCTTTTGGTACAGATCATGCAGGTGATCGGTACGAGGATCGCAACTAAGATAGATAAGCGTAATATCTGAATCGGGCAGTTTTTGAGATTATAAGTATGGTATGACATATAAACAATATGTAAAGACATACAAATAACTGTTGCAAATAAAGTAAAAAGTGTTATAATCGACATATGTCGGAAATAAATTCCGGGTATCTCCGTATGGGGATGCCCGAATTTTGTGTCTGTAACATGCAGTGTATATATCAGGACGCACATGTTTTGATATGAACACATGGAGGTATATATGGCCAGACCGTCAAGAAGCAGAAAGATATGTACCATACCGAGATATAAGGTCTTTGGTGCCATTTCTGATGTGAATAGCACAGAGACTGTTGAAAAGACCGGTAATGCCGGCACAGCGGCTACAGATGAGAAGGATACCGTGACACTTAATCTCGATGAATACGAGGCTATCCGTATGATAGATTATCTCGGACGGACTCATGAGCAGTGCGCGATCCATATGGGCATATCAAGGACCACCGTTACTGAGATATATGAAAGAGCAAGATTTAAAGTCTCGGATATGTTGATAAAAGGCAAGACTCTGTATATAGACGGAGGCAGCGTATCAGTGTGCGCGGTAAGCAGCGAATGCATGGGAGCATGCGCAGGCAGTACGAAGCAAAAGGCGGCCTGCGGCGGTGTTGATACGGATAAAAGATAAGGGAGAATGCATATGGCAGAATTACTTAATATCACAGGATTAAAAGCCGGTATAGAGGATAAGGAGATACTTCACGGAATAGACTTAAGTGTTGGTGAGGGTGAAGTTCATGTCCTTATGGGACCCAACGGAGCCGGCAAATCGACCTTGGGTTCGGTCATCATAGGGGCACCCGGATATGAGATCACCGGCGGAAGCATCGTATATGACGGTGAGGATATCACGGGAGAAGCTACGGATAAGATAGCGAAAAAGGGAGTCTTTTTATCTTTTCAGAATCCGATAGAGATCCCCGGCATCACATTAAGCAACTTTATCAAGACTTCGATGGAAGAGATCACGGGGCAGCGTATTAAGCTCTGGGACTTTAAAAAGAAACTTGAGGCAGTGATGGAGACTCTGCATATGGACAAGTCATATGCGGACAGAGACTTAAATGTAGGTTTTTCGGGTGGTGAGAAGAAGAAGGCAGAGATATTGCAGTTGCTTATGCTTCGTCCGAAGTTGGCCATTTTGGATGAGACGGATTCGGGGCTTGATGTTGATGCGGTGCATATCGTGTCAGAGGGCGTGAGAGAATATAAAAAGCAGGTAGGCGGAGCGCTTATCATCATCACTCACAGCACAAGGATCCTTGAGGCACTTGATGTGGATAAGACGCACATACTCGCTGACGGACGGATCGTTGCCGAGGGTGATGCAACACTGATAGATAAGGTCAACAGCGACGGTTTTGAACAGTTTCTTGGTTAAGACGACAGTCTGTAAATATGTCGCAAAACGTGACAGGCAGACTTACGGAGGATAGATGAAAGAGAAGACACAGGTAGCAGACATAGACAGAAGCCTGTATGACTTCAGGTTCGAGGATGCCGATTCATACAAGGTAAAAGAGGGACTGACCGAGGATATCGTGAATCAGATATCTGAAGAAAAGGGTGATCCCGAGTGGATGAGGGAGTTCCGTCTGCGTTCGCTCAAGATATACAATGAGACTCCGGTGCCTGATTGGGGGCCGGATCTTGCGGGTCTTGATATGGACAATATCGTTACATATGTCAGACCCAATACCGAGCGTATGCATACCAGCTGGGAGGATGTGCCGGAGGATATCAAGGATACATTTGACAGACTCGGTATACCACAGGCTGAGAGGAAGTCACTTGCGGGCGTCGGCGCTCAGTACGATTCCGAACTTGTGTACCACAATGTCAAGGATGAGGTGGCTGAGAAGGGTGTTATCTACACTGATATAGAGAGCGCTTTAAAAGGTGAGTACGCTGACATGATACGGCAACATTTCATGAAAGCGGTTCCGCCCACGGATCATAAGTTTGCGGCACTTCACGGTGCGGTATGGTCAGGCGGTTCATTTGTATATGTACCCAAGGGAGTGAAACTTGATATCCCGCTTCAGTCATATTTCAGACTGAATGCCAAGGGCGCGGGACAGTTCGAGCACACACTTATCATAGTGGATGAAGATGCATATCTTCACTTCATAGAAGGCTGCTCCGCTCCCAAGTACAATGTGGCCAATCTTCACGCAGGCTGCGTGGAACTGTATGTGGGAAAGAACTCGACCCTTCGTTATTCCACGATCGAGAATTGGTCCAAGAACATGTATAACCTCAATACCAAGCGCGCGCTGGTGGAAGAAGGCGGAAAAATAGAGTGGGTCTCAGGCTCATTCGGATCCCACATATCTTATCTGTATCCCATGAGTGTCCTTAACGGAAAAGGAGCCAGAACAGAATTCACCGGTGTCACTTTTGCCGGCGAGGGTCAGAACCTCGATACCGGTACCAAGGTAGTACATAATGCACCTGAGACATCGTCATATATCAATACACGTTCCATCAGTAAGAGCGGCGGTATCAGCACATTCAGAAGCAGTGTTGTGATGAATAAGGATGCACACGGCAGCAGGTCGGCGGTATCCTGTGAATCACTGATGGTTGATAACTTAAGCCGTTCAGATACTGTTCCGGCCATGGACATCAGATGCGCGGATGTGGATGTCGGTCATGAGGCCAAGATAGGCAGGATAAGTGATGATACGGTGTTCTATCTGATGAGCAGAGGCCTGTCGGAGGCTGATGCCAGAGCACTTATAGTAAGAGGTTTCGCGGATAATGTCAGCAAGGAGCTGCCGCTTGAATATGCAGTGGAGATGAACAATCTCATAAGCCTTGAGATGAAGGGAAGCATCGGATGACGGAGAATAAAATGGAGCAGAGTAACAGCACATTGACCATTAACAGATTGCCTGTAAGGACATGGAACCGGTTAAAGCTTAATGATGCCACGGTTGTACTGCCTGATGCAGTTAAGCCTTACGAATATTTTGAAGAACTGCCGGAAGGCGTAGACAGGGTAAAAGGCAAGAGCATAGGACCCATGTCTGATATAAAGATCGCTACGGGATTTGGAGATGATCTTGACGGATACATAAATGACACGGGTGTCATGATATCCGGATATATAACTGAAGACGGCAGAGAATATGATAAGCCACTTAAGCAGAAATACGTGTATGCCGATACAGCGGAAGGCATCATCAATGCTTTGGATCTTACCATAAGTGACGGCAGCAGCTTGACAGTAGTACAGGAAGTGGGCGGACATACTTCACAGGCGCTTTTAAGGAATATATGCAGAATAGGTAAAAATGCGAGCCTTACGCTTATACAGATACAGAAGCTTACAGGCAATACCGAATTCTACAATGACATAGGTGTATATGCCGAAGACGGCGGAGAATTCAATCTGATCCAGATCATACTCGGAGCAGGAAGTTCGTATTACGGACTCAAGTGTGCACTTGCGGGAACCGGCAGTAAGTTAAGTACCAATATTGCCTATAGTGTTGACTCTGACAGAAGACTTGATATGAATTATGTGGCGGATCATACGGGTAAGCGTACGGAAAGTGACATCTCCGTCAGGGGAGTACTTAAAGGCAATGCAAAGAAACTTTTCAGAGGTTCGATAGACTTCCACAAAGGATGCGCGGGAGCCAAGGGATCCGAGATAGAAAATGTACTGCTTATCGATGACACGGTGACCAATCAGACCATTCCGCTCATACTCTGTGATGAGGAAGATGTGGAAGGTGCCCATGGCGCGACGATCGGCCGTATAGATGAGTCGCTGCTGTTTTACATGAGATCGCGCGGAATATCTGAGGAACAGGCCTACGCACTTATGGAGCAGGCACAGATCGATTCCGTTATCAATCTGATAGAAGAAGGGATACTTGAGCATGAGAGTATTGAATGATAATGTAAGAAAACTTTTTCCGCTCATAAATGGTAAGGATATAGCATATCTTGATAACGGCGCGACCACGCAGAAACCCAAGTCGGTACTTGCGGCTGTCGATGATTATTACAAAGCACACAATGCCAATCCGTTAAGGGGCATATATGAACTCAGCGTCGAAGCCACTGACATATATGAGAATGCCAGACAGGCTGTAGCGGATTTTATAGGAGCACAGAGCTCAGATGAGATCATTTTTACCCGTAATACATCCGAAAGCATGAACCTTGTGGCTTACAGCTACGGAAGAAGCAGGATAAAAGCGGGTGATGAGATCATAGTCAGTGTGGCTGAGCATCACAGCAACATCCTTCCGTGGAAGATGGTCGCTGAGGAAAAAGGAGCGACTCTTAAATTCTTCGACTGCGGAACGGACGGCAAACTTGAGCCGGATCGTCTGCGTGAGATCGTAAGCGAGAAGACTGCGATCATAGCCATCACTCAGGTATCCAATGTGATCGGACGCATCAACGATATAAAGGAGATGGCTCGTATCGCTCACAGCGTGGGGGCGGTGATAGTGGCGGATGGAGCACAGTCCGTAGCACATATCCAGGTAGATGTGAAGGAGCTTGACGTGGATTTCTTTGCTTTTTCCGGCCATAAGATGTATGCTCCAATGGGTATAGGTGTGCTGTACGGCAAGCGTAAGTTCCTTGAAGAGATGCCGCCTTTTATGTACGGCGGTGAGATGATAGAATCTGTGACCAAGGACAGAACGATATATGCGGATATACCGCACAAGTTCGAAGCGGGTACCGTTAATGCCGGGGCTGCTGCAGGACTTAAGGCGGCCATAGACTTTATTCATGAATACGGTTTTGAACAGATAGTGGCAAGGGAAAATGCTCTCAGTGCGATCGCGGTGGAAGGCATGAGCGAGATACCTCATGTTGAGATCATCGGCAGTCAGAAGGCATGTCATCATCACGGTATAGTGGCTTTCAGAGTGGAGGGAGTGCATCCCCATGATGTCGCTCAGATATTTGCGGATGAAGGAGTATGCGTAAGAGCGGGACACCATTGCGCAGAGCCTCTTCACAGGCATTTGGCAGAGCTTTCGGGCGTTAAGACCACGCCCAGCACTAGACTCAGTATAGCGATGTATAATACCGAGGGAGAGATAAAGAGATTCCTGGAAGTGCTGTCAGAGATCCGTGGAAGAATGGGGATCAAGTAATCGGGTACGCCCCGATAATCCATGCTAAGGGAGAGACGACTGATAGATATGAGCAATACATTATATAATGAGATAATCAACGAACATAACTTAAGACCTTATCATAAACAGGCACCGGCAGAGTCGGATCTTAAGCTTGAAGGAGTCAATCCGTCGTGCGGTGACGTGATCACTCTGTATCTTAAGACGGATGGCGATGTGATCACCGACGGAGGATATGAGGGAGATGGCTGTGCGATCTCACAGGCATCGGCCGATATCATGCTTGATATGATCATAGGAAAGAGTAAGGACGAGGCACTTCATCTGTCTGATCTTTTCATGCGCATGATAAAAGAGGGTATAAGCGAAGAGGAAAAAGATGAGCTTATGGAAGCCGGGATACTCGAAAGCGTTTCGCATATGCCTGCCCGTGTAAAATGTGCGGTACTTGGCTGGCGTACGATGCGGGAAATGCTCGGAGCCTGATTGGTTATTTTGCGATACGGATACGTGGTTTACATAACACCGCTATGAAGAATATAAAAGACGCGACCTGATCGATAGGCCGCGTCGTTGTATTTACCGGAGGGTAATAAGTCTTATCTGACTGTTATCTCAGCCTTGCCTGTTGCGAACGGTCCGGGGATGGCAGACAATCCGCGATGTTCGCCGTTGTAGTCACTGTCAAAGATGATCTCCGTTCCGTCGGGATTCTCAAATCTCTGTTCAGGCTCAAAAGCAAGTCCCAATATATCACTTGTGATGATACCGTCGGTGAAATCGTTAAGATACTTATACAGATCGGTCTTAAGGACCATATGTCCTTTCTTTTCAACCAATTCCACCTTTACTTTGTTCTTCTTATATACAAGTTTGTCCTTTTCATGCTTGCATACATTGGCACCGTTAAAATAAGCATTACCCTTGACCCATACCGGAAGGTGACCGAAATGTGCCTGCGCAAGAGCGCCCATATCAGGCATCTTGTCGTCTGCAAAAGGAGCGTTCCATTCCTCAAATGTGGGGAAGATATCAAAGGCGGCGGTACCTACTGCCGTATAATCCGCATCCTGAGGTGTCTTCTTCTTGTCTTCGATGGGATATGCCTGTACGAAGATGTTGTTGTAGATCCTGTCGTCACCGTGGAGAATGGTCATAAAGCCTGCGACCTCGGTCCTGTGACGGATATGGTACGGAGTATAACGGGGCTCACGCTGATCATTGATAATGCTGTCCACACCCGAATTGATGAGTGAGAAACCGCCGAGTATGAGATTGTGGACAACTGCGATTCCTTCACTGGGGATGGTGATGCCGACCTTGGATAAAAGCACGTTGTTGTCGATAAGAGTAGGACCGTGGCCCACTTCTATGAATACGTCGGTATTGAACATCGCACCGGGAGCCTGCTTAAGACCGTTCTTGCGCTCATTGTCATGCATGAGGTTCTGCGTGATACGTGCACCCTGTGCTTCCCAGTCAAGCCATACACCCATGATACAGTTGTGGATATGATTCCTGCGGATGGTCACGTCTATGCCGGCATGCAGCTTGATACCTGCTGTCTCGGCTCCGCCTAACTGCTGAGAATTACATATATGATGAATATGGCAGTCTTCGATGGTAGAGAATACCGCTCCCATTCTGCCTACGATGCCGGTCTGTTCACAGTGATGGATATTGCATCTGCGCACGATATGATGACCTATGCGCTCCTTGAGCCATCCGTGATACTGTCCGCGGCATACTGCGTCACGTTCCATCTGAGTGGGACTCTTGACCTTTCTCACCGTGAAATACATATCGTTCTCGGGATCGCGGTACTTGCCGAGTGATATACCGCAGCAGCGGCTGTTAAAGATCTCACAGTCCTCAATGATCCAACCCTTGGCCCAGTGAGGGCCGATCATACCGTCCTGATAAGCTGCCGGAGGAGCCCAGGTGGTCGCCGCATTGCAGATGGTAAATCCGCTTACAGTGATGTAGTTGCGCTCATTTTTCTCGGGCATGAAGCAGTTGCGCCTGACGCTTATCTCTACCTGCTCTTTGTTGGGATCCTTGCCGTGGAAATTGGCGTAGATTATGGTCTTGCCATCCTTCTGCTTGGAGAACCATTTGTAGGTGGATTCATCCTGATTCCATGCATATTCATCCGGCTCGCCCTTTACGCAGTCTGCCAAAGAATCCGCTTCATACATCATAAGATCGCCGAGATATACGGCACCGGTGTGACGGATCTTGGATGAAAAATACCAGTCGCCGTACACACGCTCCACGTAAGGGTTGAATGTACCGAACACTCCGTTATCAACGGTCACGGTCCATACATCGTCCTTGTGCATCTTCCAACCGGTCACCGGCTCCGAGCCCTTGATGATAGCAGCCAGGGGCTTTTCACTTCTGTAGATGATGGGCGCGTCCTTGGTACCGCCGTTGACGGGACATACGTGCTCACGATATATACCGGGTGCCACGATGACCTCGTCACCGGCCACTGCAATACGAGCCGCATCATTGATGTGCTTAAAAGGCATCTCTTTGCTTCCGTCACCGTCGCCCGATGCGGATGCATTCACATAATAAATACTCATCTATAACCCTCCGTTACATATGTATATTGATGTATCATACCCCAATGTCTGTGTCTACGGGATCGTCTTAAGAAGATTCCCGTATCTGTCATATATACTGTCGCCGTCCGTCATCAGATACATCTCATCGCTTAGGATGAGATTGATGAAATCTTTAGGACTGTGCAATCTCTCCTTCGTAAGTATACCGCCGCCGAAGATAGTGGTGCTGTGGACATCGGAACCTGCCGTCATGGGCTTGTCATGCTTACGCGCCAGCGCGATTGCATCCCGGTTCCATGTGTCACTCTTGTGTGCGATACTTAAGTGGCTTGTATGAGTGGCGTTGACGCCCTCTATTCCGTCAGCGTATTGCGGAAAAAGACGGACTTCAGGGATATAGTCCTCCACACGATACGGATGCGCCTGTATGACCATTCCTCCGCCGGAGTGTATGATATCAAGCTGTGTGGGAATATCGGCATCATGAAGTTCTTCGTGATCTGCCATCCACTCGGGAGTGATACCGTATATTAAGAATTCAGTCGCGTTATATCCCGATTCATATCCGAACCATACGGACAGACCGTGCTTCTCACCCCACTGCCTTGCATGCTCATAACCTACGGCGAATTGCCTTACCCATTCTCTCCAAGGGAGAGATCTGTCTATGGCTGTATTGCCGCCCCATGCATGATCTGTTACGAAGATGCCGTCGTATCCGGCTTCCTTGCACGCCCTCGCCATTGCAGCGCCTTCACTGTGGCCGCAGGCACTTCCTTCGCTTGTGTGCAGATGCGTCTCGTACTTATATATGTACGACTCAATATCAATATCACTATTCATCTTAATCGTTCCCTGCCGTGTGATACTATATCTAGTATAAATGCAACGACAGACAGTGTAGCTGTCATCCTTTCCGTCTTTATCCATAATTATAGTAAAAATGGGCACGGACAGTCAATTTATATTTGACTTTTTCGACTAAAACTATAGAATGGTAAATAGGGATATTTTGTGGTTAGGGTATTTTCGATGAGTAAGAAAAAAACAACCCGAGAAGTTGACATAAAACAGAACGACAGGAACAGACGCAAAGAGTTAAGACGTAAGGAGATATCTCCGGATCGAGTGATCAGATGGGACAGACTGGATAATACAGCCAACATATTCCCTGTCATAGCCGGCGAGAGCATGACCAACGTCTACCGCATCAGCGTAACTCTTAATGAACGTATAGATGAGGCGCTTTTACAGGAAGCGCTTGATATGGTACTCCCCAAGATGGACGGATTCAATGTTCGCCTGCGCAGGGGCTTTTTCTGGTACTATTTCGAAGAGAACGGCAAGCCTGCACCGAAGGTGGAGAAGGAACATACCTTCCCGTGCAGATACATAAGAGCCAACCGCAACCGCAGTTATCTTTTCCGTGTATCGTATTTTGAACGCAGGATCAATCTTGAAGTGTTCCATGTTCTGACTGACGGAATGGGCGGTCTCAATTTCATAAGAGAGCTCACGTATCAGTATCTTAGACTGGCTCACAGTGAACTTGCCACAGCAGGTGATTTCCTTGATTCCGATACTTCGCTCAACCTTGAAGACAGTTTCGTGAGCAACTATAAGCGCAGTATGCCCAGAGGCTTCATACATCAGAAGGCTTTCCTTATAAAGGGAAGGAAACTTCCCGAGGGTGAGTTCGGTCTTATGCATGTATATATGCCCATGGCTGACGTGAAGAATGCGCTGAAGAAATATGACATCTCTGTCAATACATATCTGGTAGCCTGCTTTGCATACAGTGTATACTCTGTATGCTTAAGGAGACGTAAGCCGGATAAGCCCATAAGGATAGCAGTCCCGGTCAACTTAAGACCCTTCTATGATTCCGTTACCACGAGGAATTTCTTTGTGATGATATCTGCGGAATTTTTACCTGACGAAAGAGAATATACCTTTGAAGAAGTGGCAAGGAGCATAGATGTAAGCCTTAAGAGCCAGATGGACAAGGATCATCTTGAGGATCTCTTCTCGTACAGTGTGTCGAACCAGCAGAATATATGGCTTCGCATGATACCACTGTCCATCAAGGGCATAGCCATGAAGGTCGTATACAATCAGTCTGCCGTAGCAAATACGGCTACAGTGACCAATATAGGCAAGGTCAAGGTCGATGAGGCGTATGAGCCATACATAGAGAGATTCCATGCTTGTATCGCGATGAGCAAGGCCCAGTATCTTAAGGGCACGATATGCGGCTTCAAGGATGAATATGTATTTACTTTCAGCACGATCCTGGCCGATACATCGATAGAGCGGGCTTTCTGCAAACAGTTAAGAGAAGATGACATAGGCGTCACGATCGAGACGAACGGAGTGTTCTGATATGAGTGTATGTAAAAAATGTGGGATTGAGATACGTGATATTACAATGGAATGTCCCCTGTGCCACTGTGTATTGGATGACGTGCCGGGACAGACTGAGAAGACGACGGATACGGTAGGGATGTATCCCAATATAGCTGCCACTGTAAGGAAATTCAGATTCGCAGAGAGACTTGTACTGTTTTTATCCATCGTCTCCATGATGGGTCTTGTGCTGGCCAATATCATGGGCAGACCATTTATAGCGTGGACAGTCATAATAGGCCTTATACTTGTCTATGCGAACACTGCACTTCGCATGGGCATCACGGGACGGGTGGGATACTGGTCCAAGACCATATTCCTTACTTTCCTGGCTGTAGCAACTCTTATAGGCATAGATGCTCTTACGGGATACTACAGATGGTCGCTTAATGTTATTCTGCCGACAGCCGTTCTTTTCTTGGATTTTTCGATCTTTTTACTGATCTTTATCAATATGAGGAACTGGCAGAGTTATATCACGATGGAGATACTTCAGGTATTCTTATGTGCGATGATGTTGATACTGGTCGCATTTAAGATCATCACCTATCCCAATATGGTATATATAGCCACGGCGGTATCGCTTATGCTTTTGTGCGGAACGGTGATATTCGGAGGCGACAGAGCAAGACGTGAACTGTACAGAAGATTTCACATATGATTTTGGGTTATATAACTAAGGAGGGCTGGACAAATGTTGCGAGTGGTTGAGACAGAATACGGTAAAGTAAGAGGCATCGAGGCAGCTGATCCGAGGATCACGGCGTTTAAGGGAATACCGTTTGCAGCTCCGCCTGTGGGTGAGAACAGATGGAGAGCACCGCAGAAGGCAGAAAGCTGGACCGGTGTGCGAGACTGTTTCAGATTCGGCCCAATACCCATGCAGGATCAACCCGGAGTCGGTGATGATCTGTACTGCAAAGAATGGCATGTGGATCCGGACATAGAGATGAGTGAAGATTGTCTCTATCTTAATGTATGGACACCGGCAAGATCTGCAGATGAGAAACTTCCCGTAGTGATATGGTTCTTTGGCGGAGCGCTTCAGTGGGGATACACGGCTGAGATGGAGTTTGACGGTGAGAGAGTTGCCAGACGAGGGGTAGTCGTTGTGTCTGTCGGATACAGACTTGCTGCCCTGGGATTCATGACTCATCCCGATCTTATCAAGCAACAGCCTGAGGCTCCGGCCAATTTCGGACTTTTGGATCAACAGGAAGGTATGAGATGGGTACAGCGCAATATCGCGGCTTTTGGCGGAGATCCCGGGAATGTTACCATTGCGGGACAGTCTGCGGGCGGCGGGAGTGTCATGAGCCAGCTTGCATGTACAGCCAATAAAGGACTCTTTAATAAAGCGATCATACAAAGCGGCATAGTAAGATTTATTGAGGGCCCTTCACTCTTTGATCCGACACCTCTTGATGTGGCTGCAGCAAAAGGTGAAGAACTCTTTGCACTTATGGGCGTTAAGACTTTGGAAGAAGCCAGAAAGCTTGATGCGTACTATATAAGATCCAAGTACGCCGAGTACTGCGGCAATGACTTCACTCCTGCCGGAATGCAGAAGAGATTTTTGAATGTAAGAGACGATAAATACAGCTTCGGAGATCCGTACGAGATCATTGCATCGGGCAAAGGCAATAACGTGCCGATCATGTCAGGCAATACATCGGATGAATTCATCATGCCTGCAAAGGATCCTAAGTATGAAGGCTTATGCCCTGTGGAATACGGTGTCAAGAAGCTCGCACTTTTGCGTGAGGCTAACGGCATTAAAGATCCGCTTTATTACTACAGATTCGATATAGACATGCCGGGTGGCGACAATGCCGGCAACTTCCATTCATCGGAGCTGTGGTTCTTCTTCGAGACACTGGCCAAGTGTTGGAGGCCTTTCACCGGTAAGTATTATGACCTCTCAAGACAGATGTGTAATTACTGGTGTAATTTCATCAAGACCGGTAATCCGAACGGAAAGGATATAGACGGAACACAGATGGCAAAGTGGCTTCCATATAAGAAGGGACAGGCGTACGATATGATATTTAAGACGGACGGCCCTGTTACAGCAGATAAGTCTTGTGAAGACGGAGTACTTAAGGAACTGGTAGAAGGATGATTAAGTTAAACAACAAATACACATATATGGTTACGGGAGCTGCAGGTTTTATAGGATACTACCTGTCAGAGCGTCTTATGAAAGCGGGATGCAGGGTAATTGGCTATGACAATGTCAATGACTATTATGATGTTTCGCTTAAGGAGCACAGGCTGTCTTTGCTTGAAAAGACGGCTAAGGAATCCGGAGAGTTTGTCTTTATAAAAGGCGATCTTGCCGATATGGAGACCCTTAATGCGGCTTTTGATAAATATGAGCCTGACATCGTTGTCAATCTGGCGGCGCAGGCAGGTGTTCGTTACAGCATAGAGAATCCATCGGCATACATACAGTCCAATCTGGTCGGTTTTGCCAATATACTCGAATGCTGCAGGCATCATGAGGTGAAGCATCTGGTCTATGCTTCGTCAAGCTCGGTATACGGCGGCAATGACAAGGTTCCGTTCTCGACATTCGATCAGGTGGACAGGCCGGTATCGCTGTATGCGGCTACGAAGAAGAGCAATGAGCTCATGGCTTATTCATATTGTAAGTTGTATGGGATCAAGGCTACGGGACTCAGATTCTTTACCGTATACGGACCGATGGGCAGACCGGATATGGCGGCGTATAAGTTCGCCAATCTCATGATGAAGGGCAAGCCCATACAGATATACAATAACGGTGACATGTACAGAGATTTTACTTATGTGGATGACATTGTGACAGGAGTGTCAGCTTTGTTATGCAATCCTCCTGTGGCGGATGACCTCGGTGCATGCTACAAGATATACAATATAGGCAATAACAAGCCGGAGAAACTCATGGACTTTGTCTCTGAGCTTGAGAAGGCACTCGGCGTGACGGCCAGGAAGGAATTCCTTCCCATGCAGCCGGGTGATGTATATCGTACCTATGCGGATGTGTCAGAGCTTGAAAAAGATTTCGGCTTCAGACCGTCGACTCCCGTGAGCGAGGGCCTTAAGCGATTCGCGGACTGGTACAGAGAGTATTATGATATAAAAGATTAGTATGAGCCAGGGAGGGCGAGACGGGATGCCTACAGGCAGGTCCCGTGATGAGAAGATGATGAAGAACAGTCTTTTACCTGAAAAAAAGAGAATACTGGCGACTCTTGGAGCCGTGATACTTGCATTGACGACAGCATTAACACCTGTGACCGGGGTCATGGCCACGGAAAGTGCCGTTAAAAAGTCCAATTACGTTATACGTAATATGGATGCGGCGCAGAGTGCTCTTTTAAGCCTTGTGTCCCAGAGAGATATCTCCGCGCTTGTATATCTTAAGGATTCATATACGATCAGGAGTGATGCCGATCCATACAGCGACAGCGTGGCTACGGTCGCTTCCGGACAGCTGGTTTACATAACAGGAGTAGGCGCGGACAGCGGAAGGAATATATGGTATAAGATCCGCTACAACAGTGACAACGCCACGATCACCGGCTATGTGGAACGTGAATTCCTGGCATGCGCAGATGAAAGACTACTGTCATGGGAGGACAGTTATATCACCACTTTAAAAAGAGAGGCGACTTCATCCGTGACGGACTGTGCGGATATCGAAGCCTTCCCGGAGAGTTATCGTGACGCTTTGTATGATCTTAAACAGGCCCATCCCGAATGGATATTCGTTAAGATGGATACCGGTCTTGATTATGATTACGTGGTAACGACGGAAGGCGAAGGCAGTAAGAGCCTTATCTGGACCTCAGGCAGTAACAGTTCATATCTGGAACGCAGATATGATTCGAACTGGTCTTATGCTACGGACGGTATCATCGCATATTATATAGACCCGCGTAATTTCCTGACAGAGCATCAGATATTTCAGTTTGAACAAATGACTTACAATCCCACGTATCACACGGAGAGTTCCGTTCAGAAGATACTTAACGGTACGTTTATGGCCGGAAAAGTGGAAGATTCCGATGAGAATTATGCATCGGTATTTGTAAGACTGGGTGCCCAGTATAATGTAAGTCCCATACTGCAGGCGGCAAGAGTGCGTCAGGAACAGGGTACAGGCGGCTCCATCATGATATCCGGCACCATATCCGGATATGAGGGATATTACAATTACTATAATGTAGGAGCTTATTCTTCGGACCCTGTCGGACTTGGAATGCAGTATGCAGTTGATAAGCACTGGGATACCAGGACCAAAGCTCTTGAAGGAGGCGTGAGCTTCCTATGCAAGTCATATATTAAGCGTGGACAGGATACGCTCTACCTGCAGAAATTCGACGTGGATGCCAGTTATGACGGTGTTCTGTCCCATCAATACATGCAGAATATCGCTGCACCGTCTACAGAGGCGGAATCCACATACAAAGGATATAACAATGCAGGGCTTATTAACGGTACACCTTTTGTGTTTCGTATTCCCGTGTATAGGAATATGCCTTCGGGAAGATCCGGTAAGCCGGATGCCACTGATAAGTTGACCATCAACGTGGATAATATCGAGAACCTTCCTGTAGATCAGAGTGCCGTGATCATCCCTTATATCAATGGTGGACGATGCGACGCATATGAATACAGATACAGCAGCGGCAACAGCAGCGTGGCAACAGTGGATTCCAATGGTGTGGTAACCGGTATAAGACCCGGAAGCACGACCATCACCTGCAGCGCGGGAAGTGCCGGTGCCGTCAACTGTACGGTCAATGTCATTAAGGCAGATATTGCCATGGGTGATGTACAAAAGCCTGATATAGAAGTGACGTATTCTCCGGATAAGAAACTATCGGATATAGAGCTTCCGGATAACTTTGCATGGGCTGACGGCAATATTGTGCCTACCGTGGAGAATCAGGGATATACGGCAGTATACAGCCCCGATGAGAGCAGATACAACAATATCTCCATGACACTTTCGGTTACCGTGGATAAGGCAAAGACTGAAGTGGATGACATTACTATCCCTGACGGTATTAAGGCTGCGGCAGGTGTGGAGCTTGCAAGTATCACACTTCCCGAGTATTTCGAATGGGAGGATTCTACGGTAAAAACCGATCTCAGGACCGGCAATCGCATCTATAAGGCCAAGTACTGCATAGACAGTGCCAATTACGAAGTGACTGAGGGAATAGAGATCCCTGTTGAAGTATACTGCAGTGAGCATGACTTCGGAGAATGGGGAGAGCCAACGGGTGGAGTCAAGAAGCGTAGCTGTAAGATATGCGGTTATGAAGAGGAACTTAAAGTATCCGAGCAGGTAGAAAACGAAGACTGTACCACGCTCGGTCATGATATGAAGGATGGCGTCTGCAGCAGATGCGGCTATGAGGAGCCTACGTTACAGGAGCATACACATGTATATTCGGTATCCGGCTGTACAGCGACCTGTACCGAGGACGGTGTGACCACATATACATGTTCATGCGGTGATTCATATACGGAACAGACCAAGGCGCTTGGACATGATATGGACGGCAATAAGTGCAAAAGATGCGGCTATGTATATAAGCCGACTCCGAATGTTACGCCGATACCCAGCACATCGGCCGGCCCGAAAGTGACCCCGACAGCAGCAGTTACCCCAACAGCAGCAGTAACTCCTACAGCGGCAGTGACTCCAACAGCGGCGGTTACTCCTACGGCCGGGCCTACACCTACAAGTGCGCCTACAAAGATTGTGGCAGCGGTAACACCTACCGCGACAGCTGCCCCTACGGCCGGGCCTACACCCACAAGTGTGCCTACAAAGGCAGTGGTGGCTGTCACTCCGATAGCTACCCCTACTGCTACGGCTGCGCCTGCGGCTGAGACAAAGCCCACTCCTACAGCAGAACCGACAGCCACGCCTACGGCAGAGCCTAAAGCAGAACCGACAGCCACGCCTACGGCAGAGCCTAAGGCAGAACCGACAGCCACACCGACAGCAGAACCTACGGCGGTTGCGGCAGCAGTGACACCTGTTGCTACTGAGGCTCCGGCAGCGGTACTTCCTGCCATTACACCCGTATCGGGCGAAAAGCCTGCGATCGTGGCTGAGAAGCCTGCCAAGTCTGCAGAGAAACCTGAACTTACGACCAAGGATGATTACAGTTCTGATAAGGCCAAAGAGGATGATGACAAGTCACCTATCGGCGCTATCATGGACAGCATAGAGGATGCGCTGGATGAGACACCGGCATCGTTTGAGGACGGTTCGGTACCTGTATTTACGAAAGAAGCGGCAGAAGGAGCTACATGGACGATCTCCGGAATAAGTGAAGAAGAACTCGGTGATATGGATATGAGTGTCACATTTGGCGAGACTGAGATTCCCGAGACTGTCATATCAAAGCTTAAGACTGATGATTATATGTCATTCTCGATCGCATACGACGGAGCATTTGCTTTCGATGCGGTACTGACCATAGAGACCGGTGAGGAGCATAGCGGTAAGTATGCGAACCTGTACTACTATAATCCTGAGACGGGCAAGCTTGAACTTGTTGATTCCGTACCTGTGGATGAAGCCGGCGAAGCAAGATTCAATATGAAACATGCTTCCGATTACGCTGTTACATTCACGGATAAGCAGATGATAGTGAGCAATTCGCGCAATACCATGCTCTATGTGATCCTTGGTATCATTATAGCCGGCGGCTTAAGCGTGCTTGGATATGTGATATACAGAGTAAAGACCGGTTCCGATGAGGAAGATGATTATTTCTACGATTGATGAATAACTGTCCGGCGGATCAATATCCGCCGGCAGAGGGTGGTGCTTTTGTTATTTAATTCGTACATATTCATATTTCTGTTCCTGCCCGTATGCCTGACAGGGTTTTATCTGTTAAAGGACAGGGCGCCGATTGCTGCCAAATGCTGGCTGATTGGTCTGTCGCTGTGGTTTTACGGGTATTTTAATCTCGGTTATCTGGCTATCATGCTTTTTTCGATAGCCTTTAACTATGGGATATACAGATGGATGCTTAAAAAAAGAGGGAGACTTCCACTTATTATCGGAGTCGCAGGTAATCTTGGATTATTGCTGTACTTTAAGTATACGGACTTTTTGATCGACAGCGCCAATATGATCTTTAAGACCGACATCCCGCTTAAGCATATATTACTTCCCTTGGGTATCAGCTTTTTTACGTTCCAGCAGATAGGATTTATAGCAGATACCTATAGAGGTGAGACAAAGAGGTACGGATTCATTGATTATTGCCTTTTTGTATGTTTCTTTCCGCAACTTATAGCAGGACCGATAGTGGGTCATGAGCAGATGATGCCTCAGATCACGGCCATCGGAAGCAAAAAGGGCATGGACGGTGAGAAGTTTTGCAGGGGAGCGATGCTTTTTATCCTTGGACTTGCCAAGAAAGTCCTGATAGCGGATACATTCGGAAAAGCGGTAGATATGACATATGGCGCCTTGGGTGACGGAGTGGATGCGTCACAGGCGATCCTTACGATCCTTTTTTATACTCTGCAGCTATACTTTGACTTTAGCGGCTACTGTGATATGGCGCTTGGACTTGGGCGGATGCTTGGAATAGATATTCCGGTCAACTTCGATTCGCCATATAAGTCGCGTGATATCACGGAGTTTTGGAAACGTTGGCATATTACGCTTAATAAGTTCTTAACCAAGAATGTGTATATACCCCTTGGTGGTAACAGAAAAGGAAATGTCAGAACTTATGTCAACCTACTTGCCGTATTTCTCATAAGCGGAATATGGCATGGAGCCGGTGTGACCTTTATCATATGGGGGCTTTTACATGGCATCATATATGTCATCACGAGAATGGTGCGTTCGCATGGAAGCCATAAAGATACGGGAAACGTTGGGCAGACATCGAAGCCTTCGAATGATAAAAAAACATCGGGGATTAGGATCGCAGATATACTGTCGATCGCATTCACATTTATATTTGTAAATATCGCATGGGTATTTTTCAGGGCTGAGACGGTTAAGGATGCAATTACCGTATTAAAAAGCTGTGTGATGACGCCTTTATCAATTCCTTCGAGGAACTTTGCCGGGAACTTTAACTTAAACGAGTTCTGGTACGTGCTTAAGATACTTCATATAGACAGATTTATCTTTGCGCCTTATATTATGATGGCGATATATACGGTAGCCGGCCTTATTGTGGTATTTACCGCGCTGAATGCAAAGACCGTCGCTGACAGAAGTGCATTTACGGTACGAAACGGCATCCTGTACGGCATATTGCTGCTTTGGTGCGTGGTATCGCTTTCCGGAGTGAGTACTTTCCTGTATTTTAATTTCTGATATGAAAGAAGCACTGAGACATGACAAAAGCATAGTGCGCTTTGTGGCGGCTCTTTTAGTAACGATCGCTATTGGGCTTATACTTATTGGGGCAGCCGTAATATATGTCGACCCGTTTTTTCACTATCATGCCCCTATTAAGTGGTATCCTTATGTGGTGGACGATCAGGTGGATATGAATCCGGGACTTGCAAGGCATATGGATTATGACAGTGTGTTGCTGGGATCATCTATGACTGTGGCTTTTGATACGGACAGATTCATGCAGGATATGGGGCTTAAGACGCAGAAGTTAAGCTATAACGGCGCGTATCCGAAGGATCAGGCCAATATAATGGATATAGTGTTTGATGCTAAAGAAGCCGGAGGTGCCACGCCGCTTAAGAGAGTGTTTCTCGGAATAGACGAGCTTAATTATTCGGCGGATATCATGCAGACCAAGTTCCCGATCACGGATTATCTGTATGACGAGAATCCGTTTAATGATGTAAAATACATCTGGAACAAGGACGTTCTTTTGGATTATGTGATCAAGCCGCTTATAGACAGGACGGATAAGTCCGAGTGGAATAAGATATACAAGCAGTGGTGGCAGCCGATGCACTACAATCTGGCCAATGTCAGGCTGTATTACACACCGGCACCAAAGGAACCTGACATGACTCCCGTGGATGAATATCTGGCAGGTATTGACAGGAATCTTGATGTCAATATACTTCCATACATAGAGGCACATCCGGAGACTGAGTTTACGATATTCTACCCGCCTTACAGCATACTGTACTGGTATGATGCCAAGAGGCAGGAGCAGATAGATACGATAGTTGCAAAGTACGATCACATGACGAGACGTTTGCTTGAATATGACAATGTGGATGTCTACTTCTTTATGAATGACGAAAGTGTCATAACGGACTTTGATAACTATGCGGATCACACTCACTACAGTCCGGAAGTATGCGACTATATGGTGGATTGCATGTCAGGGGAAAGCCATAAAGTGACGACGGATAACCTGGATGAGGAACTTAAGATCCTTCGCGATCTTGCATATAACTACGATTACGACAGTATAGATCTGTGATCATTGAAAGGACATATATGGTTACCAGTATCATCGCTTTGACAGTGATACTTATAGCAATTCCATATTGTATCGGGCTTTTGCCTGCCTCATTTATAGAGCCGGAGAGACGCATCCCTACCATAGTGTATGTGATGGGCTTCATATTCTCGATCGCGATATTTGAACTTATTACGGTGCCGGTGATAATCGTTAAGGGCGACGGTTTTCCGCTTGTTGTAGGACTGTATCTCGGCGTGGAATGCTTCTTTGCGGCAGCAGGACTTATAGTGTACAACTTTAAGGCCCATAGACTGAAGGCACAGGGTGCGCCCGTTAAGAAAGAAAAAAGAGAGTATACAAAGGATGAGATGATCCTCTGGATATTTGTGGCAGCGCTAGTGCTCTTTCAGATGATCATGTATGTCTGTATGGCTTCTTTTGATGGGGATGACGCATATTATGTGGTGGAGGCGCTCTTATCCAATGAGACCGATACGCTGTATAGGATCAAGCCTTATACGGGACTGACTACCGGCATGGATTTAAGGCATGCGCTTGCTTCAGAACCGATATGGATCGCATTCATTGCCAGAGTTACGGGCATTCATTCGACTGTTGTTGCGCATTCGGTTATCGGACTTTTCCTGATACCGCTTGTATATTTTGTATATTACAACTGCGGCCTTTTGCTTTTTGGCAGGGAAAAAAAGAGTCTGCCTATCTTTTTGATATTCGTCAATGTACTGTATATATTCGGCAATGTATCCATCTATACATCTGCCACATTTTTGGTAACTCGTACATGGCAGGGCAAGTCGATGCTTGCCAATCTTGTGATCATGTCAGTGATCTGGCTCTTGCTTGCGATATATGGTGTAGACAGGGAAGAAGAAGACAGACCGGAACTCGGATACTGGATCACACTTTTTATGATAAGCATAGGAGCGGCTTTCTGCTCCACATCAAGTGTGTTCCTTATAGCCATGCTCATCGGCATGTATGGGCTTATAATGGCCATTGTCAAAAAGGATGTTCAGATCGCGCTAAGGCTCATGATCACCTGTGTACCGCTCGTTGCGTACGGAGCAATGTATCTGCTTATATAGGAAGACATATATGACTGAGATTGTTGAGATCTACAAAGCATATAACGGAACCGGGTATTACTGCCTGATGTTTATCGCGGCACTTTTATACCTGTGGTTTACAGAGGAAGATAAGCATCTTCGTCTGTTGCTTGTGATAGTGCCGACGGTGATACAGGCTCTTTTCTTCATACCCTATTTCTATATGGCCTACAATATGCTCGATGAAGGCACATATTACAGGATACTGTGGCTGCTTCCCATGACGCTTGTGATAGCTTACAGTGCGACCCGCGCCATAGGAACACACACCAGAGTGGGTGTGGCGGCTGTGGCGGTCATACTTGCGATAAGCGGAACATACAGCTATGTCGGGGCTACTTTTTCCGTGGCAGAGAATGCATATCATCTGCCTGATGAACTTATAGAACTCTGTGACATGGTGCGCCCTGAAGAGGGCAAAGAGCGAATCTGGGCAGCTTTTCCACCGAAGCTTGTACATTATGTGAGGCAGTACACATCCGAGATCATGATGCCTTTCGGACGGGACAGTATGGTGGATACATGGAAGAGACTTGACAATCCGCTGTATGACGAATACATGAGACCTGTTATGCGGGCAGACGAACTGGCGATACAGGCTACGGAGTATAACTGTCATTACTGCATAATAGATAAGGAAAAAGAACTGGAAGGCGATCTTTCCGGGGAAGGCTTTGAACTTTTCGGAGAGACCGAGCATTTCCTGGTATACAGAAATAAGAGTGTTCCTTTTGCGGAGGATATATAAGGTATGTGGATAGCAGACGGATGGAAAGATTATGAAGTGATAGATACCTCTGACGGTGAGAAACTTGAACGCTGGGGTGAATATACATTGGTGCGCCCGGATCCTCAGGTCATATGGAGCAGCGATAAGAGTGCGCAGGGATGGAAGAAGCCCAATGGGCATTATCACAGAAGCAAGGCAGGCGGAGGCGAGTGGGAATTCCACAGTCTGCCCGATGAGTGGCAGATATCATATAAAGATCTGACATTTAATCTTAAACCATTTTCATTTAAGCATACCGGACTTTTTCCCGAGCAGGCCGTTAACTGGGACTGGTTTTCAGGGCTTATAAAGGATGCGACGGCTTCGGGAAGATATGAAGGAAAACAGTTAAAGGTGCTTAATCTTTTTGCATATACGGGCGGAGCTACAGTGGCTGCATTGTCTGCGGGAGCACAGGTGACGCATGTGGATGCATCCAAGGGCATGACGGGATGGGCAAAGGAGAATGCTGCAAGCTCAGGACTTGCTGACAGGCCTGTCAGGTGGCTTGTGGATGACTGCGTGAAGTTCGTGGAGCGTGAGATAAGACGCGGCAATAAATATGATGCGATCATCATGGATCCTCCCTCGTACGGGCGAGGACCCAAGGGTGAGATGTGGAAGATAGAGGAAAGCATCTATCCTTTTATAGAACTCACGATGAGTATACTAAGCGATGATCCGCTCTTTTTCCTGATCAATTCATATACAACTGGACTTCAACCGGCGGTACTTTCATATATGCTTGGCGCTACCATCGGACGCAGATATGGTGGCGAGATAGAGGCATCTGAGATCGGACTTCCGGTGACTAAGTCGGGGCTTGTACTGCCTTGCGGCGCATCGGGAAGATGGACGGGAAAGAGGAGTAACTGATGACAGAGAACAGAAACACTGATAATGCACATAAAGGACAGAAAAGGCCTGACGGTAAAGGAAGAAGACCTGCCGGAGCCCATAAGCCTGTAAAAAAAGGCCGTGGGAGAAAAACGTCTTACGATATAATGGATTTTCTGCCGCATATAGCGGTACTTGCAGTGATACTGATACTTATCATTGCAGCTGCACTGATGATACATAAGTGGAACAAGGGACAGAAGTCGGATTACGATCCCAATGCCGTGACGACGGAATTCGATACGGAACCCAATGACTTTATAGTTCCGCTTAATTCCCAGGAGATAGAAGGCAAGACGGATGATGGGGTATTCACAGTGCTTACTTTGGGCAACAGCCCTTTTGCAGACGGCTATCCAAATAATAATCTTGCGTCTGCTATCGCAAAAGAATATGACGCTACTGTCATTAATTGCGGAATAGATGGTTCGTATATTACATGTCTTAATTCGGAATACTCGGATGATGATCCGGAAGATGGTGTGAGCCTTCCTTGGATCGCGAAGGCAATAGAGACAGGTGATTATACTGTGGCGGAAGCTGCAGCCGGTAAGATGTCCGATCAGGCAGTGTCTGCAGTGAATACTTTGAAGAGTACGGATATGTCAGCTATAGATGCTCTGTTTATCATGTATAATCTTGAAGACTACAGGGATCACAGGCCGCTTGGAAGTGAGAGCGTGACTGATATCACCTGCATATACGGTGCGGTCAGATCTTCGATCGAGGCGATCAGAAGGGCCTATCCGCATATCAGAGTGGTATATCTGTCGCAGCCTGCCGGAGGCGTGACCATAGATGACTTCTTCGTGGATGGCGATATTCATGATATAGGTGAGGGCGTATTAAACGGATATGTCACTTTCGAGCTTGAGGCCACAGCCGCAGCAAGCGGAAGCTTTGTAGATGTATATTATGGCGCGATAGGTGTGGATGACAGAGATAAGTATCTGGTCGATGATTATCATATCAACGATGCCGGAGCGAAGGCCATCGCGGCCCGCCTTCACAAACTCATCACCCCGGATCTTTAATGAACACAAGCCGGCTGTCATATGCTCAGGAATCCTGATCGTATGACAGCCGCTTTTTTTGTCATATAGTTCTGCCTCGATGGGACGTAGATTTTGACAATCAGACGCTGTTCGTGTATTATAGAGTAGTTGGATTATAATTTGGGATAAGTAGGCGCATGGGTATGTCCGGTGACAGGCCGTATGTGCCGATTGGTGTTATTTTTTCTACAGGTTTTGCACAGTAAGAGGATAGTATGAAGAAGAGAGCTTTGGCAAAAAGGATCATGACTGTTATGCTGGCCGCATCCATGATGCTGTCGAATACTGCGACGGTATATGCGACCGAGCCTACCACGACTCAGAATTCGCAGGAGAGCACAGGCGAACAGACCGGAGAGGACAATTCTCAGAACGGAAGTGGCGAAGAGAACACTTCGACAGGGCAGAATGACGCTTCTGCCGGCGCGTCCGGTACAGAGAATAATGGCACGGTAGGCGGTGAAGAAGGTAACACCGAAGAGGATTCCTCTGTCAAAGACGGTACAGAGAATAAGGACGGTGCTGATTCTTCGTCCGTGGAGAATAACGACGATCCTGCTACAGACAAGACAGGTGCGGATAAGACCGCAGAGAAGGGCTCTGTAACAGACGATACCGAAGAGGAATTGACCATAACTTTAGACCCCATTACCGCTACAGCCAAGATAGATTCTTCTGACATCCCCGACACAGAAGAACTGTTGGACGAGATTCTTGAAAAGCAGTTTAAAGAACAGGAAAAAGAAAATGCAGAGGCTGCGGCTTCTACAGACGGTGACATTATCTTAATGGGAAGCGCATCTTTCAAAGCGCGATCTTCCAGAACTCCAAGAAGAAACAACCTTACGGAAAATGAACAGAAACTTTATGACTATATATTAAGCAAAGCAACTTTGATTGCCAACGGAGATCCGTCTGCTCCAACAAATACGCAGTTTGTTACAACTCTTGATGAACTAAATATTAAGAAGACTTATACTGCAGCAGAACTTCATGTTGACAAAATAGTCGAAAACGGGGCTATTACTCAAGAGGCGTCGGATGCGATGGCAGCTGTTTTGGGTAATATTAATATCTCTAGTGTTCTTAGGGCTTTGTATGCCGATTGTCCGTATGAGTTTTATTGGCAGGATAAGACCTGGTCTACATCGACGAGGGCATCTATGAGCTTTAGCGCAACCAGCACGACGATGACATTTGAGGACACCGTTCGCTATTATGTCGATATGCCTGTTGCTGCTGAACTGTCACAGACAAAAAATGAGGCAACTTATGATCTGGATATGAGTGCGATCAGGGCGGTAAATAATACTGTAACCAATGCGCAGGCTGTAGTAGAAGCGGCTTCGAACAAGTCAGATTATGAGAAATTGTTATATTACAGAACGTGGCTCGCTGATAATGTATCATACAACAGAGAAGCAGCTCAGAGCCAGACGAGGTCATATGGTAATCCTTGGCAGATAGTGTGGGTGTTCGATAATGATCCAACTACCAAGGTTGTATGTGAAGGTTATTCCAAGGCGTTCCAGAAACTGTGTGATCTGACTACTTTTTCAAACAGTAACATAGACAGTTATCTCGTGACCGGATTCATGAATGGCGGCGGTCATATGTGGAATCATGTGCGAATGGAGGATGGCACATACTATATAGCTGATGTTACCAATTATGACGACCATATATCTTATAGTAACGGAACATATGCTCATGCTCCGAATTTCTTTTTGGGAGCGGTTACAGGCGATCCCGGTTCCGGATATACTCTTAATGACGGATTTGGGCATACATATTCATACAATTTTGATGAAGAAGCATCGGGATTGTATTCTACAGAAGAACTTACACTGTCAAATACTGCATACAGATTCTACAATGTGACATTTAACGCAAACGGTCATGGTACAGCTCCTGACAAGATCACAGATGCGATAAAGGGACTGACGATATCTGCACCTGTCGATCCCGTGGCATCAGGATACAGCTTTGCAGGATGGTACAAGGACAGTGCATGCTCTTCCGGCAAAGAATGGAATTTTGCCAGTGACAAGATTACCGGAGATATTACTCTGTATGCCAAGTGGACAGAATCAAGACATACGATAGTATACGTTCCAAATGGGGCAGAAATAGGTACTAACAAGACTCAATCGGTTTTGGATAATACTGATACGCAACTTAATAGATTTTCTACGATGAGCTTTTCATGGTCCGGCCATAAATTTGTAAGATGGAATACAAATCCAGAAGGAACCGGCACCTCGTATACTGATGGTCAGACAATATCACTGACGGCAGATACTATGCTTTATGCAATATGGGAAGAAGATGGTGCCACATCCCCTGAGATCACCACACAGCCGAGTGATTATACGTGTACATATGGATATATTAATCCTATTAATCTGAGCGTGGCTACTAAAGCTGCGGCTGCAGGTCATACACTTTCATATCAGTGGTATGAGAAGGTCGGCAGTGGTGAATATGCCGCCATAGATGGTGCCACATCCACGACATACAGCATTCCCACAGGGCGTGATGCCGGTAAATACTACTATTACTGTGCCGTTACTTCGACCAACAATACTAATGCTAAAATGGCAACGGTTAATTCCGATGAAGCCATAGTTACGATTAATAAAGACGCAGCATCTATATCGAATACCAGACCTGCAGCCAAGACTTCCCTTGTATATACTGCAAGGGCACAGGAGTTGATACTGGTCAACGGAGCAACCCCTACAGGTGGACAGATACAATATTCATTAAACAGTAGCAGCGGATTCTCATCATCTTTACCGACAGGTGTGAATGCAGGCGCTTACAGTGTATATTACAAGGTTGTAGGTGATGCCAATCATGTTGATACGGAAGTGTATGGTCCGATCAATGTGACCATAGGCAAGGCCAAAGCAAAATTGGCTTCTGCTACTGCGGCTACAAAAGTATATGACGGAACAGACAGGATAACCCTTACAGGCGGTACACTTGATTCTATACCGGCCGGAGTAGTTGTAGGCGTGGCTTCCGTATCCGGAAAGCTTGCTTCGGCAGACGCAGGCAGTGGTAAGGCCGTGACTATAACGGGCTATGTTCTTAACGGAGCGGATGCGGCCAATTTTGAACCTGATCTCACTGAGTTGCCTTCTGACATCACTGTCAATATCAGCAAAAAGCCTGTTGTTGTATCCGGTATAACAGCCGCTAATAAGGTATATGATCGCAGTACGACAGCTTCTCTTGATTATACAAATGCAAGAATAGAAGGCCTGTGCGGCACAGATGCAGTGACAGTAAGTTCTGCTACGGGAACCTTTGATAATATGAGCGCCGGCAACAGCAAGCCTGTAGTGATAAACAATATTGTGCTTACAGGTTCAAAAGCAGGTAATTATACATGCGAAGGTACAATTATCAATACGACTGCCACTATTACCAAGAAGCACGTAAGTATCACGGGAACAACGGTTAAGAATAAGGAGTATGACGGAACGGTATCGGCTGAGATCAACAGTCCGGGTACCGTATCAGGTGCATGCACCGGTGATACACTTAGTGTAACAGCCGGAACAGCTGCATTTGCAGATGCCAATGTAGGAACGAATAAGCCTGTTACATTCTCAGGCTTTACTGTTGACGGAACCAATGCAGACTCGTATGAGCTGACTTCACAGCCGCCGACCGGTACAGCCAACATAACCAAGAAGACACTTACTGATATCAATATAATGGTGACCGGTACATATGAATATAACGGTCAGCCACAGAATCCTGAGTTTACTGTCAGAAACGGTGCTGTTGAACTTAATTCATCAGATTATACCACTACCGTTACCAATAACACGAATGCCGGAACGGCCGCAGTCATAACAGTCAAAGAAGCGACAAACGGGAATTATACATTTGCTGATAAGACTGAGAACTTTATCATAGAGAAGGCGCCGGTAGTCATTAAGGCAGACAACAAGAGTAAGCTTAAGAACAATGATAATCCTGTGCTTACCGCTACAGTGACGGGCCTTAAGGGTACGGATACTGCCGGAGGAACCGGAAGCACGATAGAGTACACACTCAGAACGGATGCAGTTAAGAATTCTGCAGCCGGAGATTATGCTATAGAGGTTACGACTAATTACACACCCGGCAATTACAATGTTACGGTGATGAATGGTACGTTAACCATTACCAATAAGCCTATAGAAGTGCTGGCGGTAACACAGTCGGGAGTAACTTACGGCAATACGCTTGCAGATCCTGTATTCAGCAAGCCTGACGGTGTGACTGCAACTGTAACTTACAGCGGCACAACCAGAGCCAATCTTTCTTATGCTGCAAGTTCTGTAAAACCCACTGAGGCCGGGGAATATCAGGTAGATGTCACATACGAGACAGCTGATAATACTTACAGAGGTACGGCTGCATTTACGATTAGTCCTGCAAGTATTGAGAATGCTGTAGTGACTCTTGAAGATCTCGCCCCGGTGTATAACGGAACTTCGCAGATACATAAGGTATCTACAGTCAAACTCGGTGATACGGATATAAGAAGCTATTGCGATATATCGGGTAATGCCATAGCGGCGGGTACACATACTCTTACAGTTACAGCCAAGAGCAACAGCAACTATACGGGATATGTCACCAAAGAATATACGATTGAAAAACAGAAACTGACTGTATCAGGCATCACCGCCAAGGATAAAGTCTATGATGGTACTGACAGAGCAGAACTTATTACATCCAATGCAGTTCTGACAGGAAGAGTAGAGGGCGATGTAATAACAGTAAATGCTGTAGGTACATTCGAGAATGCCAATGTAGGAACCGGCAAGAAGGTTAACATAACCAGTATTACTCTGAGCGGAGCTGATGCGTCCAACTATTTTACACAGGATGCCGATAATCAGAGTGAGACTACAGCGTCGATATCTGCCAAGGCTGTTACTGCTACTATAGATGTGTCAGGTACATATACTTACACCGGCGCTGATATCACACCGACTTACAGCGTAAAGATAGACGGTAATGTACTTGCTTCATCCGAATATGATGTAAGTCTTACGAATAACAAAAATGCCGGAACCGGACATATACGTATCAGCCAGAAGACAAACGGCAATTACAGTTTTGAACCGGTTAACGCTGACTTTGAGATCGGTAAGAAGAGCATTACCATATCAGGAATTAAGGCGACAAATAAGACATACAACAGGGATGCCGCCGCAACGCTTAACTTAAGTGAAGTAGTATATGGAGGAAAAGCGGACGGAGACACTTTGACCCTGAGCGCAACCGGAGCTTTTGAGGATGCCAATGCCGGTGAGAACAAGATAGTCAGGATAACCGGCCTTACACTGAGTGGCACGGATGCTGCCAATTACGTACTTGCTTCTACAGGTCAGCAGACTGAGGCAAGAGCCAATATCAGCAAAAAGACCATTACTCCGGTTATTGCCATAACAGGTACATATACTTATACCGGAAGTGATATAGTACCGAACTTTACCGTTAAAGATGGTAACGATGCACTTGCTACAACGGATTATGAGGCTGTATATTCAGACAATAAGAATGCTTCTACGGGTACGGCCAAGGTGACCGTGACCAAGAAAGTCGACGGAAACTATGACTTTAGTGAGGCTTCGCAGACATTCGACATATTAAAGGCACAGCTTACAATTAAAGCTGATGATAAGACCAAGAGACACAGTACAACTCCGGTTGCTGATCCCGAACTGACTGTTACGATTACAGGACTTAAGGGCAGTGATACGGTTCCGAACGGTACATATAGCATATCCAGAAGCTCAGGTGAAGATATCGGTAATTATACAATATACGTAAGTGGGCCTGATCATATTGAGAATTATGATATAACATATCAGAACGGTAATCTGAGGATCGTGGATAAAGAGACCGGAACACTTAATGTCACTCAGACAGGTACGACATATAAGGGTACTGCTCTTGCGGCACCTTCATACACCAGGCCCGTCGCTACGGGAACAGAAACACTTACATATACAGGTACGTTAAGAGCAGGAGGTAATTACACTTCATCATCTGCTCCTACGCAGGCCGGTACATATACGGTCAAGGTGGTATATGAGACAGCTGATACCATATATACCGGTACATCGGCATCATTCACCATAGCTCCGGCTGATATTTCATCGGCTACTGTAGAGATGTCTTCAGCTTCCACCTATACGGGAAGTGAGCTTACACAGGGTGTGACGGCAGTTAAGATTGGCTCTGATAATGTACTTGCTTACTGCGATGTGACCGGCAATAAGGCTACTGCAGCCGGCAATCATTCGCTTACGATCACGGCAAAGAGTGACAGCAACTACACAGGCTCGATCACCAAGACCTATACGATCAATAAGAAGACAGTCCGTGTAACATCGGGAATCACTGCTTCCGATAAGACATACGATGGTACAAGGAATGCGACGCTCAATCTGAGCGGAGCATTGATAAGTGGTAAAGCAACAGGCGATGATCTGTCAGTGACTGCTACAGGAGATTTCGATAGTGCTACAGTCGGCGCAAGAACGGTAACGATTAAGAATCTTGCACTTTCAGGAAGCGCCAAAGACAATTACTTATTGGATACAACAGGTAATCAGGCTACGACAACTGCTGCTATCACTGCCAAGGAAGTGACTGTATCAGGCATCAAAGGCGTCAATAAGAATTATGATGCGACAACGACAGCTACACTCAACTGCGCTGATGCGGTTGTTACGGGCAAGTTATCCGGTGATGCAGTGACGGTAAGTGCTGTCGGCAGTTTTGCTGATAAGAATGCCGGAACCAATAAGGATGTAAATATATCATCCATTACTCTTGGAGGAGCGGCAGGCAATAACTATGTGCTTGCATCATCAGGGCAGCAGGCTACGGCCAAGGCTTCCATTGGTAAAATAACAGTGACGCTTAATGGAGTGGCTGCACAGAATAAGGTCTATGACGGTAATACTTCTGCCACCATTAAGGGTACTCCTGCAGTGGTCGGTATGATAAATGGTGATACGGTAACTGTGGATACAACCTCAGCTGCGGCCTCTTTTGCGGATAAGAAGGTCGGTAACGGCAAGACCGTTACATTTACGGGATTTGCACTGTCAGGTGCGGATGCCGGCAACTATACACTGGCTTCACAACCTGCCAATGCTACGGCTGCTATTACGGCCAAGGAAGTGACTATAACCGGTGTAACTGCAGCGAATAAGGTATACGATGGAACGACTGCCGCTACAGTCAACAGTGCAGCGGCTGTCATAAGCGGTAAGATAGATTCTGACAATGTGACTGTGACTGCTACGGGAGCGTTCTCGGATAAAAATGCGGGCACAGGCAAGCCGGTTACATTTACAAATGTAAGGTTAGCCGGTACAGATGCTGCCAACTATACAGTGGCGGGCACCGGAAGCCAGATCAGCGCAACTGCTGATATTACGCGTAAAGCCGTGACCGTAACAGGAGTCAAGGCTAAGGATAAAGAATATGACGGAACTACGACGGCAACCGCCGAGGGCACAGCTGTATTAAGCGGTGTAATAAACGGAGATTCGGTGACCGTGACCGCAGGTGCTGCCAATTTTGACAGTGCAGATATTGGAAAGAACAAGACTGTTGTATTCACAGGATATACGTTAAACGGCACGGACGGCGGCAATTATGAGCTCAGCGCTCAGCCGGCATCTGTTAAGGCCAACATTATAAGAACCATAGCCAATCCTACGGTTGAACTTGAATATAATTCCAAGGAGTATGCTGCGACAGCACTTAAGCCGGGTGTTACGGTTAAGGACGGCAGCAATACCGTGCCTGCCACGGAGTATACGATCACCTATGGAGAGAATCTGAATGTGGGTTCGGGAACTGTCAAGGTTAAGGCTAAGGATGACAGTGCATACAGATTCGAAAAAGAAGTGACATTTACTATTACTGCGGCAGTACTTAATGTAAGAGCCGATGATAAGACCAGGAAATACGGAGAAAAGGATCCGACCCTGACATATACTGTGACCGGACTTAAGGGCGGCGATACCAAAGAAACTGTATTCAGCGGAGCGCTAAATAGAGATGCAGGCGAAAATGTCGCTGCATATGCTATCAAAAAAGGTACATTGGCGCCTAACAGTAATTATACAATGACGTTCAGCAATGGAACGTTTACGATCACCAAGGCAGATCATGCGAATGAGACTGATAAGGTAGAGATCAGAACTGGAACGGCAAATGGTACGCTTGATATAGCAGGATATCTTGTGGAAAATGCCGCGATAGGCAGTCCTGCCATAAATGGAGCAATCAGTTCTTGCCTGAATCTGGCATCGGGACTTAACAGCGATAGACAACAGGAGTATAGCGTACAAGGCGGCACGGACGGCATGACCGGAAGTGTGACTTTTGCGGTGACCAGCCCCAATTACAATGATTATACTATTACAATCAATGTAACGATCAAAGCCAAGACTGCGGAAGTTGTTCTTGAAAAGGGAAGTACTGCAGCACAGACGGAAGGTACAGGCGTTAAGCATGTAAGTGCGGAAGGATTGTCTGAACTTACGAATGAACTTGGCGGTAGTACGGCTGTACTTAAGATGGTCGTTAAACCCAAGGCAGATGCTGAGGTTCCCGCACAGGAGAGCAGAGCAGTTAATGAAAAGGCTGATGCAGCTATGCCCGGAATCGCGGTTTCGAATATTAAACAGGATTATATAGATATAGGAATAAAGAAGAGCGAGGATAACGGATCAGAAGTGAACGTCACCGAAACGGGCAAAGTTGTGGAGATACCGGTGAGGTACGACATGAGAGGTAAGTATTCGCCTGTAGTAATGAGAGTCCACGACGGCAATACATCGGCTCTTAGAAAGTTAAGCAGCAGACCTGCAGCTGACAGTCGTGTTGATGGAACATATTTTATAAGCGGAATGGGTGCAAGTACCGATGTATATATTTACTCATCAGGATTCTCGCTGTATTCGATAGCTTATACAGACAGTCCTACAGCTGTGGTTACATACGATAACGGTATTGGCGGAACCAATTCCATGGATGCCGTGATAGGACAGAATCTTATCAAGCCTGCAACACCCGGAAGAGAGGGTTATACATTTACGGGATGGTATGACTCGACCGGTGCATTATGGAACTTTGATACCGG
>JAEEGL015906130.1_pt1 | contig 43878 bp, 29 predicted proteins | sample 9134231 | NCBI WGS metagenome assembly JAEEGL01 (sample SAMN16246548, study PRJNA631951) | gut metagenome | biome: gut microbiome; feature: rumen; material: fiber-attached | host: Bos | place: Iran: Karaj | collected 2018-10
ACTGGCGAGGCGAGGGCGGCAACTTCCACTATTCGCGCGACGGCTACACGGTCAACAACGACACGCGCCCCGAGGCGATCCGCCGCGACGTTGAGGATTCGCTCCAAAGGATGCAGACCGACTATCTCGATTCGCTGATCGTGCATTATGTGTGCAAGAGCTTTCCGGTCGAGGACACGGTCGGCGCGCTGGAGGACCTGATCCGGGAGGGCAAGATCCGCGCCTACGGGCTTTCGAACAGTCAGCCGGGCGATCTCACGGCATATCAGTCCGCGCCCGACGCAAAGCAGGGCGTTTCGGTCGTGCAGGAGTTTTTCTCGATCCTCTCGCCGTTCCACGGGCGGGACTACTTCCCCGTCTGCAAGCAGTATGACACGGTGTTTCAGACCTACGGCGTTTTGGAGGAGGGTTTTTTGACCTCGCCCGCGTTTATGGAGCGCCGGTTTGAAAAGACCGATATCCGTTCGCGCATCCCGTGGGTCGACCCCGCCTGCCACGAAACGCTGCGTCAGGCGTTCGCGCTTTGGACGCCCATCTGCGAAAAGTATCAATGCAGCTTCGCCGCGCTTGTCGAGGCGTGGGCGCTCAGCCAGTTCGACCGCATGAGCCTGCTCGTCGGTATGCGAAAGCCCCGAAACGTCGCCGACACCGCCCGCTGCCTTGCAATCGAACTCACCCCGGACGAGGTGCGCTTCATGGAGGAGGCCGTCTCCGCGATCCAGGTCGCGGTACTGGATAAGTAGTTTTATTGATACATACAGAATATAGTTACACGTTTTGGCAATCTTATTGACTTGATTGCGAATCTATTGTAAAATTTCGACAAGAAATAATCATTATAACCGTAGTGATACGTATAAAGGATGGTGCAGAATGATGAAATCTTTGCTATTTGGACACAATGATTATTCTATTTCTTTGCTAACAGATGAAGAATTTGTTCAGTACAAGTCGCAAATCCCTATAATTGAGGACTGGTGGTGGCTTAAACCTCAAACGATTGTGAATCAAAAGAATGACGATGACAAGTCTGATATTGGAGTTATTAAATTTGTAAACCTTGAAGGGGATAAAAATGATCTAGGTTGGGAGCCATTCTATCGAATTGGCGTACGACCTGTTATTCGGTTTAGTTTCAAAGATGTGACGCAAGGCGATGTGTTCGCTGCTCTTGGAAATCGATGGATAGTTCTGGATGAAGGGTTTGCCATTAGCGTTGATACGATCTGTCATAAGAGAATTGACGGCAGTGCAGCATACTGGGAAAAGATTCTAAAGACGAAAGAGAATAGAGTGTGTGAACTAAAAATGTGGCTAGAAGATTGGGCAAAAGCTGGTGAAAACTATGACTGATAATGAAGCATTATTTGGTTTTTCTAATGGCGAAACATCCGTATCTGATGAGATAGAACAAGACAATTCCATTATAAAAGGGCATAGTATTATTGATTTTCCAACGGAATACATATGCGTCGACACAGAAACGACTGCCTTAAGTCCAAGCTGGGGCAGTATAATGGAAATCTCGGCAAAGCATATTATAAATGGACAGGTAGTTGATAGTTATCATTCGTTAATAAAGCCTGAAAGCCGGGCAATATTCACATATGGCGATGTACAAGCGCTCGGCTATGAGAATTTTGGAGACGTCCCTTATGAGGTATATGAAGAGTTTATGAGGACACACCTCATTGATGATTTCATATCTTCTCTCACCGGAATTACGAATGAAATGCTACTATCCGCACCATCGGCCAAAGACGTTATTCCCGCATTTATTGATTTTTGCGGAGATAAAGTGATTGTAGGGCAGAAGGTTGCCTTTGATATCAGCTTTATCTGTGCCACTGCAAATCGCCTTGGGCTTTCTTTTACTAATGATTATATTGATACATTAAGAATAGCTCGAAAAGTCTTTAGAGATAAGAACCATCATAGATTGATTGATATTGCGGAATACTGCGGTGTTGATTATCCTGAACAACATAGAACAGAAGCTGATTCGATAGTAACATATAAGTGCTTCGAGATTATGAGAGGAATGATCTTGAACGAATCATCAGTAGATGATTTCAAACAGTTATTCCGTAAATATGCGAATAAAGTAAGCTTGACAGAAGTATTAAAGAGTATGACGGCTAACGTCAATGAAATTGACGATACAAATCCGTTCTTCAAGAAAACGGTAGTATTTACAGGGGCTTTGTCAACTATGGAAAGGAAAGATGCCTGTCAAATAGTTTTGAACCTTGGCGGCATTCCAGAAGATAACCTAACAAAGAAAACGAATTATCTTATTATCGGAGACTCCGGTTTTGGATCCACAGTGAAAAGTGGAAAATCATCAAAAATGTTGAAAGCAGAAAAATACATAGAAAAAGGCATTGATATTTCAGTTTTATCTGAACAAGACTTCTTTTCGACTGTAAACGAGTATCTTTAAGTTGAAAATAATTGTTTATGTTTCAACTTGTTTTCGATACTACATATGCGGAATTCAACGTGTCTAAAAGGCGCATGACACGATGAGCAATCGTCTTTAGGTCGCGAGAATATAGTTTACACGACGGTTAAATGTTGAGCTCCGGCGCGTTGTCCTGCTGATAGGAACGCCAGTTGCCGGTTTCGATCAGCTCCTCGCGGGCCAGCTGGACGAGGATCTCCTCCGGCTGTCCGAACTGCTCGAGCCGGTCGTCCATGCGCGCATAGAAGCGCGCCATTTTCTTGTGGTCGTCGACGGTGCGTTTGAGCGACAGACGCCCGTAATAGTTTGAGATGAACAGCGTTGCCGCCGAGATGCCGCCGAGCAGCATTTCGATCAGCGAGCGTCTGCTCTCGGTGTGCGTGAACAGCGGCTTGATCGGAAGGATCGTCCCGCTGAGCAGCTCCATGATCAGCGAAACGGCATACAGCGAGATCGACAGGATCAGCGCGACGCGGACGATGCGCTCGCTGCGCTTGCATTGCTTTTCACCCTTCTTTGCAGCGCGCGCGTGATAATCGCGCTGCGCCTCGACCCAGTGCCGCCGGATCTCATGCTTCGTTTTCGGCTCGCCTCCCACGCTGCAGGCGTGCATGGCGGCGGCGATCCACGGGCTCTCGTCCTGCTGCGGCCACGGCAGCAGCACCGCCGCCTCCGTTTTGCAGCCCGCATAGCGCAGGAACGCCTGAACGCGCAGACCCTCCGCGAGCGTGCGATAGGTGATATAGCGCCGGTGACACGCGGAGCGCTTTGCATAGCGCAGCAGGCCCCAAGCGGCGAGGAACGAAAGACCGCAAACCACGATCATCCATGCCACCTTCGCTTCGTTATAGAGCAGGAACGCCACCGTGATCGCGGTGCTGATGATCGCGACCCACGAAAGCACGCGCCGATACTGCGCCGCGTTTTTGAGGCTCAGCGCGTCCGCCTCCGCATAGAGGGCTTCCGCGCAGTCGAGCGCCGGGTCCGGCTCATGATCCTCCGGCAGGATCGGCTCCTTCGATGCGCTGCACGCGGCGGCAAGGCGATTGAACTCCTCGATCCGGTCGCATTCTTCCTCCCACGCATCGCGATTGCCGAGCACCGTTACCGTGCCCGCCGCGTCCGGAGAATCGCCTCTCGGCGTCCGGATGTGCAGCACGACGCCCGCATTCAGCAGCGGCGCGCCGTATTTCGGGCGGTATGCCCCGCGCAGGAAGAAATCCACGGCGTCCGCCGTGCCGCAGCCCTTGCCCACGCCCGGCTTGCCGTCCCACAGCGCAAGCAGCACATGCGCGTGCTCCGCGACATAGATGCCCGCCTGCCGGTAGCCGAAGTCGCGGCCCGGCGTCTCCGGCGCCGTCTCGATGCTCGGCGCGACAAACACCTGCTTCGCCTTTGCGATCCACGCGCGAAACGCCGTCAGCGCCGCGCCGGAAAAGTCCTTTTCATATACCTCCTGCGGCATCGGCAGGACCGCGATCAACGGGATCCCGAGCGCCTCCGCAGCCTCGGCGCACAGCTGGTCCGCGCCCTCCGCAAGGGAATTGAGCATCACCGGCTCGGAGTTCGGACAGCGCGTCTTCAGCGCGTTTAGCTCGCGCTTGACCGCTTCAAGCAGCACCGCACGGTCCGCCTCGCGGATCGCCCGGTGCCCCGTCACACCGACCAGAACGGGGATTCTTTCCTGATTCATCGTACCCTCTCAATCTGCCATTTTCCGTCCGCGCATACGGCAAAAAATGCGTAGCTCGTCTCCGGAACGGTCAAAAACTGTTCTTCCTCATATGCGCCGACCGCGTGAACGAGCAGGGTTTCGCCGTCGGTCGTATAGAGCCACACGACGAAATCCGACGCGCCGTCGGGCAGCAGTTCCGAGACGGTCACGAAGCGGTACCCCTGCCCGGTATAGTACGGCAAAAGTCCTTCCAGCGCCTGCATCGTATATGTGCCGTAAACATGCATCAGCGCGATGCCGCCGTTATACAGATAAGTTGTCATGCGATAGATCAGGCTGTGATACGTCGTATCCGAAAACCGTCGCCCGAATCGACCGACCAGCGGATGACCTCGCTGTCCAGTCCCCGCGCGATCGCGCGATCGCGGAAGGTCGACTGACCGGACTGCGGACGGTACAGCACGCGCCGGTTGCCGTTGTATCCGCGAATCAACTCGTCTGTGCGCAGCAGATTGCGGTACGCCTCCTGTTCGTTGATCGTCAGCATGTCCGGATGATCGTAGGAGTGGCTTGCAAGCTCATGTCCGCGCGCGATCAGCTCAGCGCAGAGCTCCGGATGATTCTCCGCAAACCGACCGATCACAAAGAACGTCGCTTTTGCGTTGTACCGTTCCAGAATGTCCATGATCTCGCGGGTGTTGCCCTCCGCATTCGCCGCGTCAAAGGTGATCGCCAGCATCTTCTCGCTGCAGGCAACCTGCCAGACAGCGTTGTTTTGCGGAATGTCGCAAAAGAGCAGCGTCTTTGCCTGCGGCTCCTTCCGATCCGCACGGTAAAGATACAGCGCCGTGCAGCGTGCAAAGGTCTCCGGCACCGTAAAGCTGAAGTTGGCGATTCGCGGATTGCCCGCTCCCACGGTCATGCGGCAGAGCTCCGTGCGGTCTTCCGTCAGAACGGACCACTCCGTGCGCTCGTCGGATGAAACCCACGCGGCAACGGTCGCTGTCGCGCCGTAAGGAAATGCGTACGCCTCCTGCAGAACCCCCGACGTCTCTGCCGCTTTCGCCGCGCGTACCGGCAGGATCCCCAACACCGCGATCAACAGCGCGCGACCGCGCGCTTTCCGTTTCTCATCCGCTCCGCCCCTCTCCGCATTCTCCGTTTTCTTGTATTATACTCCCCCGCTCCCCTCCCCGCAAGATGCAAAACGCCGGAACGTTCCCCGTCCCGGCGTTTTTCGCTGTTAATAACGGAAAACCGGACTTCGAAAGCCGAAGTCCGGTCAGATTCAGTTCGTCAGGGCATTATCTGTACTGCCACTGGACGCTGGTGCCGGAGAACGTCACGCGGCACTTGTCGGAACCGAACGATTTCGTTCCGATGCTGCTGCTGTATGCATCGAAGGGGACCGATACGAGGTTGCCGTAGCCGTAGTAACCCTGCTTTCCCTTGAAGCTGATCGAGATCAGCTTGATGTTCGGAGCGTCGGTAGAGAACTGACCATAAGACGGTGCGCTTGCTCTTGCGCCGACCGTTGCACTGGACATACCGTCCGCACCCATGCAGGTCACGGTCTTCGAATTGCTCTTAAGGCTCGCTCCGTTTTCATCCTTCACGTTGACGGTCACCGTCGACGATGTGCCCTTCGTTGCCGTTACGACAACGGTATACTTCGTGTTGGGCTGCATGACATAGTCGTTTGTAACCGTAGAGCTGGTACCGTTATACTGCTGCTTCACGCACGCCTTTGCCGCGCTCGAAATATAGATCTCGACGCCCGTCTTGCTGTTCTTATTGTAGCACTGATACAAGACGCCGCTTTCGACCGTCGAGCCGGTTACGAATGTGAATGTGAACGACGTCGTGTTGCCGCTGTTGTACAGGAACAGTCCGCGCACTGCGTTGTTGCACTTCAGTTCGCCGTAAGTCGACGTGCTCGAGATGCTGATCGCTTTGTATGCTTCATAGACGTGGACAGAGCAGGTCGCCGACGCGCCGCTGGAGGTCGACGCCGTAATCACCGCATCGCCGCGGCCGGCTGCAGTTACCGTGCCGCTGCTGACCGTTGCGACGGAGGTGTTGCTGCTGCTCCACGTGATCGCGGAGCTGCCGACCGAGACGGTCACCGTGCAGGTTGCTTTCGCGCCCTTGGAAGACGTCGCCGTGATTACCGCAGTACCAGACGCAACGCCGGTCACCGTACCGCTGCTGTTCACCGTCGCCACAGACGTGTTGCTCGACGACCAGGTGATGCTTCCCGAGCCGGACGAGATCGTTGCCGTAAGCGCGGTTGTGGGGCTCGTGTAGCCGCTCACGGACGCCGTGAGGGACGTGCTCGTGCTGTAGGTATCGGTCGCAACCGTTGCCAGTGTCGCAGAAGTCGCGCTGATGTTGACGCCGGACGGCATCTTCGTAAGCGTCACAGCCGTCTTGTTCAGCGTCACGCTCTCCCAGATTGCATACAATCTGACGACCGCATTCGCTTCGGTTGTCAGGTTCGTGACGGACTGTCCGTTCGTATACGTCGGCGTCGCCGCGTCTGCAGTCTTGCTCCAACCGAGGAAGATGCAGTTCGACTTCGTGAACGCATTCTGCGTCAGCGCCTGGCTCTGATCAAATACGTGCGTCTGCGACGCCATGGAGCCGCTTCCGCCATTCGCATTGTATTCGACGGTATAGGTTCTTGCCGTCCAATGCGCATACAGCGTATACGAGTTTGCCGTCGTCGTGATCGTAGACTCTGACGTGATCTTTGTACCGCCCGTCGCTGCCGTGTACCAACCGTCGAAGGTGTAGCGATCCAACTGCGCGGTGGGAAGCGTGCCGCCGATGGGATATCCGCTGTACGCAGTGATCGAAGTCACGCCGTTCAGCTGCGGTGTGCCGGACGCTGCGCTCGGCTTGTTCAGATTAAAGTTGATCACAAACGGATGCTTGACCGTGATCGCAATCTGTGCACAGACCGTAGAATCGCCGTTTGCCGTAGCCGTGATCAGCGCGGTTCCCGACGCGATACCGGTCACGATGCCGCTCTGGCTGACGGTCGCAACGCTCGTATTGCCGCTGCTCCACGTTACGGTCTTATCCGTCGCGTCGCTCGGCAGTACCGTTGCCGAAAGCTGCGTGGTCGCGCCTTCATTGATCGTTGTCGTTCCGCTGATCTGCACCTGCGTCGGAAGAACGACGACCTCGATCTCGAGAGTAGCGGTTACGGAAGAATTGTTCACGCTGGTTACCGTTACGAATGCGGTGCCGGGTGAAACAGCCGTGACGATGCCCGAGTCGGACAACGTGATATAATTGCCGACCTTTGTAAAGACAACATCCTGAATCGCATCTTCGGGAGAAATGATCGCCGTGATCTTTATTGCTTCGCCGGGCTTCATTCGGATCTTGCCGTTAGTCACATCCTGACCGCCAACCATTAAGACGATATAGGAGGCGTCCGGTACAAGTTTCACCTCTATGGACACCTGTCCGTAAACACCGGATCCATCCACCGCCGTTGCCCGAATCGTGACAATTCCTTCACCGACGCCGACAACACGGCCGTTCTGATCAACCGTCGCTATGGCGGAATTACTTGTCGTCCATGTTACGCTTCTATTGTTCGCGTCGCTGGGAGATACATTTGCGGTCAGCGTCACCGCGCTGCCGACCAGAAGATACGCACCGGTCTGGATATCAGGAGCACCGGAGATGGTGATTCCCGTAACCGGCTGCTCAACGGTAAACGTTCTCTGCACCGAGACGCCGTTATGCGCCGTAAAGGTCAAGGTTGCCGCGCCCTTGCCGACCGCATTTGCATATACATTTCCGTTGCTGCTTGTGACAGAAAGTACGGCTTCATTGTCGGAGGTCACCGTAACGGTCTTATCGGTTGCATTCTCCGGCAGTACGGTCCAGTTCAGCTGGATCTGCTGTCCTTTCTGCAAAACCGCAGGCATGGAAGCGTCCAACGTAATGGCAGCAACGTCGATCCTTGCCAGCTCATTCAGCTTGGGCAAGCCGTTTCCGTACGAATTCGCAGGGCTGCCGGTATCGTTCGGGAGATAGCAGGTATTATCCATGTCGCCGACGATATGATACGGATCCAACTCGGTCAGCGCCAAAGCCGCTGCGATCATCGGCGCCGCGAAGGAGGTTCCGTCGTCGATGTTGGAGAATGCCGTCGTCTTCAGTTTGCTCGCCGGTGCGCAGTAATCCACGCCAAGGCCGTAGTTCGAATACGCCCAAAGCGAATAGGTCTCGTCGAGACCGGAAACCGTAACGACCTCCGGCATGTTCGCGGGGAACACCTTCTCAATGTTTCGACCGTCGTTGCCGGCAGCGACGACGACCACCGCCGGATCTTCCTGATAAGCCGTTTCGCCTTCAATGTCCAATCCGTTTCCGGTGACGGTCTTGATGCAATACTCCACATATTCGCTGCGCTTGAAGTTCATGCTGAGCACGATGATCCTTGCGCCGCGGGCGTATGCTTCCAGAATGCCTTCACCGATCGCGATTTTATCCGTATTGCTGGAGTCCGAACCGACCACGCGGATCGGCAGGATCTTGACATTGCAGTCGCCGACGCAGTCGCTGATGATGGACGCGATCACGCTGCCGTGACGGTGCATATCCTGATCCCAGTTTGCACCGTCCTGCGACGCCAGAATATTGACGCCGTCCATGCGGAGATGATCGCGATAGCTCGACATGACCATTACGCCGGAGTCCACGACGCCGATCGTGACCATCTTTCCTGCCGGTGCATTCGCTGCCACGAAAGCAGAATACTCGTCAAAGCCCATCGGGTCATCGGTATCCCAATAGTTATTGTTTGTCGTGCCTGCCGCGCTGACCTTTTCGGCGTCGCTGTCCAGAAACGCAAACGTTTCATCCGGCTCAACAAAGACGGTATCCGCATCATTCAGAAGAAGCGTATAGCAGTCGCGGGTCTGATCTTCCGTATCGAACTGCACAACAAAGATGTTGCCTCTGTATGCGATGCCGGACGGCTGATATGCGGAAATGTCCGGCAGTTTGCCGGTGCTGCGGTAGACGATCAGACGCTTGGAGGCAAACGTGTTGCTTTGCAGGACGCTTGATCCGCCGTTTTCCGCGACAAGACCCATCGCTCTCTCAAGGAAGGTCGAGCCTTCATCGAGCAGATCGCATGTATAGCCGTGCGACAGTGCGAACAGTTCGCCGGTCGTATTGGGATAAACATAGAAGTGTATGTCGTTGCAGTTTGCGAACGCATCGGTTGCAATGTTCATCGTGGTGCTGCGTCCGATGTATACCTCTGTCAGCGAGGTACAACCGGCGAACGCTCTGCTCCCGACGCTTGTGACATTCTTCGGGATGACAAGGATCTTGATCTCCGTGTCACCGGCGAATGCTTCTTCCCCGATGGTGTCCATGTCTGCCGGCAGAACAAACGCTTCTTCCTCATCGCCCGTATCCGCAGCGGTTATGGAAGGCGCCATTGTGAGCAGCATCACAATGATCAGCAACCAGCATGTCCATTTTCTCATTTCGTTTTCCTCCTCTTTATCATTCACCAACAATTATTGTTCCGCTACCGTAAAGCCGTGATTCACAGCCCAATTCGCCGCATACGAACCCTGCTCGCAATAGAACACCGCGTTCAGACATCCGTAGAACGCATTGTCTGCGATCTCGTTGACGCCAGCCGGCAAGTATACCCTGCTGACGTTGATGCAGTTCCTGAAGGCACTGCTGTGGATCACGCGGATCTGCGTACCGCGCATATCGATGACGTCGGCGGAAACGCCTTCGAACGCTTCCTCCGCAACTTCCGTAAGCGACGCCGGCAGCTTCAGTACCGTAAGCACGATGCCCGCGGACGGACTCGAGACCTGAATCGTGACCGGCAATTCGATCTTCAGGTTGGACACATAGCTGCAGACACTCGCTTCATATGTGCCTTCATGATAGAACGTCATGGTCCATGCATCGGACTTCTCCTTGATCTCATAGCCGACTGCACGGAGCAGATCGGTCGGATCCAGGTGCGTGCTGGACTGCAGGACAGAGCCGTCTTCACGCGAGTACATCTGTCTGTCGATCTCCACCGTCTCGCCGACGACCGTCTTGTAAACGGTGTGCGAGAGCGTTGCATCCGGACGCGCTTCCGAATTGCCCGCAACATGCAGGGTGCTGTTGACCGTATACTGCTTGCCGCCAAACACGCAATTCACGGTGTACGCGATATTTCCGCTCGTGCCGACGCTGTTCAGTACGACGTCATAGACATTCGGCGAAACCTTGCGCAGGCTGAGCGTCGCGCTCGAACCGTTCTGCGAGATCGTCCAATTCGCATCGACGTCCTTCATGTACGCAACCGATGCGCCGGTGTTATAGGTGCTCAGCGTTTCCGCGATCACGACCTGACCGATCGCAACGCCCGTTTCGCCTTCCGGATATACCGTATCGAAGGCGTTCACGAGGTACAGATGCAGGTTCGGCTCCCTGACAACGCCTTCTTCATCTTCGATCACGAAGTAGACCGGCAGCGTGTAAGAAACGTTACCCGAACGGTATGTCAGCGTACCGGTGTAATATCCGCCCATCGTGAAGCACACCTTGAGGATGTTGTCTTCGACCTTATGAACGCTGCGTTCTTCTCCTGCCTGGTCGAAGCTGAAGCTCCAGAACGCATCGCCCTGATCCGGCAGCATCGTTCCGCTCGGACTGCAGGTCACGCCAAGCGGCAGATACAGCCAGTTGCCGATCATGCCGGTGACTTCGTTCGCCGCAAGTGCGATGCTCTCCGGAATATCTCCGCGCGGATCGGCCGCAGTGAGCGTGATGTCTACCGACTCCGTCATGCCGCCGAAGGAGCAGATCACTCTCCAGACGTCCGTACCGTTGTTCTCAACGCTTGCAATGAAGACATCGACGCCGTCGCCGTTCTGCTTCAAAGCTGCCGTTAAGCTGTTGCCGGAGACCCGTTCGATGCTCCACGCCATGGTGTCGCCCCACAGCTGTTCCGCCGTACTGTCGGTAACGGATACGCTCGACACAATACCCGATTTACCGCCGTTGTAAACGGTGAATTCCGTTTCGGTAGCCGACAGCAGGTTGCGGCCGTTATTCGCGTTGCCGACGATGAACGTGCATGCCGTTACGTACTGGAGATTGCCGAGGACGTATCTCTTTGTGAGCAGATACTGTCCCGCTTCCTTGAACGCAACCGTGACGTTGTTGCCGTTGACACGATACACGCTGTAATCCAGCGCTTTGTAGAAGTCGCCGATGCCGACGAATCCGGAAGCGTTCATGCCGGACGGCATGCTCGCATTCTGCGGAAGCACGACCGGAGTGAAGTCGACCGTGACCGATTCGTTGACTGCAACGTGCACTTCCGGCGACGCAATCGTAACCGTCTGCGGCGCTGTCGCACCGAGATCCACGACTTGCAGCGTATAGGTCTGAGACCACTGATGATCGCCTGCCGTGCAGCTGATCGTAAACGTATTGCTGCCGCCGGCAAGCAGCTGCTTCGTGATGACGCTGTATGCCGTTCCGTCTTCGCTCGCCATGTCCTCAACGGAGGCGCATGTCAAGCCGTTCTTGTTGATCATCCAGGTCGGTTCGACGCCTTCCGCTTTCAGGCGCTCGATCGTGCCTTCGGAGAGCATCGGATGCGCGATATCGACGTTCTGCGTGCCCTGTACGTACAGCGTTCTCGTTGTCGTACCTGCATTGACCGTCAGATAATCCTCGACCGTGACCGCACACGTGACCGTTGTGCACTCCGTATCGTCCGGCATGCAGTAGATCGTGCACATGCCGTTCGCAACGGCTGTGACCAAACCGTTTGCGTCCACCGTTGCCACCGACGGATCGGAGCTCGTCCAGGTAACCGCTTGGTTGGTCGCGTTGACCGGCGTGAACACCGCTTCGAGCTGAGCCGTATCATTGCGCAGCATGTACAGATTCCTGCTGTTCAGAGACACCTTGGATCCCTGTACCGGTACAACGCCGTTGCTGTCCTTGATCCGGAAGACGACCGGAACGATGTACTTCATATTCGAATAGGAATATTCGAAGTTTGCTTCATAGGTTCCCGCCTTGTGGAAGGAGAAGGTGCTGATGCTCTGACTGACATATGTATCGTCCGCATTCAGCGCCTGCTGATACTGCTTGCCGCCCACACAGGTCAGCACCATGCCTGCCGGAAGCGTGCAATCCGCCGGCTGCGTGATGATCTCGGGGCTGACAACGATCAGTTCGTTGATGTCCGCCGTGAAGACCGTCTCGCTCAGCGAAATGCTTGCGGGCAGGATCCGTTCACGAAGGACGGAATGGATCGTCAGCGTCGCCGTTGCCGTTTCGCTTCCGTTGCTGCAGACCAGTTCATATACGGTATCGCCTTCTTTGGATACGCTGTAGAGCATGACGCCGCAGCCATAGATCGTATCGCCGTTTGCATTGACCGTCTCGCACGGCACCGCACGCAGCGTCAGGCTGTTGCCGGAAACACGGCGCAGCGTCCATTCGGGCTCGTTGTCCATATGCGTGCAGGTGTTATCCGTCAGATACATCGTATCGAGGATCATGCGGGTCGTACCGTCTACGAATACCGTCTGCTCCAGCTCGTTGTCGCGGAAGTTGATGCCTTCTTCCACATAAACCAGGCAGGTGCCTTCCTGATCGGATTCCGGAACAGAGGCGACGATCGTTGCCCAGCCTGCGCCGATCGCGGTGACGACGCCTTCCGAAGAAACCGTCGCAACGGATGTATCGGTGCTGGTCCAAGTCGCCTGGCTGTACGCCGCATTGACAGGTTCAATGACGAGGCTGAGGCTGCTCGTTTCGCCCGGCGAAAGCAGCAGCACGTCTTCGTTCAGTTCGACCTTCGTGATCGCCGTCGGCACAACGCCTTCTTCATCGGCAACCGTGATCGTGATCGGGCACTCATACCGATAGTTCACGCCCTCGAATACGACGTTTGCCGTAAAGACTCCGGCGCGCTCGAAGATCAGCTTCTCGGGTTCCGCATAGCTGTACAGACCGGACAGCGCGTTCCAGAACGCATTGCCGCCCTCAATGGTGACTCTCGTATTCTCCGGCAGCGTCGCGTTGTTCGGCTGTGCCGTATAGCTCAGATCCGCCTCGATCCACTCATCGACCGTGCCGCTGAACGCATTCGTCGTCAAGGCGATGGAGGTCGGCAGCGTGACGTCGACTGCATGGACATGGATCGTGCAGGAATCCGAATATTCTCCCGCCGTGCAGGTCAGAAGGTACTCATCCGTGCCCGCACCGTTGATTCGCAGAAGCTTGATGATGTTACCGGAAACCGAAATGTCGCCGTTCCTCGCACTTCTGTATTCGCTCAAACCGAGCTCTGTGTTGTTGCCGGACAGACGGGTCAGCTTCCAGGTGACATTCTCACCGTCTGCTTCCAGACGTCTCTGCGAATCGATCGTAACATTGACGATATCCAGATCCGCATGGTCTTCTCCGCCGACATATACGGTCAGATCCAATTCTTTCTCGTCCAACTGGAGATAGGATTCGACCGACACCGTGCACAGCTGAATCACACCGCTTCCGTCACTGGCGGAGCAGGTCAATACCGCCAAGCCCGGCGCAACGGCATGGACTGCGCCTGCCGCCGTTACCGTCGCAACCGACGGATCCGAGCTTGTCCAGGTGACAGACTTGTTATACGCATCGTCCGGCAGCACCGTCGCCGTCACCGTTGCATTCTCGCCTTCGACCATCTCAATGATGTTCTTGTCGAGCGAGATTTCTTCAACGCGCAGATGCACCACGCCGTTCTGATCGGCGATCCGGAACGTTGCCGCTACCGTGTAGGCAAGATTTGCCTTCCGATACAGAACGTTCGCAGTGTAGATGCCGGACTCGTCGAAGGTCACGACCTTATCGGTGTTGCTCTCATTCTCGACGCCGTGCGCAAGATAATAGATATCGCCGGTGAGATCGACCGTCATGCCCTGCGGAACGGGTTTTCCGTCCGCGCTGTACGGCGGATTGACGATCTCAACCTGTTCGTTTTCCGACGCGGTCAGCGTATTGTAGCTCAAAGACGTATCCTTCAGCTTGACTTCCGAAGCATACTCCGTGCCGTCGACCGTCACGGTGACGTCCACGGATTCCTGATACGGTCCCGCAACGCAGGTGACCCTGTAGACCTCGGTCCCCGCCGTCGGATATTCCTTACCGGACAGGCTGACAAAGGAGGTGTTGTATGCGCCGTTCGCGCCTTCCGTCGACAACGGGATGACCGTCATCTGGGTATCGCCGCTACCGCTTACTCTTGTCATAGACCAGACAAGCTCTCTGCCTTCGGCCGCCATGCGCTGTGCCGATTCGTTTGTCAAAGCAACATACGCGATCGTACAGTCGCTGTCACCCTGCGTAAACACGGTGTCATTCAGCATTGTGACATCAAGCTGCAGAACATTCTTGACTTCGACGCTGCAGCTTCCGCTGACCTGCGATCCGTCGTTTGCCGTAGCAATGATGTCTGCCGTACCGATACCCACCGCAGTGATCTTGCCGGTCTGATCGACCGTCGCGACCGCCGTGTCGCTGCTGCTCCAGGTAATTGCCTGTACCGTCGCATCCGTCGGATATACGCTCGCCGTTGCGTTTGCCGTTTCTCCGAGGAAGAAGTTCGTCTTGCTGCTGTCAACGACGATCTGTTCCACATACTGCTTGACCGTCACCGCGCAGGTTGCCGTCACGGACGGACTGCTGTTCGAGCTGCAGGTGATCGTCGCCGTACCTGCAGCGACCGGCGTGACATAACCGTTTGCGTCAACCGTTGCAACGTCGGTATTGCTGCTCGTCCACGTTACGGACGGATCGTCCGCGTCGGCCGGAGCGACCGTGGCTTTCAGCTGAACGGGGCTCGGCTCATTTGTATACATCTCGATCTGTGTCTGATCGAGCGTGATGCTCTCAACCGTCACCGGCGGGACCTCGCCGACCTCAACACGGAATGCCGCGGAGGTAACGTTGGATCCGTCCTTCGCCTTTGCGGTGATGTTCGTATAGCCCGCCGCAACGCCGGTCACGAGACCCGTGCTGTCCACCGTCGCAACCGAGGGATTGGAACTCGTCCATGTGACCTCTTTGTTCGATGCATCGGACGGCAGGACCGTAGCCACGAGCTGCGTCTGATCGCCGATCTCGATTTTGTCTGCACCCGAAATCGTAATGCTGCTGACCAAGCGAACGACCGTGACCGTACAGGTCGCATATACGTTCGGATTGCTGACCGAACGGCACTCGATCACCGCCGTGCCGCCGCTCACCGGCGTCACGCGACCGCTGCTGCTGACCGTTGCAACGCTTGTGTTGCTGCTCTTCCAGGTCACCGACGTGTTCGTCGCATTCGAAGGCGTAACCGTCGCGTTCAGCTGCACGCCGCTCGTGTTCGTTGTGTTGATCGTCAACGTCGTCTGATTCAGCGAAATGCCGGTTACCGGAACGGCTACCGGTTGCGGCGCCGGATATACCGTAATGGTATAGCTGCCGGATACATTGGAACCGTCCTTCGCCGTCGCTTTGATCGTTGCGGTGCCTTCGCCGACCGCCGTCACAAGACCGCTGCTGTTTACGGTCGCAACGGAAGAATTGGTGCTGGACCAGTTGACCGACTTATCCGAAGCATTGCTCGGCGCGACCGTTGCGGTCATCTGCTTTGTGTCGCCGACCATCATGCCGGCGTTATTTGCGCTCACAGTAATTCCGGTTACGTGCTGTTTTACCGTTAGCGTAAACGTGTCCTTCTTTTTCGAGTTGTCAGACGAGGTGCAGGTGATCGTTGCAGTACCGACGCCCTTCGGATGGACCAGACCGTTGTTGGTGACCGTTGCGACGTCCGTGTTGCTGCTCTTCCACGAGACCTTCGTGTTGTATGCGTTCGACGGCGTTACCGTAGCTTTCAGCTGGATATCGCCGGATTCGCCCAGATATACCGTCTGATTGTTTTTGTTCAGCTTAACCTTGTCGACTGTGATCTTGCTGTATCTTCCTTCAATCGTAAAGGTGCCGTTTTTCCCGCAGTATGCGATCCCGTCTACGTTGAAATCGAACTTATAGTCGTTGCCGGGCAAGCCGGACGCCTTGGTATTGACATACCAGCCGTCAAACTTATAACCCTTTTTGCTCGGCGGATTGACCTTGGAAATCAATCGTCCGACATCGCCTTTAGTAGAAGCCAGCCACTTACCGTCCGCCTTTATGACTACTTCTCTGTCTTTTAAAGTACACTTATCGACTTTGCTGAAGTTATCAAGATGCCAATTTTTCTTCCAAACTTCCCATGTTTTCGAAAGCTCTAAGTAAGCCTTCACATCCCATTTTGCTAACTTGACAATACCTATCTTTGCGCTTACCTCAATCGTTGCCGCTATCTTTGCATCCAAACAGCACATCAACGATATTGTTCCTTTTCGTATTGTCTTCAGCGATGCTTTACCTTCAACTTTGAAAAAGAAACCGAGAGAAAACTCAATAATTCTGATAGAAAAGCTATGCCAACCTAAGACGAAGTAGATCTTAAATTCAGGTCCTATCTTAAGCGATGCATTCGCCTCAAGCGAGAACTCCGATATCTGTTTTTCGATCCACTTGTTGGTCTTTCCGTTCTTTTTCTGCAGATGCATCGTGCAGTTGACAGTCGTTGAAAGGACGATCGAGCCGGAAAGCTCAAAAACGAAGTCAATTGTTATGTATCCGTTGAAAACACCGCCGATACTTGCTGCCGGTAATTGGCAGATCGTTTTGCGCTCACGAATACGTCCTTCTCCCTTGCCGGGATCCAGTTTGTCCTTTGCGCCGTATTTAAGCGAAAAAGTCGCTGTGGCAGGCATGTCCAGCTGGAACTCTTGAACATCAGGAATCTTGATAATCCCCCACCACCGCCAACCGACTTTATAACTGATTGTAGGCTTATTAAAATCGATCTTCAGTTTTCCTTCGACATACTTTTTGTTTTTTAACTTGACATTGACCGACAATTGTGTTGATGCCCACGCCGAAGCTTCAACACCCATGAGTTCTACATCTTCCGCTAATTCCGCATGCTCCCAGTCAACAATCAGCTCATCCTGACCTTCAACCAATTCGAAGCATTCGCCCCACTCAGGCTGAGAGAAGGTGACAATCGCTTTTTCGCCGGACAGCTCGATCGTTTCGACCTTAACGGCAAGACCGGTCGGGAAAGCTGCGCTCTTCTGGAAGTCGAGGATCTGCCCGACTTTCAGATAGGTCGCTTCCTTCGCCTTAAAGACAGCGCCGTTCTGCGTTACTTCGGAATAACTGCCGGAAATTGCGCCATCCATATCGATGACGCCAGTTGCATATTCAACACCCGGAACAGAGACGGTGTATGCGGGCATCCCGTGCTGCGCTGCGTAATCCAGCGCGTATGCGCCGTGATATGCCACGACCGTAACGCCGGTCAAGCCTTCGAAAGCATCCTCCGCAATGAAGGTGACGTTGGTGTGGATCTGGATGCGCGTTAAGGCTTCGTTCTTCGAAAACGCCTGCTGCCCGATCGCGACGACCGGATAGCCTTCGAGCTTTTCGGGGATCTTCAGATTCGTCTCGCTCAAGCCGTTATATCCGGCGATCCGCGCGGTTCCGTCTTCGATCCAATAGACCCATTCGCCCATTGTGGAAAGATCTTCGGGCGTTTCGCCGACGTCCGTCGTGCCGAGCGAGTCTACGCTGCCCGCGTCAGCGATCGCCTTTGCGATTCCGCTCCATTCGAATCCTGCAAATACAAATACGATAGCCAACAATACAGCGAATGCGCGCCTGACTGTTGATTTCATTTCATTTCCTCCTCAGTATCCCTGCTCTTCTGTAACCAGGATGTATGCAAACCCGTTGCTTACTGCATAATCTGCGGCCATGCTCTCTTTTGTGCAGAGCAGCACCGCGCCGGAAAAATCATTCTCTCCGATGCTGTTGACCGTTCCCGGCAGTCTGACCGTACGCAATGCGGTACAGCCGCCGAATACCCGATCCCCGATGTCCTCTAAACCTTCTTGCATGACGATGCTTGAAACGCCGGTCACCCCGAAAAAGGCTTCGTCCGCGAGGTGCTTCACGCCCGAAGGGATCACCAGCACTCCATACTCGTCCGTTTCGACCGTCACCGTAAAGCTGCAAGGCTGCAGCCCGATACAGCTTGCCGTGACGACCGCCGATCCCTCTGCGATCGGCACCAGCGTTCCGTTTTCGATCGTCAAAACCGACGGATCGCTGCTCACATACACGATCGATTCAAGCGACGTCTCCGGATATGCCGTTTGCGGCATCCGGATGCGGTCCTGAAGACCCGTTCGCAAATTCTGTAAGGAAAACCCGAAGTTTTCCGGTATCATCTTCCCGAGATCGGGAATATTGATGTCGTTCTCGTAAACCGTTGCGCTGACGATCCGGTTCTCGATATCGACCGGCGTGTCTTCCGGATGCATCAGCACGATCAAAGATGCAAGCGCCGATACATGCGGGGCCGCCATCGACGTTCCGGTCGCAGTCGTGTAGCCTCCGCTGCGCGAGCAGCATTCGATTGCGGTTCCGTACGTATACAGGTCCACGCTGCTGCCGTAATTCGAATAGGATGAACGGCTGCGGTCGATCTCCGCCGATCCGACGACGATCACCCCTTGATTCTGCATATGCGCAGGACTGACGTTCGCCGTGTCGATCGATTTATTTCCCGCTGCGGCAACCACCGTGATCCCCGCCGCGATCGCATCCTCGATCGCTTCGTCCAACGCTTCGGAAATGCCGGAGACCTCCAACGACAGATTGATGACCTGTACGCCTCTGTCTGTCGCCTCCCGTATGGCATTGACAACATTCGATACGCTGCCTCTGCCGCCCGCGTCCAATACGCGAATCGGGAGAATCAGCACATTTGCGCCATAGGTGCAATCGGCAACGATGCCGGCGACGTTCGTTCCGTGTCCGAATAAATCGTTTGTGGAATCGTAATCCGCATCGATATAGTCGTATCCGCTTTCCAAAACTCTGGCTTCCAGCAAAGGATGCAGATAGACGCCGGAGTCGACGATCGCTACTGTCGCGCTTCCGTCACGCCAATCGGAGGAATAGCTCAGATATGATGCGTAATTCATCGCCTGAGCGCCCCACGAGTGGAAGCTGATCTCCCTGTTGCCGCACGCATACACTTCCTGATCCTTCTCCGCGTAGCGGATCCCCGCCGTGGCGGAAAGGTCTCTGCATGCACGCGATGCAAGCAAACCGTCATCAAAATACAAGGTGTAGCAGTCGTTCGGGCCGGCCGCTATAAAAGCGGGCGTCCACTGCCTGAAATCGATGCTTGTTCCGTCTGTTCTGCAAAGAACGGTCGCCTGTTTTCCGGACACTTCATCCGCAGGCGTTTCAGAACCGTCGACAGGACCGGTCATCTGCTGCTTTCTGTTTTGCTGCGCAACTTTCTCACCGTAGGACAACTGATCATCCGATTCATCGAAAATGAACGTTGCTTCCGGTTGATGCCGCGAGATGCTTCTGCGCTCTGCCCAGGACGTCCCCGGGAAAACACAAAGCAGCAGAATGACGATCGCTCCTATAAACCATTTCTTACCGTTGTTGCAGGACTTCATCTGAACGGTTTCCCGTAATCCGATTAAGACTCGCTTGCGTCGGAAATAACGATGCTCTTCAGATGGATGCAGTTCTTAAATGCCGCACGTCCGATCGTCGACACACCGTTGCTCATCGTAACCGTAACAAGCGCCGTGCAATCCTCGAATGCACTTACGCCGATCGAAGTGACCGCATCCGGAATCACCATCGATGCAAGGCTCGTGCAGCCGTTGAACGCATTATCCGGAATGGTTGTGATCGAATTCGGCAAGGTGACGGTCGTCAGGCTCGGATTGTTGCGGAATCTGAATGTGACAAGCGCCGTGTTCTGGCTGAGATCTACTTCAACCAGATCGTTGTTCTCAGCGATCAGCGTGTTCAGCATGACGAAGTTCTCGATACCGGCCAGGGATGCGATCTCCATGGACGAGCAGTCGATCACCGTGATGGCATTGATCTCCGCACCGGACAGGAATCCGTTGCTGTTGAGGTCGAAATTCGCGGACAAATATGCTCTGAACTGTTCATCCGGGAAATTCATGACGCCGATTTCCAATCCGCTTTCGTCAAGCGTAACGGTCGCTGTAAGCGTCTCGAGAGTCGTGTTGTAATGGTCTGTGACAACGCAGCGATATTTACGGCCATTATATGCTCTTTGCATAACAAAGCTGAATGTATCCGTGTTAGCGCCTGCCGCTTTGCAGTCATACCACGTTACACCGTTCTTGCTGTACTGCCACTGATAGGATACATCATCGCCCTTCACCTGAACGTGCAAGGTAACGATCTCGCCTTCGGCTGCCTGAACATCGACCGGCTGCGTGATGATTTCCAACTGCTGCTTGATAGTAAGAGATACAACATTTGTGATCAAAGTATCGGTACCGTCCGTAATCACGCAGCGGAACTGACGTCCGTTATACTTCAGCAGAGCAGTAAAGCTCAATGTTCCGGTATCAAAGCCTTCCGCTTTGGAATTGACCCATCTGTTCCCCGTCGTATCAAAATACTGCCACTGGAATGTTACGCCGTCGCCCTTTGCTTCAACATGGAAGCTCGCTGTCTGGCCGAGTTCGGTGTAAGAATTCTCAGGCTGGCTGATGACTTCAAGCTTGATCCTGACCGTTAAGGTAGCTACCTGAGAGATGATCGTTTCCGTACCGTCCGATACCACGCAGCGGAACAGACGTCCGTCAAATGCGCTCTTCGCTTCAAAGCTGAGCGTATCCGTATTGCTGCCTTCCGCAGACGAATTTGACCAAGTCGAACCGTTGTTTTTACTGAACTGCCAACGATATGTTACGTTCTCACCTTGCGCAACGATATGGAATGTTGCAATTTCATCAGGCTCAACGTCAACGTCTTCAGGCTGGGAAACGATTTCAAGACCTACCTTGACTGTCAATGTCGCTGCTGTGGAAATAATCGTATTCGTTCCGTCCGACACTATGCAGCGGAACTGACGCCCATTCAGCGAGTTCCCCGCCGTAAAGCTGAGCGTATCTGTTCTGCTGCCGGTCGCAGAAGAATTGGTCCATGTCGTACCGTCTTTGCTGTATTGCCATCTGTAGGTAACATTTTCGCCTTGCGCGACAACATGGAAGGTCGCTGTTTCGCCGGGTGCGACAGTCACATTTTCAGGCTGCGCCGTAATAGCAAGCGACAATCTTACCGTCAAAACGACTGCTGCGGAAATCACTGATTCCGTACCGTCCGAAACGATGCAGCGGAATTGACGTCCGTTGTACTTCATCAACGCCGTAAAACTGATCGTATCGGTATTGCAGCCGGTTGCAGACGAATTGGACCATGTCGTACCATTCGAACTATACTGCCAGCGGTACGTGATATTCGCTCCCTGCGCTGCTACATGGAAGCTCACCGTTTCACCGGGCGCCGCCGTCACGCTTTCAGGTTGCGTCGTAATTGTCAGCTTCGTTCCGATCGTAAACGAAACAACATCCGAAATGATCGTATCCGTGCCGTCTGACACCACACAGCGGAACTGACGTCCGTTATATGTGCTCGCAGCTTGGAAACTGAGCGTATCAGTCTTGTTACCGGTTGCAGACGAATTGGACCACGTTGTGCCGTTCTTGCTGAACTGCCACTGATAGGTCACATTTTCACCTTTACACCGATATGGAAGCTTACCGTCTCACCGGACGCGGCGATGACGTTTTCGGGCTGAGCTGTAATTGCAAGCTTTACACCGATTGTGAACGTTACTGCGTCGGAAACAATCGTATCCGTACCGTTCGACACTACGCAGCGGAACTGACGTCCGTTATACGTGCTCGCAGCTTGGAAACTGAGCGTATCGGTTTTATTGCCGGTTGCAGACGAATTGGACCATGTTGTACCGTTCTTGCTGAACTGCCACTGATAGGTCACATTGTCGCCTTGTACAGCGATATGGAACGTTACGGTTTCACCGACTTCGGCAACGGCATTGACAGGCTGCTCCGTGATCGCCAAAGCTGTCCGCAGCGGCTGTTCCTGCGATTCTCCGGCTTCCGGATCCGATTCTTCGATCTGCTCAAGAGCGATCTCGATCGTCAATTCGCCTTCTTCCCCGTCGTCCGCGCTGAATTTCAGTTCTTCCTTCTCAACGGAAACATAGCCGTCTGCCGTCACATCGTAGTAATACAAATGGTCGGCTTTCAGCAGATAGACTTTATCCAGATTCGGATCGTCTTCTATTTCCTTTTGAGACAATACAACCTGCGGTTCCCTGTTCTCATCCAACAGTTCGCTGTCATATACCGTGATCTCGGCGTCCTCCGGATCGCTTGTAAATCTGACAAGCATAACATCGTCAGTCTCTGACGCACTCAAATCATACAGAATTGAGTTGTTGGAAACAGCATTCGTTACCGAAGGCATTCCCAACGTCAAGAGCATGACCAAAACGAGAATGAAGCTTAGAGTCTTTTGTTTCAAGTCTATTCTCCCCCCTTATAATTATACATATACAATGATAATACAGTTGTACAAAAATGTCAATTCTTAACAATGCTTCGTTAATTATATATTGTACGTCAAATCGCGTATTCCGGCGCGATTGATCGTTTCAATAGGTCGCGATGCCCGTGTTCTGCCTGTTGTATTTCCGAATAAAAAAACGAGAGCAATTTTGCTCCCGTTTTCGTTATGCTTTGTTCTTTTTCCGTTTCAAAAGCTCAAGAACCGCTTCCTCCGGATCGGTCACTTCTTCTCTTTCAGCGCGATGCTGACATGCTTTTCGATCGTATTGACGTCCCGCTGCACGATCGTTGCATTCTCTGCGATGCACAACGAGTATGCCGGCACATCCTTCTTGATAACCGAACCGCCGCCGACAACGCACTTCTCGCCGATCGTAACCTTATTGTGAATGGCGCAGGAGATCCCGACGAAGCATCTGTCGCCCAGCGTAACATGGACTGCCAGTATACTCATATCGGCAATAATGCAATTGTCTCCGACGACAGAGTAATGCTGTACATCGCAGAACGCTCTGAATATGTTGTTGTTTCCGACGGTCACATTGTATCCGATATAGACGTTGTCACAGATCCAGTTGCCTTCTCCGATGTTCTCCGTCCAGATCATCGCCCTCGGTGAAACCACGTTTGCAAACGTAAAACCCCGTCCTTTGAGCTCGTTGAACATTGTCTCGCGCAGGCCCATCATATGATGATACCATGAAATCGCAAGGAACAGCTTCACCTCATTCTTGTCAACGTAATTTTCAAGGTCTTCCATCGGATAAACCGGTGCGCCGAAATAGTGGTCACACTGCATCTTTTCCCTGTTCACCGTAAAGCCGACGATATCAAACAGATCGTAATGGCGAATGAAATCCACAACCTCTTTTGCCAGATGACCGGCGCCTACGATAACCAGTTTTTCTTTTTTAGTTCTCTTATCTTTTTCTTTTTTCTCTTTTCACATGTTTCGTCTTTGTTCCTGATCGAAAACCGAATCGAAACCGTGTTACTCAAACAATTCCGTATACTTCGATTCGTCCTCGATCACGCCGTAGGCTTTCGCCCGCATGACGATCTTTTCCGCCCAGCAGCGGTGCGGCCCGATCTCGTTCATCTTGTTGCCGCTTGCGCTCTTTACGACGCCTCCGCTCGTATCGAGAACCTGCATCGCGTCGTCATAGACCTCTTTGGTCACCGCAAGCATACCGTTTACATACGGGATATGCGTGGGATGAATGATCGTCTTGCCGATAAAGCCGTTTACACGATCGAGCAGCAGCTCGCGCAGGAGCCCGTCCACCGCGTCGTTGATCAGCGTCTGCTGTTTGAACAACGATTTGTTGATGCTCATCGGCGCTTCCTCGAACTTCATATCCTTTCTGGCGCGGAAATACTCCCAGACCGGACCCGAAACGCTGTAGTCGTTGTTGCGGGCAAACACATTCAGAACGTCTTTCAGGCAATCGGAGACGGTCATGATGTCATAGATCGTGCAGTTGATGCTTCTGCGGACGCCGAAAACGGACGACCAGTCCGTCCCGCCGACACGAACGTTCAAAACCAGCCGTTTGTGACGGTCGAGGATTTCCTTGACGCCCATCAATTCCGGAATGCGCGTCTCAAGATACGCCATTTCCTTGCTCTCAAGAATCGGCATGCCGTAGATGATCTCGCCGAACCGTTCGTTGAGTTCTTCCAGATGCGCAAAATACGCCTCCCCGACGCTTTTGTTGAACTTCGGGAAATTGAACGCCGTGATCAGATGAATGTGCTCCGGCTTCAACATGGAGGAGAAGTGCTTGAACTGCTCCACGTTGCGAACGCGGAAGATGATCAGCGGGATCTCGGAGTAATTGACGGTACCCTTTGCAAGCTCCTCGTTCAGCGTGTCGAGCAAGTGGATGACGTTCCTCTCCGCTTCCGGGACAAGCTCCTCTTTGCAGGCGTCCTCGAAGCACATGACCATGGAAGTCAGACCGGGGTATTTTTTCGTCAGGATCGGCTGCAGAAAATCCTTGGTGCCGGGCATATACATGGTCGCGCCGAGACAGTACCGCAGCAGATCCCTGTCTGTATACTTATCAAAACTGACCGGCTGAATAACAAACTTTTCAGCCGGCTGACAAACATGATGTCTCATACTGTATGCTATTCATGAATCAAACGACTGCGGCACGAAATCCATCGGCTCCTGCCGCTGTCGCAATCATTGCTCCGTTGATTATTCTTTGATTACCAATCTCTGGTTTGAAAGACCTTGAGATTATACTTGTTCTTTCTGAACGGGAAGAACGGTTCTGCATGTTTGACTTGTCCGTGACTGTTGATCTCCAGAATTTTGAATCCGGAATCGGTCGGAATGATATCCATGACCAGATATGGCGTCATAGAAAGATACGCGGAAATCTTGTGAACAATCTCCACAAGCTCGTCAAAATGAGGAACCGTGACCGTTTCCAAATCGACGCCTGTATCGGGATGACTGCTGATCGGAGTTCCGATAACGATTCCCTCTTTATCTCCGCTCCTGATCATCGGATGGAATATCTTGCCGGTTTCAAGATCAACTCCGCAATTGATGCACCCATCATAATCGGATACAAGTCCGGTTTGAGATGTGCCCAGTCTGAATAGGATCGATGTAATCTGCGGACCGTCCTGTTCATCAAAGACCACAACCGGTCGAAGGATCGCAAAGCTCTCTTCGCCGCAAGCATCCCTGAACACTTTATGCGGAACATTGAAATCGGTCAGGATATAATCATCCAAAGAAGCGATCAGCGATCTGAGATCCTTTTCTTCGGTTTGTTGATTGTTGATGAAATACTGTTCCCCGCGCAGTTCGATTTTGTAGAAGCCTTTCCCGTGTCCGCCGGTGCATGCTTTCAGCGCAATCGGACCTTGTTTCAAGATTGCGCGAATATCCTCAAAACTGCCGGATTTACGCAAATCTATATCCATCGGCAGCAATGTGCCCTTGCGAATGAAGAAATAATGACGAGGCATATACTCTTTATACGCGCCGAGCAAATAGTAAGTGGTAAGTTTGTAATCATACCACTTTACAAACTGACTGGCGATATAGTTTTTGGCGTTGTAAAAATCGTATTCCGAAATATAATCATTGTAGTTTTCTTTGGTCATGCCGTAATACTTGATCTTAAAAGTCGGTATTCCGCGCCTGTAATACCACTCTTTTTCCTTGCGGTCGATACCGGTATCGGCATAGTAATCACAGACAAACTCATCTGCAATGCGGTCAAGGCGAAACGGTACGACGCCGTTTTTATCCGCCATACGGAAGTAATGCAGATACTTCAGTTTTCTTCCCAGTCCTTTTTGCGTTTTCAGACCGCGAAACAGAAATCTGGTCTTTCCGTTTGAACGTTTCTTACTCATACCAAACTTCCTTTCGGGCTCCAGATCGCTTCGGGATAGTACTCGTCGATCATGCGCTTAACGAGACTGCACTGCTTCGCGCGCTTTCTTGCGTCGTCCTCGGTGCTGTCCCAGCTGTGCGTCTGCGCCACGGAACCGCCCGTCTTCAGATAGATCGGCGCCGCGATACGGATCATCTCGGGCACCTCGTAGTGACGGATGAAGCCGCCGGTCGACTTCGGGTTCTCGGTGTGGATGTCGATCGGGCAGTCCACCGCCTGACGCATCGCGGCCAGCATCTGCAGCTGAATGTCGCGAACGGGGTTGATCGAATCCGCGCCGATGCTTTCGAGCAGCTTTGCGGAGCAGGGATTGCCGTGACCCGCGTGTGCGGAGACCTTGAAATGGCAGTCCTCCGGGATCTCGCCGGCTTCGCGCATTTTGTTCAGGATCCACAGGCAGCCTTCGTCATAGACGAGGAATCCGCGGCAGCCGATGCGGGCGGCGCGTTTGACGTCCTCGATCGCGCGGACGATCTGTTCCTGACCGCGCAGGCGGTATCCCATACGGACGCCTTCCTCGGTATTGACGGAGGCGGAGGTATCCGTCGTTGCGCGCGGACCGATCGCAAGGATCAGATCCGTCTGCCAATCGTGCGCGTACTGTACCATCTTTTCGATCTCGCCGTCCGTAAGACGCATGATGCCCTGCGTCTGCGTGACGCGATGCAGATACAGACCGTACCCGTCCATCGCTTCGAGCAGCGCCTTCATCACCTTCGGTCCCTGGATGCCGGGAACCTCAAAACGGTACTGACCGCCGTCCTTAAAACGCTTTTCCGAGGTCGGCAGATCGTAAGCGTCGCCGCCCGGAAGGCCGATCGACTTCAGATACTCTCTTGTTTTCTCCATGCTGTTCATATGTTTTCTCCTTCGTCACAGGTTTTTTGATTGAAATCGGACGCATATGCCGATAAAAGTTGCTTCTTCTCCTCAAATTCTTCCGCAGTCATCGGATTCTCCGGATCGCCCTTTGCATAGTCCACACGGCTTGTCCGGACGGTTCCGTCCTTCCGACGCACCGTTACGACGGCAACGCGCTTCTTCGGGCTCTCCGCCGTCAGCTCCGGATCCTCGACAACGGCAACCTTTTGCGCAAGCTCGACCGTCCTTTCGTCCAGCGGTTCGAACACCGTCAGATCCGCCCTGCCGTACAGCAGCGCCGCCGCGACCGCATAGGGCGTGCTGAGCTTCGCAGACGCGATCCCGCGAATGTCCGTGTGATCGTGACCCTTTACGCCGAGTTTGTACGTCTTGACTTCCACGTGTTCAATGCCGCTGCCGCCGAGCTCCCGATGGAGCCGTATCGCCGCTTCGACAGCCGAATGACTGTGACGGCAGGACGCATACGGTTTGACATAGATACGCTCGATCTCAAAATAATCCGTTCGTTCCGTCAGCTTTTCCGGATCGAACCGATCCGAAAAGGTACGGAAGAAGCCGCGCTCTCCGCCGAATATGTCGTCCGGCGTTTCATAATCCGTCATGCCCATATAAGCGGCGGCTGTCCCGTCCATTGCGGCGCGGCCGATATTGTACGGTTTGATCTCCGAGCGCTGTTCCTGGATCTCCAGCATTCCGGCAGCGCTTCCGGCCGCACAGGTGAGCACCCGGTTCATCTGCGTTTGATCCATGTGAAGCGCAAACGCGGCGGCAACGGCCGAACCGATCGTTCCGCACGTCCCCGCTGCATGATAGCCGCGATTCTTATGCGACGGCTGCATGGCGATCGCTGTCCGGCATGCCGCTTCATAGCCCATCACAACGCTCGTCAAAAAGGTATCGCCGTCGATCGGGCTGTCGTCCGCAACCGCCTTCACGGCCGAGACGATCGAAGCGCCGAGATGGATCATTGCAAAGCGCTGACCGTCGTCCAGCTCCAGCGCATGCGCATTGAATCCGTTGATCAACGCCGCCGTTTTGCTGTCGACGCGCTCCGGATATCCGATCAGCTCCGCATTTCCGGACGGGATCCGCTTGAGCAACGGTTCCCAGCGGCGCCGGTTCTTCTTCGCGCCGGCTTCCGCCACGGCCAGATAATCCTGTCTGCAGAGCTCCGCTTTTTCTCTGATCCGGTCTGTGATCCCCGAAGCCTTTTCAAACAGATATTCTGTAAAAGCAACCGTCAGATTTGTCATACGATCTCCTGACATTACAAATACCGATAGGGAGCGATCTCCTCCCGTGCGCCTCTGTCAAAGCAAGCGATGTTTCGGAACGCATCATGCATCATCGCTCTGAACGAATCTGCCGTCACGCCTGCGATATGCGGCGTCAGTATCACGTTGTCGAGTCCTTTCAGCGGATAATCGTCCGCGATCGGCTCCGTTTCATGTACATCGATCCCCGCATACCCGAGCTTGCCGCTTTTCAACGCATCGGCAAGATCCGACGCGCATACCAATCCGCCTCGCGCCGTATTGATCAAAACGGCGCCGTCCTTCATGCCGGCGATCGTCTCCCGCCGGATCAGTTTTTCGGTCTCGTTTGTCAGCGCGCAGTTCAGTGAAACGATATCCGCGTTGCCGAGAACGGACCCGATCTCCGCATATTCCAGCCCGAGCTCTTGTTCGGTCCGCTCCGGCTGACGGAATACATCATAATACAGAATGCGCACGCCGAACGGCTTCAGCATTCCGACGAGTCTCTTTGCGATATTGCCCATGCCGATGATCCCGACCGTCTTTCCGTGCAGTTCCATCGTCCGGACGCCCTGCTCTTGCTTTTTCCAGACGCCGTTCTTCGTGTCCCGATCGATGATCGGCAAGCGACGCAGACACGCGAGCATCAGAAGCAGCGTATGCTCCGCAACGCTTTGCGCATTGACGCCCTGATTGACATAAAGCGGGATGCCCTTTTCCCGAATGGCGTCCAGATCGAGCGCGTCCAGTCCCACGCCGGAACGCTGGATCATTTTCAGCCGATCCGCCTTGTCAAGGACCTCCCGTGTGATCTTCAGCCGCCCGCCCGCAAGGATGTAATCGGCGTCCGGCGCCTGCGCTTCAAGCGCTTCCTGCGTTTGCTGCTGCAGAAAAGCGATTTGAAATCCGTCCGGAATCTCGCTCCGAACGATTTCAAGCGGCGTTCCCGCGTATTTGTTTGTGAACAGTACTGTTTTCATTTGTTTTCTCGTTCTCGAGCGATTGTCTTCAAACTATCGAGTTTTCTTTCGTCCAGATCGCCGCGAAGATATTCAGATGCTTCTCGAATTGTTTCGATATCCCATTCCCACCATTTTATCTTTATCAATTCTTCTATGACACTTTCATCAAATCGATATTTGATAACGCGGGCAGGACTCCCTACCGCTATTGCATAAGGTGGAATGTCGTGTAAAACCAAAGAATTTGCTCCAATGACAGCTCCGTCGCCGATTTTGACACCTCTGATAATGTTGACTTTTGCTCCCAGCCACACATCGTTACCGATGATCGTATATTCACTCTCTGGCACCGGAGCAAGACCGTCTCCTATACCAAGCACTCTTTTCCACGAACTATCGGTATACATACACGCAGCTTTGTAATTATGGTTGCTTCCGCCAATACTTAACTGCCATGAAAGATCACAAAATCTTCCGATTTTTGAAAACTTCACCAGAGAACCTTTCCCGATAAACGATCCATAGCCAAAGGATGTATATACCAATGAACACTCTCTGCCAATTGTGACCTTATCTTCTATCGCAGACGAGATAATAACCGAACGATCTGAAACCACCGTGTCTTTTCCGACCTTGGAGTCTCGGATATAAACATCACTGAATATTTTACTTGTCGGGTCGATTATTGAGTTAATAGGTTCCATGTTTTTCCTTTCTGAGTGCTCCTACTTTGAAAGACAGTTCTTACCATCAATGTCAAGAATTCGAATTCGGTCAACTGCAATCCGATTCTTTTGCTCAAGTTCGGATTGTGTCTCCGCAGTCAGCAGCAATGTAACTGCGCGGTTGCTGGAAGTCCTGTTTGCATCGACCCTGTCCCCGCGCTTTTTCAGGACCGCGCCGTAGTCAACGATTCCGTCCGCCAGAAGCGCATCGAGCCCGGTGACCTCTCCGAATATTCCGGGTTCCATATACAGCAGCAGCGTCGACAGATGCTTCGGTTGTGCAAACCTGCCGTCCAACGTCATTTCTTCTCCGAGGAAGGATTGGATCGAAAGGTCGACGATATCGACGCCGGTCGCACGCTTGATCATCTGAAAACTCAGTCCGCCGCCGATCCGCGGTGCAAACTCGAGAACGCTGATCATCCCGTCGTTCAGCCTTGCCTGATAGAAGAACGGCGTGTTTTGAAGTTCAAAAACGTCCGCAATGCGCTGTGCGATCTCTGCAGCCTGCGCATTCTCTGCGTCCGTCATTGCCGCCGGAACGATCGAACCGCCGGAATTGAGTTCGATGCTGTCCTGCGACAGCGTCCGTTTGCTTCGCGTCATCAGCACGTGCGCCTTGCCGTCGATCGCCGCGCAGTCGACCTGGATCTCAACGCCCGGGCAGTATCCTTCCACAATACCTTCGCCGGATCTGCTGACCTTCAGCGCATCTTCGGCATACTCGACCAGTTCCTGTTCATTGTCCGCCTTATGCACGCCTTTCGAGCTGTACGCATCCACCGGCTTCACGACCAAAGGATATGCCAATCTGCATTGGCTCAGCTCGCCGGTCTTTGTAAAGAGCATGAAATCGGACGTCGGAACGCCGCCCTTTTTGAACAGCTTCTTCATGCGGCCCTTGTTGGTCACGTCCAGACTCGTTTCAAAGCTGTACGGATGCGGCAGTCCCAGTTTTTCGCCTGCGTAGCAGCACACGGAATTCGCCTGCTCCGAACACGAGGATATGACCAGATCCACCGCTTTTTCCTTTGCCGTCTGCACAACAGCGTCCTTATCAAACGCGCTGACGCAGACGAATTCATCAGCAAACGGCACCGCCGGCGCCTTCGGATTCATATCTGCCAGTATGGTATAGTATCCGCGCTGTTTCAGTTTTTCGATAAGAAGCGTATGCGGAACCGTCGCGCACAGCACCAGTGCTTTTTTCATAGATCTTTTCCCTCGTTTCGGGTCCCTCCGGCTCTCTTGTCTCCGGTTCCGCTGAAGTAATCGGCAATCAATTCGATATCCTGGAAATGTGCGGTTCCTTCCCTCTTGAATACTTTTTGTACCGTAATGAGAACGATCTTCAAATCCATAAGGAACGTAACATGATCCACATATTCAACGTCCTTTTCAAACCTTTCCTTCCACGAAAGATCTCTTCTGCCGTGCACCTGCGCCAATCCGGTCAGACCCGGTCTGACCTCGTGACGTCTCTTTTCGAAGCTGTTGTATTGCGCAAGATAGCCTGTCAGAAGCGGTCTCGGTCCGACAAAGCTCATATCGCCCTTCAGAATGTTTACAAACTCAGGCAGCTCATCGAGACTTGTCGATCTCAGGATTTTTCCGAATTTCTTCAGCCTGACTTTATTCGGCAAAAGCTCGCCGTTTTCATCTCTTTCATCCGTCATGGAACGGAACTTATACAGTTTGAAGACTTTCTCGTTTCTTCCCGGGCGCTCCTGCGTAAAAATCACCGGCGAACCGAGATTGACACGTACAATGATCGCAAGAATGAGATACAGCCAACCAAACAGGATCAATACCAACAGCGATAATACGATGTCGATCAACCGCTTGAAAAACGCCTCATACGGCCCTTTTGCTTTATGCTTTTGCATGTTCCTCTCCTTTACAGTTCCACAGTGGCGATCCGCGGTTCAAAGCAGCACGTGGGTCGCAGACAAACGATGCGCACGCCGGAGGCTCTCTGCGGGCCGACTTTCAGAAACGTGGCTATTACGCTTGTGTTTCCGCCGAGTCCCAACGGCCCGATGTTCGCCTCGTTTACTCTCTCGGTAATCTCTGCTTCCATCTCAGACTGTTCATCGTACTTCCCGTCGGCCTGCGCTTGCAGCATCATGGACGCCGCTTCAAAATGCGATCTCCCGATCCCGACCGCCAGTGTGCACGGAGAACAACCGAGCTGCGCGACGCTCTCCTTTGCCCATGCTACGATCTCGTCCAGCACGACCTGCGTATCGTGCTTATGAAAAACGCGATACGTCTTCGCCCGAATCGCCGGTCCGCCGCCGAACATCAGGATATGCAGCCGGATCACGTTTTCCCTGCAGCGCCGGAGCAGGATCGGCGCAGGCTCCACGCCTGCCGGATCCGGATTCAGACCGCCGCTCTGATCGATCCTGCGGCTGTCGTCTCCCATGATGCCCATCGGACGGCCGGGCAGCTTTCTCAATCCCTCCGCAACGCCTTCCCTGATGGCGTCCAGCATCCTTCCGGTCACGGCGCAGTCTTCGCCGACCTCGAGAACCAGATGCGGAATGCCGGTGTCGTCGCACAGCGGACTCCGGTTCTTTTCCGCCGCTTCCGCATTGGCAAGCACCTGTTCGAGCACCCACTTCGCTTTTTCGTTTTGCTCGGATGCGATCGCTCTTTTGTATGCGTCCTTCTTGTCGGAACGGAAGGTCGATCCGGCGCTCACCAACGTATCTCTCACGAGAGCGACGATCTCTTCATAACGCTCAGTCATAAATGCTCCTCCCGTGCGCCGCGCCGATGATCGCAGGATACCGGTCCACCTTGATCAGATGCAGCGCTTCCATCCCGAGTTCGGGAAACGCGACAACGCGCGTTTCACTTGTTTTGGAACCGAGCAGCGCCGTTACCGGCGGGATCACCGCATAGACCGCATTCCAGCGGTCGAGCGCAGCGATCGTCTCGGCATGCAGCCGGCCTTTGCCCAAATGGAGCTTGACGCCCGCCTTGCTCAGCGGCTCGATCGAGCTCTCGATCTCCAGCTTGTTCGAACTGGTCGGTCCGACGCCTGCCGGGCTGACCGCCGTATGGAAGATCACCTGGCCCTTGAGATCCACGCCGAGGTCCTTGACCGTTCCGTTCTCGATCATCTTCAGAACCTTCGGAAGCACGGCGTCGCGTCCGCAAAGGATCCAACCGGAGATCTCAACGGTATCTCCGACCTGGAGCGCTGCGATCGCTTCTTCACGAATCGGTGTTGTTAAACTAATCATGCTTTTTTCTTTCTGATTTTATTGAGTAAAGATTTCGTATACGAAACTGTTATCTCTTCCCGGAAGATGAACAGGCACCCAAGAAAAGCCGCAAACGCAACTACCGTTGATACAACAAATGACATCAAATGGTTGTGAATTGCTTTCGAAACCAGGAAAACAACTGCCAGGCATACTGCGGTTGATATAGCCGCTTTCCAAATAAACTTCAGGGAATAGCAACCCTTATAATGCGGCAGATACTTGCGCAATACGATTCTGCCGCAGATGACGGCGCCGATTGTGCTGATTACCGTTCCGATTGCAACGCCGGGGAGACCGATCACAAGAGTTAGCGGAATACTTGTTCCGAGATTGAGTACGACAGAAAGGACTGCAATCAGCATAGGTTTCATTGTATCCCCGAAAGCATACAGCGCTTGATTATATATTCCCTGTATCATGACCGGAACAAAGTTCAGTGCATAAAACAGCAGGACGCCGCCTACCGTTGCCGTTGCGTCTGAAGAAAACTTGCCGCGCTCATAAACGATTTTTACGATCTCATTGGAATTAAAGATCGTTACGATCATGATCGGGATCAATATCAACGTCATTATTGAAATGGTCTTTCGCATTTCTTCTTCGACTTTGTCCGATTCATTTCTTGCGCAGAGATTATTGAAATCAGTCAAAATAATCGTGCAGAGATTTGTGACAAAAATCGCAGCTACTACACGATACAAGCTGTGAGCATACGTAAGCGCAGAAACAGAACCTTCTTTCAAGGTCGAAGCAATGATGCTGTCCACCATCAGCGCAATCCGCCCCACTCCGTAACTCACCATCAACGGAAAAAGCATTTTCAGCGACTTTTTCAGTTCCGGATTGATGGTCGGTTTATGGATTCGGATCTTTCCGTATTGTCCTGCGAAAATGAAAACCAAAATGCAATAGGAGACCATACTGACCGCATACGCTCCGCTCAGAACATCGGCATTTTTCAGTTCGCGGCGTCCGAAGATAAGCACACTCACAATACCGACTACACTGATAAACAGACTCTTCAGGCAAGTAATCTCAAACCGTTTTTTCTGACGCAAAACAGCGATCCCGATTGACGTTATGCAAATTACCGTCGGAGTAAACGACAGTATTCTGATACACCTGACCACAACCGCTCTTGCTTCATCACCGTATCCCGGTGCGACGACAAACGACAACGGTCGTGCCAATGCAAAAATCAAAACACTGAGGAGCAGCATCAACGGCAGATAAAAGGATTGCAGATCCGATAAAACTTCGAATCCTCTAATCTCGCCTTCGTTATTCACATAATACGCATATCTGTTCAGTGCAACTACGGTTATGGCGCTGAGGAACGCAGAATCGATAAGATTGAACAAACCGGCTGATGCGAAATAACCATCCGAGATGATACTTGTACCGATAAATGCTGCAATCACAGCTTCAAATACAAATGCAACGATTTTTTCAAAAACAGTAATTCCGGTCAACAGAGAAAAACTGTGCAATGTTGTTCTTTTCTTTGGCAAACCGTTCAAATCTCCTCTCTATGTGAACAAGCAACTATCGCATTGACTCTTCTGCGCTTTTAACGCTTGCAACGTTGCCGTCACATTGATAATCACAGCAAACCATGCTTTCTGTTATCGTTCTGTCTGAGCTTTTTGAATAGTCCCATCCTTGCCGTATTTCTTCTGCATAAAGCTCATGCATAGCTACCGTTCAGCGTTCCCTTCGTTCTCAGACGTAAAACCGACCGTTTGTATCAGATGACCGTCCCCGTCGTCAATAACTATCCGGGGCCGGCATCAGCGCGATCCGGATCGCATAAAAGAAACTTATAATTCAGAACAATGCCAACAAACGCCCAAAACTCCGGTCTCTCCCAAATGTTAGAACTCAACATGAGTCGTACGACGGAAACACAAAAGAATACGGCAATAATGGTTTTTCTGTTTAGACTGACTTTATTCGTAAATAATAAATAAATGCAATAGAAAACAAAAACGATCAATACGATCATGAACAAAACGCCCATATCTCTTCCGACTTGCAAAAAGAGATTGTGTACATAAGACACTTTGTCATCATACAAAATCATTTTGTTCCCCAAAAACGGCCTTGCCCGAATCTCAGACAATGCGTTTTGATACAGTCGTATTCTGCCGGAAGAACCGCCCTCAATGCCGACGATCAACTGATACTGATATTTCTTCAATGCATAGGAAAAGACACCGAATCGTGAAGAAATGGCGATCAGCAAGCCAAGTATATGCTCAAGGTTCATAACTGCAAGAAATCCTGTCGCAATTATCAGGATATTTCTTCCGATGTGATTTCGATAAACCAGCAGCGCATCAAAAGCAATAAAAACCAAAAGCAGCAGCAAAGCGCCTCTGTTACCGTAAATCGTTGTTTCCAGCGCCGATATCACAAAGACAATGATTGCTATGATTTTACTGAATTTTTTCCGTTTGCTCAGTGTATTGATGTCGGTATACCGGTTGCTCCTGAAAACCAGCAAATATAAGAATACCGAAGTCAGGACCATGCCGTTGCCGAATCTCATATAAGAAGGATTTCTGCCCCAAAAAGGCAGAGTCGCGAGAACGGCAAAATTCATATAGGCAAGGATATAGCACGTGTTCAGGAACTTCTCTGTATCAAATCTATATGCAAAAAAGAAAATGGGAGGCGCGCCGATCAGAACAAACTGTACGATAACTTTTGGTTCCGTATCATCAATCAACGTTTTCAAAAGCATCACCAAAAGCAACAATAACAGAACAGCAGACGATTTGATATTGATCACGATCGATCTGTTTACGATAAATGTTGCTACCAGCAGCAAGACTCCGGATACAGCAATCAATATGGAAGGGTTGATGAAGCGCATTAGGGGAATCAACAAAGAATACTGAAACAGAAAGAGAGCCGCAAGAACACCCGTTCTCTCTTTTCGCTTCGTATCGGCATCCTTGTTCTCGGATGTATATCTTTGTTTTTGTAGTAAATAATCTCCCTGCATCATGACTCCTCTAATGTCGGTTGAGACCGAGCATTATACTCCCGTTTGTTCCGAATAACGAATGGAACGAAATCACTCTTTTCAGTTTACACTCACGGAACGGATCGAACGCAATCAAGAAATATCTGCCGACAGGTCTGTCCCAACAGATCGGATACGATTCGATCTCTTGATATGTATATAACGGCTGCTTGTATACACAAATGCCGTTACGCCTCAAAGTCTCCAGAATCTTACTCCGGACGCTTTCAGTTCATCCATTCGATAAAGTGATTTGACGTCTACCAGCACCTTCTCGTCATCCGGCATATCGTCCTTAAACATCGTTTTAAGCTGCATCATGGACATGGAGCGGAATTCGTTGTGTCCCACCGCCACGATGATACAATCCGCTTTGGGAAGCGAATCGAACGGAGCAAGATCTACGCCGTATTCATGCTTGGCAACAGCCGCGTCCGCCCAAGGATCCGAAACGATCGGAACGATATCATACTCCTTCAGGCGATGGATAATATCAACCACTTTGCTGTTACGAGTATCCGGACAGTTTTCTTTGAATGTGATGCCAAGAATGACCACCGTCGCTTTTTTCGGGGCCATGCCGGCTTCGATCATCTGCTTGATCGCAGCGTCGGCAACAAACGCGCCCATGCTGTCATTGACCTTTCTGCCATTCAGAATGATTTGGCTGTGATAACCGAGCTTTTCCGCTGCGTTTGTCAGATAATACGGATCAACGCCGATGCAATGCCCTCCGACAAGGCCGGGCTTGAATCCAAGCGCATTCCACTTTGTATTCATACCGGCAAGCACTTCGTCCGTATCGATCTTCAGCTTATCGCAAATGATGGCGATCTCATTCATAAATGCGATATTGATGTCGCGCTGGCTGTTCTCCACGACCTTAACGGCTTCCGCCGTCTTGATGTTGGATACCGGGAACGTACCGGCTTTGATCACGATATCGTAAACTCTCTTGATCTCGCGCGCGGATTCCTCATCCATACCGGAAACGATTTTTCGAATGTTTGTCAGCGTATGGACACGGTCGCCGGGATTGATTCGCTCCGGGCTGTAGCCGATTTTCCAATCGACGCCGCACTTCAAGCCGCTTTCTTTTTCAATGATCGGAACGCATACGTCTTCGGTTACACCCGGATAAACCGTCGACTCGAATACAACAATAGTACCCGGTGTAAGGTTCTGACCAACCGTTCTGGAAGCGCCCTCTACCGGACGAAGATCCGGCGTCGTATCGTCATTCACCGGTGTCGGAACTGCAACAATGATAAATTTAGCTTCCTTCAGGCGAGCAGGATCAGAGGTAAAATCGACCGTTGTGTTCTTTATCGCTTCACCGACCTCGTTGGTTGCATCGATACCGTTACGATACTCGTTGACACGTTTCTCATTGATATCAAATCCGATCACATGGATGTGCTTTGCAAACTCGACCGCAATCGGCATGCCTACGTAGCCAAGACCGACGAGCGCCAGTTTCTCCTCGCCGTTAATCAGCCCTTGATAAATACTATTGAATTCCATTTTGAACCTCTTCTCTGTCAATTCTTTGAATAAAACTCACTGCAATGCCTTCTGCAGTTCTGAAACAACAGTATCAATTTCTTCCTTCGTCTTGTACGGATCAAGCGGAAGACTGAGAACTGTCCTGCACAAAAGCTCCGTTACAGGGCAATCCGCTTTTGCGCTGTCGGTTCCCGCAAACGCTCCGTGCGAATGCATGGGCTTGGGATAATAAACCATGGAAGGTATACCCGCTTCCTTCAGCTTCGCCTGAATCTCTTTGCGATTCTTGCCTTCAGACAGCTGCACCGTGTACTGTGCCCAGGAACTATAGAATCCGTCCTGTACGACAGGGAGAATCAGATCGGTATCCTTCAATCCTTCCGTATACCATTGCGCAACTTGATTCACATCGGTCAATTCATAATCGACAAACGCCTTGAACTTCGGAAGCAGAATGGCAGCCTGCAGGGTATCCAAGCGGCTGTTTTTGCCGAGGCGAACATTGTTGTATTTCGCATTCGGATCGTTCGGATTGCTGGTGTCTTTCCCATGTACGCAGATGGAACGGATCAGATCCGCCCATTCGTCGTTATCCGTAAAGATCGCGCCGCCGTCGCCGTAGCATCCGAGCGGCTTTGCGGGGAAGAAAGACGTTGTGGAAATATCGCCGAAGCTGCAGGCTCTTTTGCCGTTGATGCTGCCGCCGAAGCCCTGCGCGCCATCCTCCAGAAGAAGCAGACCGTACTTTTCGCAGACGGCTTTGATCGCAGGATAGTCTGCCGGAAGGCCGAACAGATCGACTGCAACGACCGTCTTTGCACGGTATTTGCCGTCAGCAATAACCTTCTTGACCGCTGTTTCCAGTTTTACGGGATCGAGATTATAGGTGCGCGAATCTACGTCGACATAAATCGGCGTTGCGCCTTCATCGGCGGGACATTCACCGGAAGAGAAGAAGGTGAAATCCGGAACAAACACCGCGTCGCCTTGCCCGACGCCCCAGGCGCGCATAGCGATGGTGATTGCGTCCGTTCCGTTCGCGCAGGTAATGCAATGCTTCACGCCGACATAATCAGCGAGCGCTTTCTCGAGCTCTTTCACTTCCGGTCCGGAAATGAACTTTGCCGAAGTTGCTACTTTTATCATTGCAGCATCGATCTGCGGCTTCAACATCTCATATTGTTTGGGTAAATCTCTGAATTGCATGATTCGTCTCCTTATTTCTTCTCAAATGGTTTCGCCGGATTTCCGACGACCGTAATGCCTTCGGGCACGGACTTTGTTACCGTCGCGCCCATCCCGATAAAGCTTTTAGCTCCAAGCGTTACCCTGTTTCTGATCACGGAATTGATCCCAATGTACGCGCCTTCCTGCGCATCTACAAAACCGCCGACGACGGCACCCGCCGTAATCTCCACGTTTCTGTGCAGATGAACGTCATGCCCGATATGGATCAATGCATCGATTTTAACATTGTCCTCTATTACCGTATCACCGCCGGATCCTCTGGAAATATTATCATGCGCTCCTATTTCTACATTATCGCCGATGATAACCTTCCCGAGTGAATAAATACGAATCTTGTTGCCGTTTTCATCATTCGCCATTGTGAAGCCGTTTGCGCCGATCACCGCTTTTTCATTGATGATCACATGATCCCCTATCACGGCATTTTTCACCACTGCCCCCGCATAAATCCTTGCATGATTTCCGATCACAACCTCCGGCCCGATCACGACGCCGGGTTCAATGATCGCATGTTCGCCTATTTTTGCAGAATTACTGATAATTGCACCTTTTTCCGTGAAAGCGTATCCAACGCCGTTGTGCTCACGTTCTTCTTCCTCATAGAATATCTCCGTAAAATGTGCATACGCGCCTTGCGGATTGTCGGAAAAAACAAAGCAATGATTCGCCAGAATGCTGTCCGGAACTTCCAATCCCTCTTCAGCGAAAACCAAGCATTGTTTTACATCGGAAAGCGCTGAAATCAGCTGACCGACTTTCTTTGAAACGAACATAGCCGTATTGGAACGAGGTGCCCCGATATAGGACGCTCCCGTTATTCCAAACGAATGCTTTTCTGAATATCGACTGACATTGATTTCCATACACGTACTCCTTATCGGTCAAATCTCCCTGCAAAATCCGTCGAAGCAACATCTTTAAGCGGCAGCTTGACCGGCTTGTCCGTTGCTGCAGACTGATAGATCGCAAGAATCATTTCCACCGCGTTTCTGCCTGCAACCGCGTCCACATAGGGATCTCTGTCGTTTTGAATTGCATCGATCACATCCGCATACAGACTGGTATGACCGTTTCCGTAAACATTGCTGGTCTGCTCCTGCAGCCCCTTGTTCTTGCTGTCCTCTTCATTTTCATCGGAGAAGTTCCAAACGTCAATGTTGTTTGTGGACGTACCGCCGATCTTGACCGTTCCCTTTTCGCCGAAGAGATACAGTGTCTCTTCAAGGTTTTTGGGATAAACATTGACGGTTCCTTCGATCGTACCGACCGCGCCGTTCTTGAACTTCACAACGGCCATGCCGATATCCTCGCATTCCAAATAATTATGGAACTGCTGCTTGGTCACGCCGTAGACTTCCTCAACCTCGTCGCCCATCATCCAGCGCAGCAGATCGATGCCGTGGATACACTGGTTGAACAGACAGCCGCCGTCCGACGCCCACTTGCCTCTCCACGGCGCCTGATCGTAATACGACCTGCCGCGGTTCCAGCGGACATTGATCGAACCGTGAGAAAGACGACCGAACCGACCTGCTTCCAGCGCTTTCCGCATCTCCTGAATCGCTACATTGAAACGGTTCTGATGGCAAACGGAGACCTTCACGCCCTTTTCCTTACTTCTGCGGATGACTTCCTCCGCATCTTCCATGGACATCGTCATGGGCTTTTCGACGATCACATTCTTGCCCTGATCGATACAATAGAGTGTAATCTCTGCATGAACGCCGCTGTCCGTTGCGATCGCAACCAGCTCAATCTCGGGATGCTCGGCAAGCATCCGTTTATAATCGGTGTAACGGGCAATCGTCTGATCCTTCTCAAGCCCGTGCTTTGCCAGAAGGTTCTCAATAGCTTCCGGCAGTAAATCACAAGCCGCTACAAATTCCAAGCCGTTGTTCACAACAGCTTTTACATGGTTGGTTGCAATTCTGCCGCAACCGATCAATGCAAATTTCATCAGTTATGCTCCTCCGTTCATTACGATGTCAATTAAATACTCTCGATGATCGATATCAGTTTGGATGTCAGCACTCTAAAGTCATATTTCGATGCTACCGATCTCGCATTGCTGCAAATGCTTTCCAATTCTTTTTTGTCTTTCCGAGACAGTTCGTCAATCGATGCAGCGATTTCTGATTCTTCTCCGCTTTTCACAGCTACACCTGCGTTTCCTTCGATTGCAGGGTTATACTTCGAATCAAAATCAAACAAAATCGGTTTCCCTGCAGCAAGATAATCAAACAATTTGTTGAAGCTTATCCCGTATTTCATTAAATGTGATGCATCGTTATGGGCAAAATTGAGATCCGCTTTGCTTGTTATATAGGGAATATACTTTTTCTCCACTCTCCCCTTGAAAACGACGTTGTTGATCTCCTCTTTCTCCCGGCGTTCCTTCAGCTTTTGGAGCTGATCTCCGTTGCCCCAAATCAAGAATTTGACATGCGGATTCGTGACTTTCTTTGCAATGTTCAGAAGTTTACCGATGTTATTGACCTTTCTGATCGACCCGGCATAAACGATCTTGAAGCTGTTCTCGTCGTCCAGATCCGGATCGACTGTCTGAAACTCCTGTTTGTTCTGATCGAATCGCTCAAGGTCCGTACCGTTATTGATGAAATAGACCTTACTTCTTGGGATATCCTTTTCCCACCCCTTGTCAATGATATAATCGTAAGCTCCTTCCATGGTAAAAACCATCGCGTCCGCTTTTTTGTATATCCATTTTTCACCCTTGTATAAAGCCTTAACCAACAGTTTATGTTTTTTCCACTTCTTCGAATAAACGATGATCGACTCAGGCCACAGATCGCGAACCTCACAAATGCACTTGATTCCATAGTATTTCGCAAGCTTCAGCCCTGCAACCAATGTCAACGGATGAACTGAAGAAGCATAAATAACGTCCGGCTTACCATGTTCTTTCGCGTATTGTTTTGCAGCTTTTTGAACATTTTTATAAAAGGAGAACATGTTGAGAATCCTGTCTTTTCCGTTTCCGGAATACAGTTTGGATTTCACATAAATATAAGGAACGCCGATTTCTTCCGCCGTTCTTTCGCTCCATAACCCTTCTGCATCAATGATTTGTGCTTTTTCACTGTTCTTGGCATTGCTTACGAATACGGTCGGTTCATAACCGTTTTGTTTCAAGAACTTCGCGATCCAATAATGCCGACCGCCTTTGTTGAACAAGGTCCCTCCGGCATAATGATTCAATATCCAGACATTCTTCTTCATTCTTCTTATTGAATCCTCTTCAGATTCTTTTCTCCTTCCCGATATTACCGTTTTCCTCTATAAGCCGAATCGTCTCAGCACGGCCCTGTGTGCTTCGACTTCTTCAATCGATATGTTGCTTAAGCCTTTCTTCCATTTCTTAATATGATTTGTATGTTTTTTTAAGCTTTGAAAAAGTCTGCAGATCCAGGCAACCGGGAGTAAAACCGGGTATTTTTCGAGCCAGGGATATCGATTCTCAAACTCCGTACGATTTCTGAACAACTGATGCCGTATAGCTTTTCCGTCAGCCGCTTGACTCTTCAGGCCGCGTTTGTAATCTCCGTACAACCCGCCTTTGAGCACATACTCCGCCATTTCTGCCATCAGCGCGTTTTCTTCGCCGTTTCCGAACAAATACTCTGAAAGGTTGAGCAGATTATGCGCCGCCTGATAAATGCCGTCTTTTCTCAGTCTATCATCTACTCTTTCCCAATCAGGCTGAGGCTGATGTCTGTTTCTGTAGATCCACAGGTCAAGAATGTACCTGATTCCGGGACCGGCGCCTGCAAGATCGTGAACGGCATGACCGATCAGGTTCAGAGCGAACCCTTCTTCTTTCAGCCGATCGATACTCTCGTCCACGAAATCCCATTCCGGATAGTTTTCTATTCCGCTGTTGGTTCTTCTGTAACAGAGCCTTCCGTGAAACTCCACGCCGACGCTGTCCCAAAAGAGAAACTGTTCATCACCGGACTCTTTACCGCGAAATACGCCTCCGATCGATTCCATCGCTTTTCGTATAGCAGGTCTGTCAGCCGGTTGGATATAGAAATCGATATCCGACATATAGCGGGAAAAAGCAATCGGGTAGTCCAACCTCAATAAGCCGCCTTTCACTATCGCATAATGAAGTTCGGCTTTCTTCAACGATGCTTCAATCTGCTCAATACAATGGGCTTGTTTGAGTGACCTTGCAGCCATTCGATGATACAGTCCCGACATTTGCTCCCTTAATTCACCGGGCAATGCAAGATCATTTTTGACGGCATCATATATCAGAACTTCCAGATGATGGCGTATGGCAAGCGTCCATATTCCCATCCAATCTGTTATTTGGGGAGGTTCCTTATGTAAAACAGCCGATTTGATCAACTGTACAAACTGTTGTTCTGTATTCGTCATAATTGAATCCGAGCTCTCCTGAATTCAAAAACACCTGTGAATGATATCGATGATCCGATCCTGCTGTTCGGGCGTCATTTTGTTGTCCGAGGGGAGGCAGAGCCCGCGGCGGAAGATGTCTGCGCCGACGTCGACGCCGGAACCGGCGATGTAGGCGTTGCTGCGGCCGCGGCCGTTGCCCTCGGCGGTGATGAAGGCGTGGGTGCGGTAGATCGGCTGCATGTGCATCGGCTTCCAGATCGGGCGGCCTTCCGCGTTGAATGCGGCGATCGCTTCGAGGATCTCCGAGGGACTGCTCTTGCTCGGTACGGACTGATAGAGATAGTCCTGTTCGCCGCGCACCTGCGGCGCCATGGCGTCTTCGTCGATGATCATGCAGGAGAGCCAGAAGTTCGGCTGGGACTTCTCCGCATC
>JAEEGL016121345.1_pt1 | contig 43869 bp, 40 predicted proteins | sample 9134231 | NCBI WGS metagenome assembly JAEEGL01 (sample SAMN16246548, study PRJNA631951) | gut metagenome | biome: gut microbiome; feature: rumen; material: fiber-attached | host: Bos | place: Iran: Karaj | collected 2018-10
ACGATATGTTACAGGGTGAGAGCAACAGCATCACCAATCAGAAGGCTATCCTCAAGAAGTTCGCTGATGAAAACGGCTTTCGCAATCCCGTTTACTACGTTGATGACGGAGTTTCGGGAACGACATTTGAGCGTGACGGCTTCAAGGCTATGATGGCTGATGTAGAAGCCGGAAAGGTCAGCACGGTTATTACCAAAGACCTTTCAAGACTCGGACGTGATTACCTGAAAACCGGAGAATACATCGAGATTATTTTCCCTGATTACAATGTTCGCTACATTGCGATTAATGACGGCGTGGATACGTTCAAATCGGAAAATGAGCTGATGGCATTCAAGAACATTTTTAATGACTGGTACGCTCGTGATACGAGTAAAAAGATCAGAGCCGTTTTCAAGGCTAAGGGACAATCGGGCAAACATCTTTCCAATCCGATCTACGGCTACAAGCATTCGGAAACGGACAAGAACCTTTGGGTGATCGACGATGAAGCCGCCGAAGTTGTTCGCAAGATTTTTCATCTTTGCATTGACGGCTACGGTCCGGCGCAGATTGCTCGAATCTTAACGGAACAGGGAATTCCTACACCGACAGCTTATGCATTGTCGCAGGGCAGGGATAACGGTCATAAGAATGCTAACCTTAATCGTTGGGGTATGGAGACTATTTCGGGTATTCTCGAAAAGCCCGAATACGCAGGTCACACTGTGAATTTCCGTACTCATGTGAAGTCCTACAAAAACAAGAAACGTGTGGATAATCCGAAAGAGGATTGGCTGATCTTCGAGAATACCCATGAAGCAATTATCTCCCAGCAGGAGTTTGATCTGGTGCAGGAGCTTCGCAAGAACAAACGCCGTCCAACAATGCATGAGGAAGTCAACCCGTTTTCAGGTATCTGTTACTGTGCCGACTGCGGAAAGAAGCTGTATCTGTGCCGAGCGACAACCATGACCGTAGATCAAGAACATCTGAAATGTGGCACTTATGCAAAAGACAAGAACGGCTGTACTATTCACTTCATCAGGACGATCGTTCTGAAAGAGATCATACTCGGTGAGCTGAACAAGATGATTTCCTTTGTTAAGGAGAACGAGGGCGAGTTTGTACAGGCGGCTATGGATAATTCCGTTCAGAAGCAGTCCTCAGAGCTTGCCAAGTCCAGGAAAAAGCTGAAAGAATCCGAGAAGCGTATCGCTGAACTGGACAGACTGTTCACAAGGCTTTATGAAGATAATGTCTCGGGCAAAATCTCAGATGAGCGATTTGCCATGATGTCGGCAGGATATGAGGATGAGCAAAAAAACTCAGGGCGACCGTAGCAGAGCTGACCGCCTACATTGATACTGCCGAACAGAAGTCCGCCGATGTAAGTGCTTTCATTCAGGCAGTCCAAAAGTATGAACATATCACGGAGCTTACTCCTGAGATTATGCATGAGCTTATTGAGAAGATCGTTATTCATGCTCCTGACAAGAGCAGCGGGCATCGTACTCAGCAGATCGAGATTCACTATCGCTTCGATGTTGCCGTAACGACCGCCATTGCTGACAGTATGAACTACGACAAAAAGAGAAAGGCTGCGTAACCGCTTGGTTACGCAACCTTATCTTTAAAGAATCAAAACTTCTTTATTAGTACCCGTCTTTAAACAGGCAGGCTTTTCATTACTTCACAGTAAATTTCAGCATATTCCATGATCGCGGAGCAAGACTGACCTTGCCGCTTATTTCCTTCTGTACAGGCGAGACCGCATAAGGTTCATCTGCTGTGTTGCAGAGTTTCATATCATCGTTTGTAAGAACAGTATGTGATACGAGGCTGTATCTCTCAAATCCGTTGAGTTCGAGTTCACAGCTCTCATCAGACGAGCGATTTACCGCAAAAAGAGTAATACCGCTTCCGTTATCTACTGCAATGCTCTCAATATATGGCACATTGCTGTGATTTTTTGTATCATAGATACCGCATTCGCAAACAGTATGCAAAGTCTTTCCCCTTCCGTTAACCGAACAGTGGAGAAAAGGATAATAAATTGTCTGCACCCACGACCTGCCGCCGGTCTCGGTCATGATCGGTGCAATTACATTTACAAGCTGTGCGAGACAGGCGATCTTTACCCTGTCACAATGCCTGAGAAGCGTGATAAGCAGACAGCCTACAACAAGCGCGTCCTCAACATTGTAGATATCCTCTAAAAGCGGCGGTGCAACCTGCCAGGGATCCATATGCTTATCCTGCTCATTGCTGTGGAACCAGATGTTCCACTCGTCAAAGGAAAGCATAAGCTCCTTATCTGACTTCTTCTCCGCTTTTATATCATCACATATCTGCGCAGTATCTATGATAAACTGCTCCATATCCATTGACGACGCAAGGAAATCTGCGGTGTCGTTGTCCGGATTACCGTAATAGCTGTGCATGGAAACATAGTCAACATGATCGTAACACTCACGAAGTACAGTTCGTTCCCATTCGCCAAAGGTAGCCATATTCGGACCTGAGCTTCCGCAGGCAACAAGCTCGATCGTCGGGTCAGTCAGCTTCATCAGCTTGGCTGTCTCACAGGCGAGACGGGCATATTCCTGTGCGGTTTTATGGCATATCTGCCATTCTCCGTCCATTTCGTTGCCAAGACACCACACCTTTATTCCGAATGGTTTGTCAAAGCCGTTCTTTCGGCGCAGATCAGCATAATATGTATCGGTTTCAAGATTGCAGTATTCAACAAGGCTTCTTGCCTCATCAGCACCGCGTGTACCGAGATTCACCGTCATCATTATTTCAGCGTCCGCACGCTTTACCCATTCCTGAAACTCGTCAACACCAACTTCATTAGTCTCGATGCTGTTCCAGGCGAGATCAAGCTTTCGGGGACGCTTTGACCTGTCACCGGTCCCGTCCTCCCAGTTGTAGCCTGAAACGAAATTTCCGCCCGGATAGCGTATAACAGGCACCTTCAGCGTCTTTACAAGCTCCAGTACATCTTTTCGGAAGCCCATATCGTCAGCGCTTTCATGTGAAGGCTCATAGATACCGCCGTAGACCGCGCGACCGAGATGCTCAATAAAGGAGCCGTATATCCTCGGGTCAATATCGCCGATAATATCCGATTTATTTATAGTTATTTTTGCTTTCATAGGTTAAACTCCAGATAAAATTTATGAAATCAATATATCGCATCAGCTGTCAGATTTCATTGAGCTGTACTTCAAATACAGATCAATACCGAAAATATGACAGCGTATATTCAATCAGTTACCGGTATCAGCCCTTTACAGCGCCTGCAGTCAGACCGTCAACGATCTGGTTGGAGAATGCGCAATAAACTATTATAGTAGGTAAAAGCGCGATTATGATAGCCGCAAACATCTGCGGATAGTTGGTACCATGCGGTCCGACGAATTTTGACAGTGCTACCGGCAGCGTCTTCTTGGCTTCATCAGAGATGAATACCATAGCTACAAGAAGCTCATTCCAGTTGCCGATGAATGTCATAAGTCCGGTTACGCAAAGACCTGTCTTGCCGAGAGGCAGACATATCCTGTAAAAAATCTGGAAGATATTTGCGCCCTCAATACAGGCACATTCGATAAGTTCATTCGGAATACTCTTAAAGAAACCTGTCATAATGAATATCGTTATGGGAAGTGAGAATGTAAGATATGGAATTATAAGTCCTGTAAGGGTATCTGAAAGGTGTAAATGCGCAAATCTTGTGAACAGAGGGATAAGAACGCAGTGTACAGGTATCATCATACCAGTAAGGAAATAAGTCATGGCAAGCTTTGCACCCTTCCAGCGCATACGTACAATGCCGAATGCAGCCATTGAGCCGATTATCATGCTCAATACCAGAGCGACAGCGCAGACGATGAATGAGTTAAGCGTTGCTGTGCCAAGACGTCCTGCTTTCCATGCGAAAGCAAAGTTATCGAATGATATATGTTCAGGGAGAGCAAAAGGAGATGTCATTAATTCCCTTTTGGTCTTGAACGATACATTGAACAGCCAGAGCAGAGGTGCGATATATGTCACGGATATCAGTACAAGGAATGCATATATGACCACACGGATCAGTGAAAACTTCTTCTTGGAGTCAGAATCCAGTTCAGTTACTGCTAATTTTGAAGAACTCATTTTCTGTACCTCCTTACATTTCGTACTGTTCGGTCTTAACGACCTTATTGATAAACAGCGTCACTAACAGGCAGAGCACAAGCAGCACCACGCCTATCGCGCTTGCATATCCGTATTTGGAGAACTTGAAGCCCTGCTGATAGAGGTGGGTCGCAAGGACCTCTGTCCTGTGGTTAGGTCCGCCGCAGTCTGTCATGTTGAAAATAAGGTCGAAGAATTTCAGTGAGCCTATCGCATTCAGAGACATAGCTGTTGCTACCATCGGTTTTATCAGAGGAAGCGTTATGTATCTGAAAGTCTTTGCCTTTGTACAGCCGTCGATATAGCTCGCCTCCATGAGAGACTTGTTTATACCCGATATCTGTGCCATGTATAGCATCATTGACTGACCTACATACTGCCAGAGAGCAACAAAAGCTATTACCCACATAGGAAGGATGATAGTGCCCCTGGTATCCATCAGCCAGAGAGGAGGTTCCTTGACTCCCATTTTTTCAAGGAGCTGGTTGATACCGAGCTTCGGGTTGAATATGAACATCCACATCAGTCCGAGAGCTGCCGAAGAAAGTACGCAGGGAAGATATATTATGTTCTTGAAGGTATTTCGTCCTGCTTTTATGTTTGTCAGAAGAGCTGCGTAGAGAAGACCTACGATAAGCTGTGACACGCAGGAGAAAACAAGGAAGAACATTGAGTTCTTGATAGCAATGCCGAACGTCTTATCGGAAAGAAGAGCCTTGTAGTTGTCAAGTCCGATGTAAACGGGGGCGGTATAGCCTTTATAATCACAGAATGAATAATACACCGACTGAACGATCGGTATAAAAAGCACCAGTGTGAACAAAAGGAATGCAGGAAGCATGAAAACAAGTATTGCTTTCTTGTTCCTAAGCATTTTGTCCATGCTGGACCAACTCCTTTCAGAAGATCGATATGTTAAAAAAGGGTTAAAAACAATATAGGGGCGTATGATACGCCTCTATATTGCTTTTCATAATTAAGCAGAAATTACTTTCTGCAGTTAGCCTTGTAGAATTCCTCCATGTCCTTTGCAGCGTCTGCAGGCTTCATGTCGCCGAGGAATACAGCAACCATTGTATCGTCGAAGTGAGCACCTGTCTCAGTTGTAGGCATTGATTCATTGTAGAAACCGAATGTTCCCTTTGCCTTGCCGAATACATCCATAACGTATGAGAGCTGCTTGGGAGCTACTTCCGGATCATACTTAACCTTTGTTACAGGGATCTTACCGCCTTTTTCTGCTGTGTACTTCTGAGCTGTATCATCAGTGAAGTACTTGATGAGAGCTGCTGAAGCCTCAGGATACTTTGTAGATGAGCTCATGCAGAGTGAATCGGACTTAGCGATGATTCTTTCAACGCCGGGGAACTGGAATACGCCGCACTTTGACTCAAAGTCTGCGTTAGCACCGTTCATCTGAGCGATTACCCATGAACCCTGAATAAGAATAGCTGCCTCTTCGTTGTAGAAGTTAGCTGTAGCAACGTCGTTTGTATCGCCGGCTGCTGATCTCTGGAAGTACTTGGAGAACTGGATAAGCTTGTTGCATACGTTCTCAAGCTTGCCGTCTTCCCATGAAGCGGAACCGTCAGCGAGCTTAGGAAGGTCAACGCCCTCAGCCTCACAGAGATAACCTGCTACCATTGAGAGACACCATGCAGTACCTGCGGAAATAGTTACAGGAGTATAGCCTGCATTCTCAAGCTTTTCACAGGCATCGATCATTTCGTCCCAGTTGGTAGGAACAGAAGCGCCCGCATCCTTAAACATCTCTGTGTTGTAGAAGCAGCAGGCAGCTGCGGTATTCAGCGGAACAGCATATATCTTGCCATCGTATGTCTGCTGTGTAAATACAGCGTCGCTTGTGAATGTTTCCTTCCAGCCGTCCTTGTTGAGATATTCATCAAGAGGAGCTGCGATGCCGGGCGCAACATAGTCTGTGAGCTGCGGTCCGGGGCTTACGATGAATACGTCAGGTGTTTCATTTGCTGCAACAAGAGCATTGAGCTTATTGTAATACTCCTCAAGGGATGTAGTAATAGGTGTTACATGATACTTGCCCTTATAATCGTTATTGAATCTCTCGATAGTCTCCTTGTAGCCAAGCGAGATAAGATCCTCAGTAGCATTGAGGTCATCCCAGAACATCCAGGTGATCTCCTGAACCTTTTCTGAACTGTTGTTTGTGGTCGCAGAACTATTGGATCCGCTGTTACTGCTTGATGAATCATCGGATCCGCTGGTACCGTTGCTGCAGCCTGCAAGTGTTGTAGCGAACATTGCTGCTGACATAAGTGTTGCTAAGAGTCTTATTTTTTTCATTACCATTACCTCCTGGTTAAGTACCGCACGAAACATACCTTTATAACTGACATATCCATATGCCGACCGGCAGGTTTTCACGGTTATCCCAAATTTGATATGGCACCTCTTCGGTGTCTTTGTAAATCTTACCATATTATTAACAAGTTGTCAATAAATATATGTAATAACGGCAAAAAATGATTAAAATCCCCTTGTTTTAATATATACATAGCAAAAAACGGTCAGATTTTTCCCTGTTCTGTATTGCAATTTGTACAGTTTAATGTTAGAATATTTTCAGTATGATAAAACACATTTTATGATAAAGGAGCTGACACAATGCTAAGGATAGCAAATACCAAAAACGGACAGGTGCGTGGTCTGCCAGCAGCGGACCCAAGGATAACCTCATTCAAGGGAATCCCCTTCGCCGCTCCGCCTGTGGGTGAGAACCGCTGGCGTGCTCCGCAGCCCGCCGGAAACTGGCAGGGTGTGCGAAACTGCTTCGAATTCGCACCGATATCCGTTCAGGATACCCCAGGCATAGGTGACGATGTATACTGCCGTGAATGGCACGTAGATCCCGATATTCCCATGAGCGAAGACTGTCTTTACCTTAATGTATGGACGAACGCAAAGTCCGCGGATGAGCGCAAGCCCGTGCTTGTATGGTTCTTCGGCGGCGGTTTTCAGTGGGGCTACACATCTGAAATGGAATTTGACGGCGAACGTCTCGCAAGGAGAGATATCGTTGTAGTAACTGTGAATTACCGCTTGGGTGCGCTGGGCTTTCTCTGCCACCCGCAGCTTACAAAGGAGCAGTCCGATGCTCCCTGTAATTTCGGCTGTCTCGACCAGCAGGCTGGTCTGAGATGGGTCCGCCGGAATATCGCAAACTTCGGCGGTGATCCTGATAATATAACCATAGCGGGTCAGTCCGCAGGCGGCGGCAGTGTAACGGCGCAGATGGCTTGCCATGACAACGAAGGTGATTTCAAAAGGGCTGTGGTAATGAGCGGTATGTTTGGCTCGCCTTATGAGGTAAATGAATTCTTCCTTGCTCAGAGTCCCGAACAGGCAGGCAAAAAGGGAGAAAGGCTTTTCGAGTATCTTGGTGTTAAAACTCTTGAAGAAGCAAGAAAGCTTGATGCCGATTATATCCGCAGCAAGTATTCCGAGCTTCGCAATAACGGAGAGATGTTCTTCACGATAGTGCAGGACGGGCACTTCTGCACAGAGGACCCCATGGAGGCTTTTAAGAATGGCACACGGCTCCGTGTACCGGTTATGGGCGGCAATACAGGTGACGAATTCATTGAATGCATCCATGCGGCAGATGACGATGAACTTGCAATAAAAGCAAAGAAGTATTTCGGAGTCAAGGCTGAAGAGTTCATGTCATTTCCTGAAGCCAGAGTCAGAACTGATTCCGGTTATTCGCCAGTTTCCTCCCCTGAGCTCGGCGTAAAGCAGGCTTTCCTCGGCGAGAGCAGGCAGAATGATCCCCAAAACTGCTACTATTACCGCTTCATTCCGGATATACCCGGCAGGGATTCACCTGGAACATTCCACTCTGTTGATCTATGGTTCTTCTTCGAGACGCTGGCAAAATGCAGCAGACCATTTGAGGGCAGACATTACGATCTTGCAAGACAGATGTGCGATTACTGGGCAAACTTCATCAGGACCGGAGACCCCAACGGCTATGATATCAACGGCAACAGGCTCCCGGAATGGAAGCCATATACCGATGCCGACCGAAATGAGATGCTGTTCACAAGTGAAGGTGCAAAGGCATCTGCTGAGCAGAACAGCTTCGTTAGATTTCTGCTCAGTGCAATAAAATAAGGAGGTTTTTTTATGAACAGGAAACAGGCATTCAATCCCTATCTTCCCAGCTGGGAATATATACCCGATGGCGAGCCGTATGTATTCGGCGACCGTGTATACGTCTACGGTTCTCACGACTTCTGGAACGGCTATGTATTCTGCATGGGTGACTACGTATGTTGGTCAGCACCCGTTGATGATCTGGGGAACTGGCGCTATGAGGGCGTTATTTATCCGAGAAACGCCGACCCAATGAACAAGGACGGCCATATGTGCCTTTACGCCCCCGACGTTACCATAGGTCCCGACGGAAGATACTATCTCTACTATGTTCTTGACAAGGTGGGAGTTATGTCCGTTGCGGTATGCGACGAGCCCGCAGGCAAGTATGAGTTCTACGGCTATGTTCACTATCCTGACGGCACACGTCTCGGAGAGAGAGAGGGAGATGAACCGCAGTTCGACCCCGGTATTATAACCGAGGGTGACAAGACCTATATGTACAGCGGATTCTGTCCCGAAGGCGACAAGTCCAGGACAGGTTCAAAGGTGGTCACACTTGATAAGGATATGCTGACTGTTATCACCGAGCCTCAGGTAATAGTGCCTGGAATCTGTTACAGCACAGGCACTCAGTTTGAGGGACACGCCTTCTTTGAGGCTTCGTCCATACGCAAAGTGAACGGTAAATACTATTTCATATACTCCTCAGAAGTCATGCATGAGCTCTGCTACGCTGTCAGTGATGATCCGCTCAAAGGATTCAGCTACGGCGGTGTGCTGGTCAGCAACACCGATCTGCATATTGATACCTACAAGCCGGCAGATATGCCCGCAAACCGCGGTGCCAACAACCACGGCAGCATAATTGAGATCAATGGTGAATGGTATATCTTCTATCACAGACATACCAACGGCACATGGTTCTCAAGACAGGGCTGCGCTGAAAAGCTCACCCTCAATGGCGACGGAAGCTTCGATCAGGCTGAGATTACTTCCTGCGGTCTCAACGGCGGTCCTCTTGTGGGCAAGGGCGAATACCCGGCTTATATCGCCTGCAATATCTTCGGCAGAAAACCTGAAATATATATCGGTGACCTCAATGCCCCGCGTATAGTTCAGGACGGCAAGGACGGAGACGAGGAGATCGGATATATAGCCAATATCAAAGAGGGTACCAATATCGGCTTCAAATTCTTTGACTGCAAGGGCATTACTAAGGTCAGCATTACGACCAGAGGCTACGGCGGCGGCGCTTTCGCCGTCAAGACCGCCTGGGACGGCGAAGAACTCGGTGAGATTGAGATCGAAAACAGTAACGTATGGAAAAAATCCACTGCCGATATCAGTATCCCCGACGGCGTTAACGCTATCTGGTTCACCTTCAAGGGCACCGGCAACCCAAGCCTCGGCTCATTCACTCTGGAGTGATAATATTTCCGCAGCTGCTGCACTTACACAGAATTATATATCCCTTACTGAGCAGATGTGCTTGAAAAATTTTCTTTCCCAATGCTTTGATTCCGTTTTTTAACGCTCCTTGACAGGGAATAAAAAAGATGTACCGTCTGAGGCGGTACATCTTATACTTTATTTGAGTATGTACTATATCCGCAAGCTTTTTTCATACAGTTAAGACTGTATTCAGCTGTGCGGAAAATATTACCATTACTTCAAGGACAGTAATGATTCACAGGACTTTTCTTATTGTTCATCAGAAATAAAATCGCTCATCTTCCATTCTCCGTTTTCCTTTATAAATACTACCGTTCCGTAACTTTTTGATCTGATAGTATTTACTTCAACATGGGTCGCATTGAACTGATTTTCATCTACAACTGATATTTCAAAGCCGCTTGGCTTAAATTCATATGTGGTTCCGGCGCCGTCCAATTCATAAATAACGCCATCCTTTTCCATGAAACGTATTTCACAACCGCTCATAAGCTGATCTTTATATTTGCCTGTAAACTGAGTATTGATAACATCTTTCAAAACATTCAGAGACGGCACCATCGAAAAATCAGTTACTTTGTAATACTCACTATCATCTTCTGTAAATGCAACTTCCTCGCTGTGAGGAACACCATGACAGAACGTATTGTTGAGATCATTAAATGAACCAAGTCTTTCAGCGGCTATCTCGCTATAAGTCATGCCAGCCCTGTCACGGGCAAGACGACTTGAATTTCCGTTTCCGAAACGAAGCTCATAAGGTGCAGATTCAAGATAATATCCGTCATGGCTTCCGAAAGAATCTCCTGAAAATGTCAGTATCTGGATCTTGGTTCCGCCAATCTCATCATAGCGATGCTTTACAGTTCCTGTTGTTACATTACCGTCAGGATCGGTATATTTATATGTTGCGTCTTCATATATAACTACGTCTCCGCACTCCTTGCCGTCTACGTAAACATAGCTGTTTTGCGGCACCTGATATCTCCACAAGCCAACAAATGGCTTTATGCTCTCATAATCAGTATTCTCTTCTGCAGAAGCCTCTTCGGCAGGCTGATTAGCGTCAGTAACCGTCTGTTCAGCTGATACTGAAGTGAGCTGAGTCTCTTTAGCAGTTGTTTCTTCCTTGTCTGAAATAACCGCTGAGTTTTCAAAACCGCTGCCCGACACACCGCTGCTAACAGTGTTTTTCTCTCCGCATCCAGCAATTCCCAACGACATCGCGGTTAAAACAGATAATATAATTGCCTTTTTCATAATAGCATCTCCTTTAGATTTTCATATCATTTTTTATGATCTGTTATAATATACGAAAGCTGCAGTAGCATTCAGACAAAAAACTGAAAATTAAAAAAATTTATTTTGACAGCAGCTTTTAGTTGTTCAATCCTCTCCGTGAAATGAATACGCCTCATTATCATTTTTCAATATTGACAAACATATATGCTTCTGATATTATAAATACAAGAAAATGTGTCTTATTCCTGATACAACACAAGTTCAGTTCGTGGTATTGATGTCAGTGAAACAGACTCTATCGGATGTGCCGGAATGAGCATAGGACTGCGGCGGAAAACTGTTGCTGTTGAACCGCACAGTAAAGAATGGGAAACATCTGCAAGTCAGACAATAAAACTGCTGAAGGAGCTTCTTGCAGACGCTGCTGCGGATATACAGCACATCGGGAGCACGGCTGTACGCGGTATCTGTGCAAAGCCTATTATAGACATAGCGGTTGGAGTTCCGGTGCTTGAAAACATACTGAAAATGAATGATGTGCTCGAAAAAAGCGGTTTCATTTTCCGTGGCCAGGACCTACCTGAACAGTATCTGTATGTATGCGGTGAATATGATTTCAGAACACACCATATCCACGCTGTGAAGTACGCTTCATAGGCATGGAACAATTATATTGATATGCGTGACTATCTGAACTGCCATGAGACTGACGCGAAAGCCTACTCTGAGTTGAAACAGTCACTTGCAGAACGCTTTCACAATGACAGGGAGACCTATATCGCAAAGAAAAGCGACTTTATCAATGATTTGCTCAGTAAGGCGAAGGTCTGGGGAGAGCTTGCTGACAGAACCATGTAAAAGCTCTCACCGCAATAATGTTCCAACAATGATGTAAAATCCCCTCATCACGCATGGGCATCTCTGCTCCGGCTGACGAGGGGATTCTTTTACAACATTATTATAATAACACTTCATCAAATACTCATTTCAGCTAATGAGCTCTTTTACTATTCCCGCTGAAAACAATACTATCATCAGTATATAGCATCCAAGTCGGAACCACGACAGATACTGTGGTATCTCCTTATTCATTCCTTTGGCTATTGCTCCCGATACGAGCATAATAAAAAGAACAGGTGATATCGTACTGGCAACAGCGAACACAGCTCCAAGTACAGCCGCAAAAGCAAAAGGAAGCGTCGCTGCATAACCTGTTATCAATATCATCGGTGCGCACGGTGATATTCCATAACCAAAACCCATACCTATCAGAGCTGCATGATTTGAACTGTCATCACTTATTTCTTCGGTATTATCCGTACCGCAGCCTTTACAGTTCCTGCAGCTGCTTCGTCCTGTTTTTTCTCTTATCCATGAAATAACGAACCATATCCCCATAGCCAGCATTACAGCGTCAACGACCAAGACCGCTTTTATTCCGAATATCCTGCCGCTGTCGTCTATAATACTGCTGCCTATCACTGATGCCGTGCAGCACAAGATAATCACTGCCGATATTTTTCCGAAAAAGAAATCAAGGAACGCCCTTACCGACTGTTTTACATTCTTTGTATGCGTAGTAAGGTATCCGTACAGCACAGCACTTATACCAGAGCCGCAGCACGTACCGCAGCCCATTCCAACAGACGCCGCTGTCGTCATGCTCTCAAGCAGTAATGAAATACCCATTGCATCAGCCTCTTTCGATTGCTATCAGTGCAGCTCCTATCGCACCGTTGAACTGAGGATACAAAGCAACATAAACATCTCTCATAAGCTCTTCCTCAAACGCTTTATGAAGTCCCGTATTCAGCGAACCTCCGCCTGTCATAAGGATATCTCCGTCCTTTTCGGATTTCTTCATCATTTTTACGATACGACGTGCCATTGAAATATGCATACCAGCAAGTATATCCCTGCGGTCATATTTTCTTGCCACAAGCGATATTACCTCAGACTGTGCAAAAACCACGCAGGTACTGTTTATATCACATGGATTTGTTGCCTCCAGCGAAAGAGGTCCTACGTTATCAATGGTAGTTTCCAGTATCTGTGCGATGACTTCCATGAATTTGCCTGTTCCAGCGGCACATTTATCATTCATGCTGAAATTCTTGACCGCGTATTTACTGTCAAGATAAATTATCTTTGAATCCTGACCGCCGATATCTATTATCATACCAGGACGGTAATCCTTGGGAGCGGTTATCCTGACTCCGTATGCATGAATGGTTATCTCGGAAATATCATCATCAGCAACCTCCAGAACCTTCCTGCTGTAGCCTGTAGCCATTAATAGCCTATATCCGAGGGAGGGATACCGTTATTGTTGCAAAGCTCACGGACAAGCTTACGTGCAGTGCCGTCATTGTCTATTCCGGTATTGCGCACCATAGTGTCAATTACCTGATTATTTCCGATAAGAGCGGCTTTCAGGTATGTGGAGCCGCCATCAAGTCCAATGTAATATTTTCCCATTGTTATTACTCCTTAAATGTCTCTGCGAACTTCCGTCCGCTTTTCAGGTGCCTGTCTCAGCTTGATGAGCTCGATAAACGCTTCTATTCGTATACGGAGCTGCTCGACGTCTTCATCATTATAGTCGCTTTCAAGGCGTATAACAGGGATATCAAGCTTTCCGAGCTCGTCCTCTATGCGCTTGTACTCAAAATCGTAAACAAGACATCCCCTCAGAACGTGATAGATAACACCCTGTATCTGATTATCCTTGATGAGCTGCTTCAGACGGTATATGCGCTGAGAGTTGTCTGAAAAAGTCGGACACGGACAAGGACGAAGTGAACGGTTTGCAAGTGCCCTCATCATTCCGTCAAAACTGTTATCAGTAATCACAGGAGGAGCCCAAATACCGCGTTCTCCCATACACGTCTCATCACCTGCCACTATACCGCCCATTTCTTCGATAAGAAGCGGTATCTTCAGATTCGGGAATACTATCGGTGAACCTGTCAGCATGATCCGCGGCAGATTTTTTGTTGTCACCTTCTCCCCCTTCATGGCGCGAAGGCTGAGAGACATATTTACATTTCTGAGCGCATCTGCCCATACCTCAGCAGGCATATAGGCTGCTGCGTTCATTATCGTCATTGCTTGAGTGCCTCTTATAAGATATGGCATATGCTTTTTGAGACGTATGAATTCCGAAAGCTCATACTGTGCCCGTCCGACCTTATAAAATGCAGCCGCAAGCTCTTCTATACGGCGCAGATACTTTGCAGAAGTCTGTGTCTCCTTGTTGATAAAGCGCTTATCCTGACGAGCTTTCCGCTCCTGATCTTTTGACATTGTAATCATGCTTTTATCCTCATCTGTCCTTAGGAACATAGCCGGACATTATACTCTTTCTTGAAGCCGTATAAAGCTTCTTTCCTGCAAATGTCAGTGAAAGTGCATTATCCTCTGGACAGCACTTAACACATTCTCCGCACATTATACAGTTTGCTTCGGTAACATCGGCTTTTCCTCTCTCTGTATAGATCGTTTTTATGCCCATAGGACAGGCTTCATAGCAGGCACCGCATTCGGTGCAGGCTGTGCAGTCCTTTTTTATGCGGAAAGGAGAGAGCCTGTGAAACAGTCCGACAAGATATCCAAGGGGACAGATATTGCAGAACAGCCTGCGCTTGAAGAAGCTGCCTATCAGTATCAGTATCATAAGGAATCCGCTGACATAAAGACTAACACCTATACCTGCCAGTATAGGCGAAACAGTGATCGCAGGACAGAAATTGCAGAAGTTCCCGCCTGCAAAACCGATACCGAAAAACAGAATTATCATAAACCATCTTACCGGTTTGAAAACTGAATACATTTTTCGTTGGTTGCTGCGCCTTTAGTCTTTGTTTTTTTCGTATCCTGTCCATAATATCCTGAACAAGTCCCATCGGACACAGGAAACCGCACATCACACGTCCGAGCAGTACAGTAAATAACAAAGTGCTGCCCCAAAATATAATGATGTTTTTTACAGGGAGTTCCTCAAACAGATCCTTAGGATGTGACAGAAAATAACAGCTTGCTTCTGCCATCTGCACATTATTCGCAGGACATGAAAAAATTGGCAGGTTAATATCAGTCGATCTCAGTCCGAATAAAAGTCCTCCCCATATCATCATAAACGCAAATACTATCATTATTATCCAGCGGACTATCATAAACAACGCCGGCTTATGCTTAACGGCTTTTCCTCTGCCCCTGCCGTATCTGTTTGCATACTTTGAACTATTGTCCCCTTTTTGCATTATCTTTTTTCTTAGGCATACTGTCAGAATTATTCCCAGTGCAGAAGCACCTGCAATGATAAAAAGAGGGACGAGAGTTTTTATATATTCAAGCGAAAAAATTTTTTCAAGACTTGTTCCATAGCTTTCGGGAGGAAATTTGTAAAATGGCAAATATAATGCAAAATAAGCAAGTGCCAGAAATATTATACATACCACACTCGTTGCTATAATGCGTTTTTTCTTTCTCATTTTACTCTTCTCACCTCTTTATAACGGTTCTGCGCAAGCATTTCTGAGAATGCCTCCAGACGTATCCTCAGCTGCTCGACGTCCTGATACTGATAGTCTGTCTCAAGCCGGAATACAGGTATATTATACTTTGAGAAAAGAGTTTCAAATCGTTCAAGCTCAAAATCGTATTCTATCTGTCCTTTAAGCACGTGATATACTACTCCCTCGATATCTCTCTTCTGAACAAGATTGGAGATATATCCGAAAAGAGCATTGTTTCTTACAAATACCGATGATGCATCCCTGTCATACCATGCGGAAGCGATATTCCTTATCATGGTTTCGCAGCTTCCCTTAAAGGAGTTCCTTTCATGCAGAAGGTCATGCTTCAAAACAGAGCAGTCGATGGAGTCGAGTAAAGTCAGACCGACATCATTCACAAGGAACGGGATCTTGTAGTTCGGGAAAACTACAGGTGATCCCATAATGATTATTTGTGGTCTGTTTTGCCGACGCGGACATAGCGGCTTGCCATATCCGTAATATTGGCGGTAAGCAGCTGAACATGATATGTCCATTCGTCAATATTGCTTGTACGATAATAACTGTCCTGTACAAGCAGACGAGCAATATCAGATATAATGTCTGACCGCTCACGAGAAATATTCAGAAATGTGGTCAATGCACAGCGTGCTTTTGATACTCTCAATGCAGCCGATACAACAGAGTCCTTTGTTATACGTTTCTTTGTATAAGCTGAAATAGTATCTGCCATATCAAGCATCTGACGCTGCCACTTTTCTTCTGCCATTCCGTCGCTGCGATCAGGCGGAATATCGACAAGACAAAGTTTTCGTCCCTCATCCTTGAGCTGATACGCGATCTTTCTCATGCTGTCACTCGTTATCGGTACAATGAAAATTGAATCCGAAAAATCAGCGCCGTCAGGCTGATGGATATATCCGAGTACAGACCGGCTCACAGGATCGGTATCACGCGGCACGATATCGTCAGACCACGCTACCGAACCGAGGATTCCTCCTGTCAGCCAGTACGGCCATGAGCCTGCCGCCATAACAAGCTCTTCAGGAATACCTGTACCAAGTATAACGATCTCCGGGCGATGTGAAGACCTGCTTTTGCTGCTTGCTCATGTATATTCGGTATCGAGGAAATACTTCAGTTCAGGCAGATATTTCTCCTGCTGAAGCATGATGTTCCTGAGGGTCTCACTGTATTCTCCGGTATATACATCGGCTTTGTCGGTTTTGGTTATCATTTTTATCACGTTCCTTTTTGCATATGGCTTGATAAAGCGAATTACATGATCTGTAGAAACAGCATTTCATAAGAGGGATTAATGAAAGCATTTTCTGACTTTATTATTCGCTTATTTAATTTCATATCACCTTAATATATCGTCAGACATAGTGACAGTATCACGTTTTAAAGGATATTTTGTAAGAAGTTTGCTTTATAGGAAGAAAAGTGTTTGAAGCAGTATAAGATGATACATCACCGGCAAACGCTTGTCGGTTTATAGTCATAATCAATGTCATTATAATTAAAAGCAAAGCGAAAAATATATCATAAGTATGGCTTTTATATCAAAAATGAGACATAATAAAAATATCGCAATTTATGGAGAATAAAACTATTTTGTACGCATTAAAATCATAATAACATTCTCAAAAATAAGCCAAAGCCTACTTGTCCTATTTTATCGTTATCATACTTTTTTTATAATAAAAAAGGGTCTTAAAATAATCTTAAATACCATGACGATGATGATGTCCCCGCGAACACGGGGACATCATCAATCATTTATGTCTAAAATGCAATATCATACTGAAATACTAAGCAAAATCCTGAAAATACTTCCTTTGCCAACTTCGGATTCGGCTTCGCACTTACCGTTATGAAGAACTATAGTCTGCTTTACGATAGCCAGACCGAGACCTGAAACGCCTTTTCCCTGTCGCTGACGCTTGGTATAGTATTTATCCCATATCCGTTCAAGCTCTTCGGGAGCCATGCCCTCGCCGTGGTCGGCAATCTCTATCACGGCATTATTGGCTTCAGCTTTCAGTGTTATGCCTATCCACTTGTCCTCCCCTGCATGACGCACAGCATTGTCAAGCAGATTATACACCGCTCTTTGCAGACGTGACGCGTTTCCGCTGATATGGATATTTTCAGCAATATGACGCTCAAATACATATCCGTTCTTTGAATGGAGATTCTCAAAGCTGCCGGCAACCGAATTAACGATCTCACTGAGTTCAACATCACTCATTGCCAGCTCAGCATCTGTCATCTGCAACTCAGAATATTCAAGTATCTCATTTACAAGAGCAGTAAGCCGGTCGGTCTCCTCAACTATTACCGCAACATCTTCAGCACACTGCTTTTCATCTTCTCTCGAAATATCCCTTATCATTTCCGCATATCCCTTTATCATAGTAAGCGGAGTCCGCAGGTCGTGAGAGACATTAGCAAGCAGCTCGTTCTGGAACTCCTGTGATCTTTTAAGCTTCTCAGCCGTATTGTCAAGCGTAGCGTTCAGCTCATCAAGCTCTGAGCAGAAGCCCTCGCGGAAAGAAGTATCGCTCTCCTTATACGCAAGCTTGTGTGCCTTTTCGTTAAGCTGTGCCACAGGACGTGAAAAGCTCCTTGACATGAACCATGCGAGCACAAAGCCTATTACAACAGACAGAAGCGTCACCCATAAAAGCTGCACACGGATTATTCTTGCAGCAGAGCCTACTGCGTTGAGTGTTGTTCCGATATACAGCACGGCTCTGTCTTCGAAGCCGTAAAAGCTGATATATCTTCCGTAAACATATAAATCGTCGGCCTGCAATTCCGCTTCACCGCTGTCTGAAACTTTAAGCTCACTGAGAAACTCGTCATAATTTTCCGGAAGCTCTCTGTAATGTCCGCGCTCCCACCTGAACTCGGCTCTCACACCGTTAAGCTCGTCGTTCCGGTTTTTATGTCCTTTCTTGTATTCGTCCGAGCTGTAAAGGATATTACCTTCGGTGTCTGTAACAAAAACAAGAACAGAATTATCACGGGACAGCTCGTCTATATATTCCGTTATATCGCTCGAAGCACTCTGAGAAGCTATTTTATCGGCAGCTTTGAGGGTATTCTTTATTACCATGCCGTTATAGAAACGCTGCAGGAAAACGGTCTGCAAAAGCCATAGTACAGCGAATATAACAGCAGTGAAGAACATAAAGAAGCTCAGCAGTTTACGCTGAAAAGTCCTTGTTTTATATCTCAAATTTATATCCCACCCCTCGTATTGTTCTGATACAGTCACGGTACTGGCCCAATTTGCTTCGCAGAAGCTTTATCTGCCAGTCAACCGTCCTGTCAACTCCGAAGCTGTCGTAGCCCCAGACTTCATTCAGTATCCTGTCACGTGACAGAACGATGCCTTTATTCTGTACAAAAAGGAGCAGGAGCGAATACTCCTTTGCGGTCAGATCAGCCCTTTTGCCGTCTATTTCAACTGTCATGCCAAAGGTGTCTATCACAATGCCGCCAATACTGATATTCCGTGTTTCTTTAGTTTCAGGCTTTTTACTATGACTCAGAATCACCTTGATACGTGCCATTAATTCCATAGGAGAGAAAGGCTTTGTAACGTAATCGTCAACACCCACCTCAAAGCCAAAGAGCTTGTCAAATTCCGTACCTCTTGCGGAGAGCATTATAACAGGGATATCTCTGAATTCCTTTATCTTCTTGCAGGCTGTAAAGCCGTCTGTATCGGGCATCATAACATCCATGACAATAAGATCGAAATCTTCATTATGACAGGCTTCTATAGCCTGTCTTCCGTCAGAAACAGTCCTGACATCATAGCCTTCGCGCTGAGCGTAACGGCTTATAAGAGTAACTATATTAGGTTCATCATCAGCAATAAGTATCTTTGGCATGGCGCACCTCCTCGGTTTTATTGTAAATATTATACACGAAAGACGCCCTTTTGTAAAGAGCGCCTTTGTTATCATTTCAGAATCTGCCGCCTCTGCCTCCGCCGAAGCCGTCATTCATTCCGCCGCACATACCGCCGCCCATCATGCTCTGCGGTATTTCGGAGACCTCTGTACCGTTGATGATTATCGTACCGTCGTTGAATTCTGCCGTTCTGTCATAGTCGAATGAGGACATCTGAGCTGTGACATTGATAGTGCCGCCGTTCACATATATGGAGCCGTTGGAGTCGATAGCGTCCGTATCGCCCTGACCTACTTCAACATTGATATTTCCGCCGTTTATTTCAATTGCAGTTTCATATGAACCAGAGCTTGCAGATGCGTTTATGCCGTCGTCAGTTGCATAGATATTTATATCGCCGCCGTTGATTAGAATGTACGTAGCTTCAAGTCCCTCGGAAGCGTTGATGTCCATTGTTCCGCCGTCGATCTGAAGCAGAGCGCAGGCCTGTATGCCGTCGCTTTGGCCGTTGATAGTGAATGTTCCGCCTGATATTGTGATAGTTCCCTCAGCCTCGTCATTCTCACAGTGGAAGCCGTCCTTGTTCGTCGTGATATTGAATGTGCCGTCACTGACAGAGATTGAATCATTTGCTTCAAAAGCGTCAAGTGCTGACTTGACATTGTATGTACCGCCTGTGATCTTCATATCGTCCTTTGATGTTATACCGTTGCCGTAATACGAAGTTACATTCAGTGTGCCTGTGCCATTGAGTACAAGATCGTCCTTTGAGTAAATGACCGCGTCTGTATTTGTATCACCGTCTGTTTTGAACTGACCGCTTACCGCAAGGGTATTCTCGCTGTCTGTGGTAGTTATGAATACCTTGTCTGCTGATACCACATATATTGCAGGGGAATCCACGTTTGTGACGCTTACACCGTCAAGGACCAGCTGAACTTTTGCGTTCTCGTCAGCCTCAACTCTTATGGTGCAATTCTCAGCTGTTCCGCTTATAGTATATACGCCTTCTTCAGTAATGTCAATGGTCATGTCATCGGATACGGTGATACTTTTTGCTTCGCTTGTATCGGCTGTCTGCTCAAGATCACGCTTAGTAAAAGCGGATTCCTCAGTTACTTCACTGTTTGAAAGCTGTACTAACTTTTTCTGCTCTGAAACAACAGCTGTTCTTGTCATATTATCAGCAGAAACACTGGTGTCTGTATTTGTATTGCTGCTGCAGCCTGTAACCGCTGCTGCGAACATTGCCGCCATAAATGAATACATATATATCTTTTTCATAATAACTCTCCTTTTTAATTCGTCGGTGGTGGTTTTGTTTCTATGATTGTATTATACCGGAGCAATTTGTATGTTAAATGGAGTTAAAGTGGAATCTCAGGTGTGTAATGTGGAATTTCGGTTTTGTTATGTGACAGGTTTGTGAAATACAACAGAGAGTTCACTATTGCCTGGAAAAAACTGCGATCTTATTTTTTTTATAAGTAACAGAACTACATAAATAATCACAAAAAACGACTTGCAATTTTCTGAAATTATGTATATAATACTATCAGATATATATAATCCCGTTTACGGCTCTCATTTTATTATTACCTATTTATAAGAGGAAGTGATCAAAGTGAAATTATTCGGTTTCAAAAAATTTTTAGGCACTGCTGTTTCTGCACTGATGATAACATCATCAATACCGTTTACAGCATATGCAGCTGACCAGCAGAAAAGAGGAAATATCGGCGGATACGCCTATGAAATGTGGAATCAGTACTCTGCCGGCGACATCGAATACGAAGCAAAAGCAGGCTCTTTTACCTGCTCATGGAGTAATATTGAGAATTTCGTAGCAAGCATGGGAAAGGAATATAATAATCCTGTCAAGACCTGCAAAGAAATGGGAAATGTTTCTTTCAGTTATGATCTTGAAATAAACTCATCTGGCAATACGTATTTCGGTGCTTACGGATGGACAAGAAATCCGCTTGTTGAATACTATATCATAGATGGCTGGGGCAGCTGGCGTCCGCCCGGAAACGGAGATGTAAAAAAATACGGAACGGCTGTTGTAAATAACAATGAATACGATGTATATTCGCTGTATCGTTATAACCAGCCAAGTATCGAAGGTGTAAAAACATTTCCGCAGTACTGGAGCGTCCGCACTGAAAGCGCTTCATCAAATGATAAGAATAATATCATTAAAAGTTACATTGACATCGCAAAGCACTTTGATTCATGGGAAAAACTTGGACTCGATACCACAGGTACTCTTTATGATGCATTATTCTACATAGAAGGCTACTATTCTGACGGAAATGCTGAACTAAAAAGCATAATAATGGGAAACGGACATGACGGTACCCCTCTTAAAGTATATAGCACAGGTCAGCATAATGATATTCCGCTGACGCCCGATCCTGACGGATATTATATCAAAAATGATTTCGACGATGATACGGAAAACTGGGAACCGCGCGAATCAGAATGTCTTGAATCAAGCTCTGTTGGCTATAATGATACAAAAGGAATGCTTGTTCACAGCCGTTACGCACCATGGACAGGTGCTAAACTCAGAATAGGCTCAAATACACTGATTCCGGGTGAAACCTACAGCATCGGAACAATGGTAATGCAGGACAGCGTTAGCTCAAATGATTTTTCTATTCAGCTTGAATATACAGATCCTGACGGCGAATGTCAATATATAGATATTGCATCCGCATCATGCAGAAAAGGCGAATGGACAGAACTTTCAAATCAGTTTTTCTGCCTTGATATCCCTGAAGGTTCAACAGATATCTCCATCATTATCTGTTCGGTAGATAATATCTGTGACTTCTACATTGATAACTCTTACTTAGGAGAACAGGGAGTCCCCTCTTTTGTATCCATTCCTCATTCTTCTGATGAGTGTATTATCGGTGAGATCAACGGTTACAAATACGATCTCTGGAACAAATACGGACAAGGCAAGGCAGAAATGCAGCCAGCTGACCATTCATTTACCTGTTCATGGAGCGGTATAAATAACTTCACCGCCCGTATGGGAAAGCAATTCGGCAAGGGGAAAAATTACAAGTCATACAAAGACATCGTTCTTGATTATGATGTGGATTACTCACCCGACGGAAATTCATATTTGTGTGTATACGGCTGGACACAGGAACCTCTTGTGGAGTATTACATCGTTGAAGGCTGGGGCAGCTGGGCTCCACCAGGAAGCGGCGGTGAAAAGAAAAGGTCTGTATCTCTCAACGGCAACAAATATGATATTTATAGGGTAACACGATATAATCAACCATCTATCGAAGGTACTTCAACTTTTCAGCAGTATTGGAGCGTCCGGCAGACAAGCGGTTCACAAAACGGTAAGACGAACCACATGAAAGGCTCTGTCGATGTGTCAAAGCATTTTCAAGCATGGGAAAATGCAGGCCTTGATATGTCAGGCTCACTTTATGATGTAAACCTCAGCATTGAAGGCTACCAATCCGATGGATACGCTGATGTAAAGAACATCGATATCAGCTATTACGAAACAAGGCCTGACCCGATAATACTTCCTGACGATGACGGCAATTATTTTAAAAGTGATTTTGAAACTAACTTTGATGACTGGTACTCAACAGGAACATCAACAATAAATCGTGACCAGTATAATTACTATAACGGTAATTATTCACTCAAAATATCGGAAAGAAGCGATTACTGGCAAGGAGTTGTCAAGAAGCTTGATCCGAGTATTTTTAAACCTGGCAAGACATACAGCTTCAGCACGGGAGTTCTCCAGAACTCAGGCAAATCTGTAAAAATGCAGCTCGCGCTCCAACAGGGCAGAGACGAAAACTGGTCTTATTTGGACATCGCTACAGTCAATACCCAAAGCGGTGAATGGACAAAACTGGAAAATACCGAATTCACTATTCCTGAAGGCTCAGATGACCTTTATCTTTGCGTTGCCACCACCGAGGACGAAGACGAAATATGTGACTTCTTCATTGATTCAGTCCAGGGTTCTGTTAAGGGTACCATATCCACGGTCATTACCGGTCAGGGCAGAACTTCTGAAATCTTACTGAAAGACCCCGTTATGGGAGATATAAACAGTGACGGAGCATTAAATATAGCAGATTTGTTACTATTGAAAAAATGGCTCTTGGGCAGCTGTAATGTTGAATTAAAGAACTGGAAAGCAGCCGACTTCAACAACGACAATAAGCTTGATGTATTCGATCTCTGTCAGATGAGAACTGCTTTAATTCTAAACACAGAAACACCTGTTTCGATAAATATTAAAGAAACAGGTGGATACATGGGAGTAAACCGTATATGGAAAATATATGAAGATAACGGTAAATTCCTTTTAAAATATGAGATTCCGGATGACTATACAGATACAGAACCAATAATAACAGAAATAACCAAAGATGAGTATCACGAAATAATGTCTCAGAACTATGAAAGAAATGAGTCCACTGGACCAGCTGTAAGTGACGGATACTACTATAAAACCGTAATCACCTACAAAAACGGAACAGAAAAGACTACCAATTCATATATGTATGATATTGTTATAAAGCTAAAAAAGCTGTTAGCGCAAAACAATGGCACTGTATTGATATGACCCGATGGAATTATACCTTTCATTTTTTCCTTCTTTTCATTCGTTGATCATCTGCCGGACCAGCTCACGTTTCTCATAGAGGACACAGCCTCCGCTATGGTCTTCCAGCAGATAACCTTCATCTCTCAGCTTTCTGAACAGCGGCGAATTTATCGCCTCTTTCAGAGAGCTGTTTTTTATATTTATATCAGAGTAGGGTGAGAACGGACAAGGCTCTGCTCCTCCGTGGGAATTGATATGGAAAAAGCCTCTGCCTGCGGCAACACAGCCGCCTGAGCTTTTCTCGTCGCCGGGGAACGATATGTAGACCATTTCGGGGCGTGTTTCCCTCAGCCTAATTATCTCGCTCTGCAAATACTCACGCTCGGTATCTGTTGGAGCAAGTTCACGGCTCTCCTCGGTCACAGGGACATACTCCACAAATATGACCACTTTACAGCCTTTTTCCGCAAGGCTGTCCAGAAACGCCTGAGAGGTCACTTCCCTGTAATTCCTTGTAGTGACTGTAACAGATGCTCCGAATATGAGTCCGCGCTTTTTTATCTCGTCCATATTGGCGATAAGCCTGTCGTAAATGCCTTCGCCGCGCCTTTCATCTGTCAGCTCACGGCTGCCCTCAATACTCATAACAGGTATCATATTGCGGCATTTGTCGAACAGCTCCAAGTATTTTTCATCAAGGTATGTGCCGTTTGTGAAGATAGGAAAGAGGATATTCTGCTTCTTTCCTGCCGCTTCAATAACTCCGCGTCTCAGCATAGGTTCTCCACCTGCCAGCAGGATAAAGCTGATACCAAGTTCCTCAGCTTCATTGAATACCGCCTGCCACTCCTCATCGGTGAGCTGTTTGACAAGTTCGGAATCGACCGTTGCGTGATTGCATCTTGAATAGCAGCCTGCACAGTGAAGATTGCACTTGCTTGTGATGCTTGCGATAAAAAAAGGCGGTATATGCTCGCCTTTTTCCTCAGCTTTCCGGCGCTTTTTTGAAGCGGTTCGGCTTGCAGCGGCAAATTTGAGCATAAATGCGCTTTCTTTCGGGTTTTTAAATGTGGCTTTTATCGCTTCGGATACGATACCCTCCACACCCTCGGTGAGATATTCCTGAAGATCAAATTTTTCACCCATAATATCACCCCAACAATTCTTCTACCGCTTTCCTTACCTCTTTCATATCGGCGGTAGGCTCGAATCTTGCAACAACTCTGCCCGTCCTGTCTATGAGGAACTTTGTGAAGTTCCATTTGATATACGCTTTATCTCCGAATTTCTTGTTATTCAGCTGCGTAAACTTACTGAGAGCAGCGTTTTTCAGTCCTTTGCCGAAGCCCTCAAAAGGCTTCTCTGTAGCCAGATATTCAAAGAGTGGTTCTGCGTTTTCCCCGTTCACGTCTATTTTCGCAAACTGTGGGAACTCCGTACCAAATTTCAGTTTGCAGAAGGACTGTATCTCATCGGCACTTCCCGGAGCCTGATTTGCAAACTGATTGCAGGGAAAGTCAAGTATCTCAAAGCCTTTATCATGCAGGTCGCGGTACATAGCTTCAAGAGGTTCATAATGTGGTGTAAATCCGCAGCCTGTGGCGGTATTAACTATAAGCAGAACTTTTCCGCTGTAATCGCTGAGTTTTACGTCATTTCCCGTGCGGTCTTTAACTGTAAAATCGTACACTGTTTTCATAGTTGGAGCTCCTTTCATATTATCGGAAATCATCGCTGTTTCCATCAAGTAATTCATAAAGCAGCGAATAGAGCTGCTTCGCCTTTTCGGGAGAGAGCTTAACACACTGTCCCACCTTGATCGGGATATCCTTTGCCTTTTCCTGCAATGCCTTGCCCTGCTCGGTCAGATAAATGAGAACTGCCCGTTCATCCTCAGTGCTGTGCTGTTTTTCAATATATCCGAGAGTTTTCATTTTTTTCAGCAGCGGGGAAAGAGTTCCGCTGTCCAGCATGAGCTTTTTACATATCTCCCCCACTGTAACCCCGTCTTTTTCCCAGAGGACAAGCAGAACGATATACTGTGTGTATGTGAGATCGAGCTCTTTCAGATAAGGAGTGTATGCTCCCGTAACAGTTCTTGCCGCCGCATACAGCGGAAAACACAGCTGATTTTCCAGTTTCATTGCTTCCTTGTAGTCATATCCCATTGTATCACTCCCTGATTATATATTGCTTGCAATTATATTGTATCAAATATATTTCCGCTTGTCAAGTCCTTTTTACTATTTTTGATATTTAACCATAAAATACTAAAGTTCATTTGAGCTTTGCAGTTGTCTCACGGCTGATATTCACTCTCTTACTTTAATAGTGAGCTTTCGCCCTACAGACTTTTTTTCAAAAGTGTGTGAACTGTGAAGAAAGCACTTACAAAATCATCTCATTTATTCACACAGCTTTTATATATGTGAAAAAAGCAACACTAAAAATCCCAAAAAATTCTAAATTTATTGCAAATTTATTTCACAGAGACGAAATATAATATAATCACAGCAACGGGAAGGCTCCCGAAAAAAAGCGAATATAAAATTTCTGAAAGGAATAGTGCATATTATGAGAAACGAGTACAAATACACAGTGAACGGCAGAAACGAGGACAATGAGACAAACTGTATGAACGATCAATACAATGAATATACAGTTTTTACAACAGACAGCAATGTATCAAAGAAAATAAAAAGACGCATGGGTGCTAAGATAGCAGCGTCAATTATGGCAATGGCTCTTGTATCAGCAGGTTCTATCGGCATCTACCATTATGCAGTTGAAACTGACAAAAATATGTCAGTAATCGTCATTGACGAAACAGAGGACGAATCAGTTGAAAACACTTCCGAATCTGCTGTTACAGCAAAAAACGTAAGCTATATCAGTCCCGTAGGAACAAACAGCGGTGAACTCACCACAGAGGAAGTAGTCGAAAAGTTACTTCCTTCTGTTGTCGGTATAGAATCCACATTCACAATGACCTCGCAGAACAGCGGCGGTTACTTTAACTTTGGCGGATTCGGTCAGAATCAGCAGCCACAGACATCTACAGCAACTGCTACCGGCACAGGTGTAGTTATCACAACTAACGGCTATATAGTCACAAATGCTCACGTTATCTATGATACAGAGTATAACACAGGTCTTGCAAGCAGTATTGCAGTTATCGTAAACGAAGAAGACCGCTATGATGCGGAGGTCATCGGATATGATACAGACTATGATCTTGCTGTACTGAAAATAAACGCAAATGATCTTGTTGCAGCTGAATTCGGAAACAGCGATGAGCTCAGTCTCGGTCAGGATGTTATCGCAATAGGTAATCCTCTCGGTTTTGACCTTATGAACACAGTAACAGGCGGTATCGTATCCGGTCTTAACCGCCAGATCACAATAAGCGAAAAGTCTATGACGCTTATCCAGACAGACACAGCTATTAACTCAGGAAACTCCGGCGGACCTCTCATCAACAGGAAAGGTCAGGTAATAGGTATCAACTCCTCCAAGATGTCAGTTTCATATTCTGAGGCAAGTATCGAAGGAATCGGTTTTGCTATCCCTTCAAACGAAGCTGCAAGAATAGTTAAAGATATAATGGAATATGGCTATGTAAAAGGCAAGCCGCAGTTAGGTATCAGCTGTCAGGATATTACCGAGAACATCTCAAGAATGTACAACCTTCCTGTGGGAGTATACATCACCGCAGTAGCAGAAGGCAGTGCAGCTGAAAAAGCTGGGTTGCAGACCGGCGACATCATTACTAAGGTCAATGATGAAGACGTTACATCATACAATGAACTTACCGCTAAGAAAAATGAGCATAAGGCAGGCGATTCAATCGAGCTTACCTATGTCAGAAACGGTGCAGAAGAAAAGGTTACAGTAACACTGGATGAGGCTGCAGCCGCTCAGAATTAAGCTAACCCCTCCCTCTTAATATATAAAACCGCAGCCTGTGCTGCGGTGTTTTTTTACAGTTCAGCAAATCAACTTATACAAGTCGCGGAGGGTACCTTGAACGCCCATAGGGGCACAGAATTCAAGCCATAACTGTTAAGGCTTAATCCCTCGATTATTTGCAAGAACAACAGCTCCCTCACGGGAGCTGCATCTTTCATATTGTTATACTGCCTTTCAGTCATGTGCATAACACCTTTTTACTCTGCGCAAGGAACTGCTTGAAATATTATATGTTTCTCTTACTCCTTCCCTTTTCAGGATGCAGTCTGTAGTATTCTTCCTTATCCTTGTACATCTGCTCATCAGCGATCTGCATTGCCCTGCAGATATCATACTCTCCTGAAACATAGGCAGTACCTATCGCAAAACTAACATCAGGCGCTCTTTCCATAAGAGAACGCAACTGTATTACCTGCTTGTCAAGTTTTTCTTCTGTTATATCAGGGCAAAGGATCACAAACTCATCACCGCCGGCACGAAAGATCTCATAATCTCCGAAAACGATCTTCAGAAGCGATGCCGCTTTGGATAATAATTTATCACCCGCATCGTGTCCTTCAACATCATTCACGATTTTAAGTCCATTTAAATCTGCAAAAACAACCCCCATCACATCAGGAAGCTTATCTTTGCCTGATACCAGATTTTCCACACGCTCATTCATCGCATTTCTGCTGTTAACCTGTGTCAATCCGTCCATATTGCTCATTACTTTCAGCCTGTCAACAAGCTGATGATTAGAAATAACTGCAGCAATGAGATAAATTGTCAATTCAAGGATCTCCCGTATCTGCATTTTTTTAGATATATCATAATTTGCAGCCCAGATAAATCCCACAAGATTTTGATTGTATCGAAAAGAATACAGTATTATATTTTTAACATCATGTTTGAGCAAAGATCTGTACCAAACAGGATCACGTTCCTGAACAACACTCAAATTATCAAGAATCAGGCAGTCGCTGCCAACTAAATCATTTTCCCATGCAAGCGCAACTTCATATGGTGTACGCTCCATTTCAGATGCCATTTTTTTCAGGATCTCTTCCTGTATCCCATTTTCATTAATAAGAGCGCAATGCTGACTGTTCAGATCGACAGTATAGATCGCACATTGTTCCGCACCGCAGAACTTCTTGATTTCCGCAACGGTAGCTGCCATTGCCTGATGATAATCCTGCGTTTCATGCAGCTTCAGGCTGATATTCATAACAGTAGCCAAGACATCTGCAGAATGCTGTGACATAGCGTCAGAATCAACATTTTGGAAGAAATTGAAGATATAAAGGCAATACATTGTCCTCTTCGTTCCTGCCTCCCGCTGTTCCGCTACAACCGCCGATTTTGTTCCAGGCTCTGTTATAGGAATATAAAAGCCCTTCAGCCAGAAGCCATGAGCATTGACATATATATACATCGACTGATTAGTTGTACAGCTTGTATATACGTAATCTTCAAAATTGATATCAGTCCAGTATTCCCGATAAGGAATACCAGGATAGAATTCAACATTCGGATTACTGGTAAAAAGCATTTCATTTTGCGTATTTACAGCCATAAGACGTATCTCACTATAGCTGCCGTCCGGCAAAATGTCAAACGAGTAGATACCAGCCATTCCTTCTACATTATCGATCCAAGCCTTGAAATCCATGAATAAGCCTCATTTAACGAGTATTATTTATGCTTTACGGCATTTGAAACAGGTTCTTCCTCTGAATTAAAAAACACCATACGTATCAGAATATAATCCTGAAAATAATCTTATACTTCCATATGCGAATCAGTTTTTCTCCAGTTCTGGAAATCATCATATACCAAAGGCTTTGAATAATAGTAGCCCTGGAAACTGTGAACATCATATTGTCTGAGTATCTCAGCCATGTCAAAAGTCTCTATTCCCTCTACACAAACAGAAGAACCGCAGGTATTTGCCATCATTACAAAAATTTTTATAAGTTCCCGCTCTTTAATGTCATTTTCTATATTGCGGACAAGACTCCTGTCTATCTTTATGGTGTCAAAGGGAAGATTCTTAACTATTCCGACAGATGAAAAGCCTGTGCCAAAGTCGTCAAGGGCGACCTTTACACCTCTGCTTTTAAGGCTGCAAACTGTATTCTTTAAAAGGTCAATATCAAGCAGCCTGCATCTTTCGGTTATTTCAAGGCAAAGATTCTCAGGAGGATAGCCTGTCTTATCAAGTATATCCATTACCATATCCACAAAATCCGCCTTTTCTATCTGTGAATAAGACAGATTGACATTGATAATGAAATCGGGATCGTTTTCAATGATCTCTCCCGCAGCTCTGATCGCAGTTGTCATTATCCACTTGCCCAGTGACGGGAAAAGAGGATCCTTTTCCAATAGCGGGATAAACATATCAGGAGGAACGACACCGTATTCTTCGCTCTTCCACCTGAGTAATGCCTCAGCACCTATCAGCTTCTCCGTCTTTGCATCGACAACAGGCTGATACATAAGGAAGAACCCCGTAAATCCCTGTGTTATTGATGCTCTGATCGTATGGAATTTCTCTACCTTATGCTTGTTGCCGCTGCCGAGATCGTTATCGAACACCACAAGATCTCCGTGCTTTTTGGTTTTTGACTCATTATAGGCAAATGTCAGGCAGGTCATCACAGTCTGCGAGTCAATATTGAAATTATCTATTTCGATAAGGCTTGAATTCAGCTCTAAAATTATATTCTTATCGTCAATGACCATGCTTTCTCTGCAATACGAGCGCATATCATCATATCTCGCCATTGTCTCCCTTACAGTCAGAGACGTACTCAGAACAGCGAACTTTGTTCCGTCAAGTCTGAACACACTGCCGCAGTTCCCGACGTGTTCAAAAAGGAAACGTCCGAATTTCTGAAGCACGAGATTTCCAAAATGGTATCCGTATATCTCATTTATCTCCGAAAACTTAGCAATACCGACGATAGCTATGAGCATTTCCTTGTTTTTGACGATATTGAACTGCACCTCATCGAAGAACCCGTACTGATTGCTGAGTCCCGTAAGGCTGTCTAAATTGCTGTGTACGCCGTGATCTCTTATAGTACCCACAAAGTAATCAAGCTCGCCGTTTTCGTCCTTGAGCACGATACCGCGGCAGGTGCAGACATTATATTCGCCGTTGATCCTTCTTGCCCTGTACTGCATATCGTGACCGCTCTGGTTTCCCGCAAAGATATCCGCGATGCCTCTGCGGTAAGCCTCCTTGTCCTCCTCATGGATATGCTCCTCCCATATTGCACCCGCGCCGTACATATACTCCGACGGAAGTCCGTATGAATCCACAGCAGCCTTTGACCATCTTGAAAAGTCATACTTCATATCGCAGAGGTAGATATACACACCCTCAGCCGATATGCAGTTCATCCTGAACATACCGTCCAGCAGTCTTTTACGCTCTGCGGGGATACGTACAGGTCCCTCGCCCTGTTTCTCGCTGACGCCGTCATAGGTTTCCGACTTTATGTTCTCCTTGTCCTCATACATACTTTCATCAGCACGTTTAAAAACATCCGAGACCTTTTTGTCGTTGATCCTGTCGTATACTCCTATTCCAACAGCTACTGCAGGAGCATTGTTTTTCCTGTTGTTTTCACGGGATCTTCTGCGCAGCATTTCAACAAGTGAAACACGCTTGTCATAGTCGTTTCCCACAAGAACAGCAGCAAACTCATCGCCCCCTATCCTGAAAACGGGACTGTGAGCAAAAATACCGCAGATCATTCTGCAGGACGATCTGATATATTCGTCACCCGCTTCATGCCCCCCGATATCATTGATATGTTTAAGATCGTTGATATCGCAGACAACGACAGCAAACGGAGAATGGCCTGCTCCGCTGTCTATGCTTTTCTGTATAGAAGCTTCAAACTCACGAAAGGCGGTAACATTTCTCGTACCTGTCAGGACGTCGCGTCTTGCGAGCTCATTAGCCCGTCTGAGAGCCTCTATCTGCTCCTGTTCTTTCTTTACCTCTTCATCTATATTTTCAAGGCCGACAATAAAATGCAGATTATCGTTGGCCCGCATGACAGTGAGCCTTGTGTGCTCTATCCTGCCGTCCGCAAGAATTCTGTAATCCTCGCTGTACTGATTTGTGTTCCCCAAAGCAGTAATGATATAGTCTTTATCAAGGATCGAAATTATCCTGTCTTTATCTTCGGCATGGACCTGTGTATTGATGATCCCCACGACTTCAGCATAAAAATTCCTGCCTTCAAAGCTCAGTGAAGGATCAGTGGTAATGCCATCGGAAGAATACCTTGAATACTCACCTGTCTCTCCGTTGACATAATATATGACGTCATAGCGCAGAGCGAGACTGTTTACGATCTGTCCATAGGTAAAGCTTTGCTTCTTTGTTTCCTCCAGCAACTCACTTGCCCTGACCTCGTCATTTATGTTCTCGATTCCTACGAGAATATGCTTTTTATCACTTGCCCAGATCTGTACACAGCGGCAATTCATTAAACTGTCAAACATCATGAGCCTGTAGGTCATGCTGAACATTCTGGCGTTTTTAAGGTTCCTCAGGATAGTAGCCTTTTCAAACATGGGGATGACTTTTTCCTGATCGTCAGGATGAACATATATCTTCATATTCTTCAGGCTCTCGCTGAAAAAATCCGCACCACTTGTCGGGATATTCAGGTTCTTGTATGTATCCGTGGAGGAGTACTCAAAGTATTCATTTGTCTCCATATCCACATAATAAAGAGTATCGAAATGACCTGCAAGGCTTTCAGCGATCTGGTTATAGATCTCAAGTTCCTGCTCATTTTTTTCAGCCTGTTGCCTGTCCCTTACTTCCATGTCAACATTTCTGACACCGAGAATGAAGTAATCATCAGCTTCATCTATGCCCCTTATAAGGCTCAGAGCGTGGTAAACCGGCTTGCCATCGATCATAAGACGGTATTCTATCCTACGCTTGGCGCCCTTGCCGACAAGAGAAAGGAGATGCTCCCTCTGGATATCCTGCATAAAGATATGCTTATCTTCCTCATAAATGACCTTATCAGCATCTCTTTTAAGATTTTTGAAAAAGTCCTTGCCCCCCTGCTCTATATGAAGAGACTGAAATTCAGGATCAGCGGAATACCACTGATATTCGTTGGTTTTTGCGTTGATATAGTAAACACTGGTATATTCTACCAGCAGCGCTTCAGCAATTTTCAAGAAAACAGGATCGTTGTATATCATAAATACCCCCCTGACCAAAAACAAAGTTTTTGTATCATTCATCTATTATTATATAACATTTCAAAGTAAAAATCAATATAATTGCTATTTCTTAATAATGTATTAACATATTCTTATGTTTTCCCCAAAAACATTTACAAGAATCCTTATAATTGCTGTAATTCAATTTGGGTAAAAAGGTATAATCCATATAAGAACAGCAGCTCCCTCACGGGAGCTGCTTATTTCATATCGTTATACTTTCTTTTGTCATGTGCTCAACGCAGTTCTGACTGCATTTACATAAATGGCTTTATGTTAAAACGCGCTAATATAAAATAGCTTGCATATTAAACAGTAAGAAAAAAATTATTTTTACATTTAAGGCATTATTATTTGATAAGCTTCAATATCTCCTCAGGCTTCAGCAACTTTCCCGCAGATACGAGCTTTTCATTGACCACAAGCGCAGGCATTGACATTGCGCCGTACTCATAATACTTTACCGCTTTTGAAACATTATCCATTTTCTCCGATAGTTATATTTAGATATATCTATTTATTGCTGCTGTTAAAAGCCGTATGGTCATACGGCTTATTTATTACAGCATACGTATTGAGATTTGTCAATATGTTTTTGGATTTATATGTTTGATCTGAGCCTGTTTTTGAAACAATACATTGAATCTTCAAAGCAATACTTTACATAAGTCAATAAATACGTTATAATTGACATAAGTCATAAAGGAGATGTTTATATGCCAAGACCGCAGAAATCACGCCGTATCTACTGTTATCCCGATTACTGGAGCTTTGCTCCCGATCAGGACAAGGCAAATGATACGGTCATTATGTCGCTTGACGAGTTTGAGACCATACGTCTGATAGATTATCAGTCCAAGACGCAGGAGCAGTGCGCCTCGGAAATGAACGTGGCAAGCGATACCCTATTGAAAGAAATTTGGAGCTGGTTATTACCAGCTCCATTATCTTATACTAAAGATACAGTGATTATCCCACGTATTTTTTTATCACTTCTGCTACCTTGAGTATTGCTTCTTTTTCATTCGGGTTTAGATAGACATCGTTCAGTTTCTGCTTGGAATACTGCAAATACGCTCCTTCAGTCTCAGAAATCAGAAGCTTGGTATAGAAACGCTCCCAACTGAAATACTCGGAGCTCTCAAGAAAGTCCTCAGTATGCTCTAAGATATCAGCAATCCTGTTTCCGTCTATCAGTCCAGACTTTAATATCAACCACTCAAAAGACTCGGGAAGATAAAGACTTACTTCTGGATGCTTCTGCATATACAGATAGAGTTCTCCCATTTCAGAACCAAAAGCCGCTCCGTCTGCAATAACAAGTATCTTTTTTCCGTCGTTATCAGTAACAGTGCGCTTTACTTTAGTCTTTCCACCTGAACTAATACAGTCGATACTGTCAGCCACAACGGCTTTGAAGAAGTCGCATCCTGAGTTTGAGTCCTCAACAATAACCAGCTCAGTAGCTTCATCGGTTTTTTTCTCTTCAGCTATATAAAGCTGATAGAAGGAATTGTAGGTCCTGCGTAAATCAGCGTATCTGCCTGAGGTATGTATACCATAAACCTCCTCCACAGAATAAGGAAGATTAGGAAGATTCTCCCTTGTTATGATAACATAGTAATTGTCTGTATCCTGTATCTTCCTTGCAAAGTCGTCGGATTTGACGATTGTATTCTCCTCATCGATGAAAATGATACAGTCGCTGACACTATTCAGAACGGATTCCCAGTTAGAATTGTTAATGGTAAGACATCTTTTATCACAGGATATCTCGATACCTGAGTCTGCACCAAGTCTGTCATATGTATCAATCAGAAATACAAGAGTTGTCTTGCCAGTAGCGCTGTCGCCCCTGACAATAGTTATGTTCCTCTTCAAATCGAACTCGAACTTGACTCTGCTGTTCTGAACGATAATATGATGTTTTCCTTTCATACTTATCTTTCCTCGATTCTGAACGCTTCATCAAGGTATTCCTTGTAGCTGCCTACCTGTTTATCAGTATTGATAATATACGCACTGAACTCTTCACAGGAACTAAAATCCATAATATGGTGGAGAGCAATGGTCAGGTCTTTATGCTTGCTTATCTCATAAATCCACTTAGCACAATTATCACCGCAGGCAGAGGCGTTGAATATCTTGCCTGAATCATCGAAAAGCATAAGGAGCAGGGTTTTCACTCCGCCAGACAGCTCCTTGACTGAAATAGAGCCAAGCACAGGGCTGTCTATTACTCTTGAGCCAACAACATCGGATTTATCTATGTCTTTTATCATTTCTACACTGCGAGGATCGGTGATCCACTCGTCCTCATAGGTATTATCAAAATACGTTGGAGGGTGATATATAGAGTTAGTCGTATCCCCGAATACTATTTTAAGCATAACGTCACCTCTTCCGAGAGTTTACTATGGTACTATTATACCTGATAATCAATATTATTTCAAGTATTAGCTGCTATGGAATTACCTGATTTCTATAAAGCGTTTTGTTATGTTTGGAATAAATTCCAGCTTATTCGACTCACAAGAATAAATAATAAAAAAATTTCTGCCTGAGAATTACGAAATATAAGCACTTATTAGTATACACCCATGTTAGTTTTCGTATGAATTCCGTGCGGAATAGGTCTGAAAAATGCCTATTCTACGTGAAAATTATTTCAAATCTCAGAAATATTTTTCAGTTCAAAGTAAAAAAGAAGAATGGCTGAATCCCGCTATTTTACGCGATACAGCCATTCTCCTAACTCATTATTTTGAGCGGACAGAGAGGGATTCGAATATTTGTAACGCGCTGTTTTTGTCTGTTTATAGCCGTTTGTAATTATCGTGTGGAATAATTTGAGTGGAATAGAGTTTTAGTGCAGAAATGCTATTCAAATATAGTGATAATAATTCGATAATTTTTCTCAGAGTGCGGAAGCTAAATAGTCATAAGTCCTGATAATATAGTCCTTTATCAGGTCATAGTTGGGGCTCACATCGGGGAAAGCTGCTTTTGTTTCACCCTCTGATTTCGTTATACTACCAATAATTGTTTCTCTATCAGGTAATTCTGCTTTGAGAATCTTACAGCAGACTTCGTTTGAGAGGAAGCTGTCCGTAAAGACGTTACCTTTAACGCTGTCAATCCTCGGAACTCCTGTTGAGATAAGCCCGAGGTTATAGTCAAAATAAGGAGCAAGTCCGATAATCTCACCTGTCGAGCTGTCTCGACGCACGCCTGCGTTCTGATTATGCCTGTCGTCATTATGGAGCAGAGCATCGTAGAATACCATCATCACATAAGGCTTTATAAGCTTTTCTTCAAGCCTTGGTATAATGTACTCAGGTTCATCATGATCCGTATAGTAATTGCAGAACGGTTCAAAATCAACCGCAGCATTGTTAGTAAAATCTTTAGAGATAATAAAAGTTGTCGTGATACCTGTCTCGGAAGATGTAGAGTGCTGTATTTCATACTCTGCAACATCAGCGCCCATAGCCTTTAAGAACTGATAGGAGTAGTATTCACTGATAAGCTCCTGAGTATTTCCATGCTTGAACATATACCAGCTTCCGTCAATATAACGCCAAGCCTTTTCATAGCTTCCAACAGTACCTAGCTCTCTATATCCTCTGGTATTACCACTGTTTGAGGCTGATGAACCGTAAAGTGCAATATCAGCAATCTCTTCATTATACTGCTTCAACGAAGTATAATCCAGCTCTTCGTCAGCTTTCTGTATCCACCAGTTGTCGGTTATGGAAATTCCGTGACCTATATCAATTACCTGCTCTATATCATCAGGAGTTCTCAGGCGCAGAGCTTTGAACAGTTTTCTTGAATGTGAACGATGAATATCAACACACCTGTTGTCAAGCCATATCTCAAGCGGCATACCGATTGCAAAACAGGCAGGACAGAGCGATTGGTCGATAATCTCCGTTATTCCATTTTTATTAGCAAGGGCAACTATGCTGTCCTTGTGCATTATCTTATAATCCATAGGTCCTCCTTATTTGAGGTCAAGGTTTCTCGTATCCTTCATAATAATACGACTGCTCGATTCCCTTGAAGATAACTTCTCTGTCATTAATTTTGTCTGTTAGATTAGGCTGGATAAGAAAGCGAAGCTCCAAATCGTTTATAGGGCTGCGCTCCATAGCCTGCAAATACTGATCTTTATCAATATTTGCCCAATCAATGACCTTGCCGAGATTCTTTTTTAGAATCATATCGAGCCAAATTCGAGTACTTCTTCCGTTGCCCTCCATAAACGGGTGAGCAACATTCATCTCAACGTACTTAGCGATTATTTCTTCAAATGTGCCCTCAGGCATTTTTTCAACAGCCGCAAGCACTTCTTTCAGGTACAGAGAATTAGCAAATCTGAATCCGCCCTTTGCGATATTTTTAGTGCGTATCTGTCCGGCGAATTCATAAAGCCCATTAAATAAAGCCTTATGGATATCCTGCAAGCCTTTGACTGTTCCAACATCAATTTGGTCGATATCACCTGATATAAATAACTGCTTAGCATTTTCAAGGCTCTTAGCATCTATTTCGTTCTGATTCATATTTTCGCCCCCTGCTCAATAAATCTTATACATATTATATCACGGATAAGACTATTAGTCAAACAAAAAATGGCTATACGGTAATATAGCCATTTCCTATTTTTATTCCTTATCCGAACCTTCAAGTATACTGTTGAAGTAGTCGTCGATCTTCTTATCGACCTGCTTGCGTTCCTCTGAAAACGTGTGCTGATATACCGATTTCAACGTAGAATTAGTAGACCAGCCCCCGCGTTCCATAGCGTACTTGTCAGGTATGTTAAGCATCAACATGACGCTCGCTGACAAGTGTCTGAACCCTCCGTTTGCACACTACTCAGAGATTATCTCACATTTTTCCACAGTTACGCCCCAAATATTGTGCGTATGAGGAATTCTTTCGTTCCGATAGGTCAAGTGAAAACCGAATGGAATACAAGATAGATAAAAGTCTATCGTACTGTTATCATATACCACTATCTTTTTGAGCATGGAATTATAGACCTCAAAGCTGTCTGTATCCATATTCTCTGTTTGATTGATCTGAGCAATATATCCGCGTATTGCTTCAAGCTGTTTCTGATGATAACGACTAATATCACTGTTATTTGCAATCTGCTCGGATAACTCTGCGATTTCAGCATCATACCGATTAACCTGAACTTTCAGATCGTCTTTTGAAATGATGCCCTCAAGCATAAGATCAACAGAATTGCGCTTCTTTTCAGAGATCTTTTCTATTCTCTCCTGCAGCGGCTTTGTATCTGTCACGGTAGCGGTTTCCTGTATGAACTTAATGTCAGCAAGAAGTTGCTCGGAAATACTATCTCGTTTATTCTGAATATGCTCCAGTACATATTTCATGCAGGTGTTGATGACTTTTTCAGTGATAAATCTATTGTCGCATCCGACCATAACGCCGTTAACATTCATTTTCTGTACTGTACCATACTTAGAGCGATTGATACAGCGCAGACAACGATTTTTTATAGTTTTCCTACCCGTAATTCCAAAAGGGCTTCCACACTTACCGCAATAAACCCGGCTGCTGTGCCAATAGTGCTGAGAATACTTACGTCCCTCACGGGATTTTTTACCGCGCTTATTCAGTAACTCCTGTGCTGCCTCAAATACTTCTCTGGAAATAATCGGTTCATGGTGATCTTGTATCGAAACAAGGGGAACATTTGGGTTTGTTCCATCGTTCCATGCTTTTTTCTTTGTGAGATAGTCAGTGCATACTTTTTTCCATTGCACCAGATCACCGCAATACTTCTCATTTTTCAGAATTCTTATCACAGAATCCTGACGAAAAATCGCACCCTTTATACTTGTATAGCCTTCAGCGTTCAGTTCATTTGCAATTATAGAGCTGCACTTGCCTTCATAAACATACTTATGAAAGATGTGTCTGACAATTTCTGCTTCTTCGGGTATTACTTCTATTTTACCTTCTTTAATACGATAGCCAAGCAGATGAGAATATCCGTAAACATATCCATTTTCCATTTTACGACGCATTCCCCATTTAACACGCTCAGATATCTTACGACTTTCTTCCTGTGCAATGGATGACATAATTGTCAGGCGAAGTTCACCATCCTTTTCACGGGTGTCGATACCGTCATTCATAAAGATTACGCCGATATTTAACGCAGACAGCTTTCTGGTATAATTAAGGGTATCTACAGTATTTCTTGCGAATCTACTTACTTCTTTTGTAAGAATGAGATCAATTCTGCCGTCCTCACTATCGGCAATCATACGATTGAAGCCGTCACGTTTTTTTACGGAAGTTCCTGTGATACCTTCATCATAATATACCTCGACAAGTTCCCAGTCTTCATGCTCACAAATATACTCGGTGAAATACTTTATCTGTGCTGACAGAGAATTGAGCTAATCTTCCATGTTGGTGCTTACGCGGCAGGACGCCGCAACTTTAGTTTTGTTATTCATTTTCCTCCTTTTCCCGTAATGGGGAATGAATCCCCCTGCATTTTCATTATATAACTTTTACACTTTAAAGTCAATACAAAATGCAGAGGGAATTTGTTATGCTGCCTGTTCGGACTGTTCCTGCAATGCGATAAGCTTTTCAAGCTGTTCCGCTGTTATGAGCCCCTGTTTGTAAAAAGCATTGTAGTAGCCTATCTTCATTGCCTTTACAAACTCTTTCTCCTGTTCCTCTGTGAGAGCAATAGATGAAGTGTTTTCTTTTTTTACAATGGTTTCATTTTCATTTCTTTTCATAATACTCCTATCCGCTGCACTTTTTTGCAGACTCTTCATATAAAAATTTCGGTATTCTCACTTTCATCCCTCCTTGAAAATTTTTTGTTTCTGAGATGAAACACGTTATGTAATTTGCCTGCGAATCTGCAAATCGTATACCCATTATAGCTCACTGGAACTGCATATTCAATTGACATAATGGCAGAAAAAAGCCCCCGAAAAAAAGCGCTTTTCCGGGGGTATACTGCTATCTCTGATAGGGAGTATTCTATTGTATTAATAGTCATAAAATCACAGAAACTATTCTTGATCATTGTAAAAATCAAACAAACATTCGGCAAACATATTTCTATCCATTCAGATGTTCGTGTAAGGTTTGTACAAATATGCTTCTTCAAAAAATCTGATTTCCGTCAAGGAGCTACTGCAAGTCTGTATTCTGTTGCAACGAAGAATAGGTACTTGTAAGATGTGGCTCTGCTTTTGATGCAGTAGATACTGCTGCAAGGGATGATTATATTTTTTATAGCAAGATAACAAGTTTGAAGTCCTTATACATATTATTAAGGCAAAGGGGCTGGGAATGTCCCAGAACGGCAAGCTGCAAGTGTTTCGATTTTTAAAAAAATCGAAAGTGTACGTACACTTGATATGCTTGCTCCCTTCCAAACTGCACTTCAGTGCCTGATAACTTTTTCGGAAATTTCTGAAAAGCATAGAATGCTTTTTCAATGAAAACTACAATTTCTGTTACGGCACAAGAGCACGGCTTCGGAAGAATTCTTTTCTTTCTGAAATTCTAAATGGATTTCAAAATCGGTGTATTTGATGTATTTGGTGTCTAATTGCCTGTAATCCGACACTTCAAAAATATATCTAATACAGCGTCGATGTATTCCGATGTATTCAGTATGTATCCCAAAATGGCTTGATATCGTATGTGAATACACTGAATACACCAAATACATCATTTTTCAAGTTCAGATGAAAATTACTTTGTTCTAAGGCACATATTTTTATAAAGCTGAGATCATGTACCGTGTACCAGACGTACCAAACGTAACAGTTCTTAAATGTGGTACATTTGGTACGTGGTACGGCGCTGCTATTCTTATACACGATGAGAGAAACCATACTTGCCGACTTGACATAGACCATATATACGTCTATACTATAATAAAAGGAGATGATTTGTATGAGTGAAAGAATTAATGTAACCCTTGTTCCTCTCGATGACAGCGACCGTGAACACTTTATCAAGGATAATCAGGAAGCATTCAATTACTGCGCTTTGGAAGAATTCGGTCAGCGAGATAATCACTTTGAAGAAGATGGTGAGATAATTTCTCATGACACGATATCTCGTGCGATTGACGAAGGAATAGCATATCGTATTTTGCAGGACGACAAAATTGTTGGCGGCGTAGTAATAAAAACAGAATACGACCATGGAGAGCTTGTATTGCTATTCGTATCTCCTTCTGTTCACAGCAAAGGTATTGGATATGCGACATGGTGTGAAATAGAAGCTATGCACCCCGAAATAACAGTCTGGGAAACCGTTACACCATATTTCGAAAAACGCAACATTCACTTCTATGTCAACCGCTGTGGCTTTCATATTGTAGAATTCTATCACGCTCATAACCGCGATCCTCACGATGAAGTCGGCGAAATATCCGAAATGTTCCGCTTCGAAAAGATACTGCCAGTTACTCCTGAAGGAATAAAGGAACAAGTTAAGCGTATCACTTACTATGAAGGAATCCTGCAAAAGGCTAAGAATGGTTCTCCTGAAATACTTGAACAATTGTCAGACTATTACGGAAGCCCTGAATGGAAGCGTGACTATGCTGCCGACGAGGCAGATCTTCTCCCGAGTGATCTCAAACGAGGAGTTCTATCAGAAGATGGAATATATAATTTACTGTAGAAATGATTATACCCCCCAATCATCAAGGAGTATCTCACTTGAGGAGAAAAAATTATATTCGACTTTTCAAATATACGAAATCAGCTCCCTCGCGGGAGCTGATTCTTTCGTATCGTTATACTACCTTTCAGTCATGTGCATTTCATGAGATTTTGAAAGTCTCACAAATCTCGAAGGCACTATTTTTATTGACAAGAGTTTAGACATCTGATATTATAGAAATATAGACATTTTCGCAAATACGACGCACGTTGAATGCATGGTATTGATGTCAAGGGATAAGGCGTAAAAGTGCCTATTTAGCGCACTTTTACGGCATATATCCAAATTGCAAAGTCAACCCAAACCGACTTTTTACTGTATTTGGGAAAATATCTAAGAACTCAAAACGCCTGACAACCAATCTGCACAGTGAGGTTAGTGCGCAGATTGGATAACAGAAACGGCGCTGAAATTCGGATCCTGCTTCGGCGGCGGCATGCGGAAGGGCGAAGTTTGCGGTGCATGCACCGGCGCCCTGATGGCGCTCGGCATGAAATTTGGAATGTCAGAGGTCGGCGATTTTGAAAAGCAGCAGACTGCCGATGAATATGCAAAACGGTTTATGACGGAATTTGCAGCGCAGAACGGCTCTTATCTCTGCCGTGAACTTCTGAAGGTCAATCTTGCGAATGAGGAGGAACGGCAGTATGCACGGGAACACGGACTGTTCGCTACAGTCTGCCCGAAGTTGATCGAAAGTGCGGTACTGCTCGCAGAGGCGTACATAAGATAAAAACAACGCAGTCGGCAAATTGACGGCTGCGTTTACAATTATAGAGGTTTTATATTAATTGCTCACCGCTGTGCAAAGCTATCAACTGATCGCCCATAATGTCCTTCATAAGATCAAACGCAGGGATACCCGTGCAGTGACCGCTGTAAAAGATTGTATCCAGCTGGGAAAGCTCTCTTGCTGTCTGAATGATGACAGCCTTTTCCTCCTCAGTATACTCGCCGTCCTTTTTCATCATGTGAAAGCCTGTAATCACATAGTCGGGAGCGTTTCCGAATCTCTCTCTGTATCGGTCAAGGATGTTGAGAATACCGTTATGCGAACATCCAGAAAGCAGCCAATACTTGCCATCCTGTTTTATCACAAGGCACTGCTCATGAGCGAAATCATCTGGAACTTTCTCTCCGGTTTCCATACGTGAGAGCTTAAAATTACCTTGGGGATAACAACGTCTGCCTGTGATACCGCTGAACAGAAACAGCTCATCGTCTAGCTGTATATCACCGTCTATCAGCTGTACATTCGGCAGGTCAAGAATAGCCTTATCAATACCGATGTATCGTTCGCCGTTAAAATGGGGCTCGGCAGCTTTGCTCTGCATAATGATATGAGCGGTATGGTTGATCTGCGAAAACGGAAGGATACCGCCTGAATGATCATAGTGTCCGTGGCTAAGTACCACTGTATCGACTAATGACAGGTCAACACCGAGAATCTCTGCATTCTTCACAACAGCATCGGATTGTCCTGTGTCAAGCAGGAGCCTATGCTTCCGCGTTTCTATATAAACAGACAGCCCATGCTCTGCGATACAGTCTTCGTGACCGCAGGAGTTCTCTACCAGTGTGACGATCCTCATGGTTTAGCACCTCCTGGCGGATTTTCTTCAAGATAGCGATCAAGTATCTCTGCCGCTGTTCTGACAAATTTCACGCATGGTCTGACTTTGTAGTATTGCTCGGTACGTTTTTCGGGAGTGGGCGTACTTGTTACCGCCAATCCTTTCAAAAGGTCTCGGCAGATGATCGTTTCATGTGCTTTTCGGAATTCCTCTGCGAGATACTGTATACGCTGGTAATGCGCCGCTTTCAAATTGTCATCAAGTTCCGTACCCT
>JAEEGL014060867.1_pt1 | contig 43866 bp, 32 predicted proteins | sample 9134231 | NCBI WGS metagenome assembly JAEEGL01 (sample SAMN16246548, study PRJNA631951) | gut metagenome | biome: gut microbiome; feature: rumen; material: fiber-attached | host: Bos | place: Iran: Karaj | collected 2018-10
GGCCCTCGCGCACTCCCGTTTCCGCCCATTCGCTCCGGAATCAGCGCCCCGCCTCCGTCATGGCCGACCTGATCGGCCATCTGTTGCCTTACTGCCGTCATGGCCACCTTGCTGTCGTCATGGCCGGCCCCGACCGGCCATCTCTGCCGCCGGTCCATCATTTTTGCTCGTTTTTGCTGGCTTAACGGTCATTTTCTTCCACCAGACCATCATTTTCGGCCGTTTTTGCTGGCTTAACGGTCATTTTCTTCCGCCAAGCCATCATTTTTGCTCATTTTTGTCGGCTTGGCGGTCAATTATTCCCGTCAGGTCGTCATTTTCGGCCGTTTTTGACGGCTCAGCGGTCATCTTCTTCCGCCAAGCCATCATTTTCGGCCATTTTTGTCGCCTTGGCGGTCAATTATTCCCGTCAGGTCGTCATTTTCGGCCGTTTTTGACGGCTCAGCGGTCATTTTCTTCCGCCAAGCCATCATTTTTGCTCATTTTTGTCGGCTTGGCGGTCAATTATTACCGTCAGGCCGTCATTTTCGGCCATTTTTGTCGGCTTGGCGGTCAATTATTCCCGTCAGGTCGTCATTTTCGGCCGTTTTTGACGGCTCAGCGGTCATCTTCTTCCGCCAAGCCATCATTTTTGCCCATTTTTGTTGGCTTGACGGTCAATTATTCCCGTCAGGTCGTCATTTTCGGCCATTTTTGTCGGCTCAGCGGTCGTCATGGCCGGCTCGACCGGCCATCTGTTGCCGGAGCGTTACGGGCGGGCGAAATCAGGAGTATTTCCGGGGGAAGCGGAGGAGGATGGACAGGCAGGCGATGATGCCCAGGGTGAAGGGGTAGTAGAGATGGGCGATGATGGAGACGGTGCTCACGCCCGACAGACCGGCCGCCATGAGCATCTGGGCGCCATAGGGAATGATGCCCTGCACGAAGCAGGAGAAGGTATCCAGGATGGAGGCCGTCTTGCGCGGATCCAGGCCGAAGCGCTCGGTGATGTCCTTGGCCAGCGGTCCGGTGGTGATGATGGCGATGGTGTTGTTGGCCGTGCACACGTTCACCAGGGACACCAGTGCCGCGATGGAAAAGCCGGCCGCCCGTTTGCCGCCGATGCGCCGGGTGAGGCCGTTGATGATGAATTCCATGCCGCCGTTGTAGCGGATGATCTCCAGCATGCCGCCCGCCAGCAGCGAAACAATGATGAGTTCGCCCATGGAGCCGATGCCCGCGCCGATGGACGCCATCCACCCCACGAAGTCGTAAGCGCCTGTGCCCCAGCCAATCACGCCGTTCAGGATGATGCCGATGGTGAGCACCGTCACCACATTCATCCCCGCCAGCGCCAGGCCGATGACCAGCAGGTACGGCACCAGCCCCAGCCATTGGACAGGATCGGCCGCCGGGGCCGCCTGGACGGAAAGGCCCATCACCACGTATAGGCCGGCCACCAGCAGCGCCGCCGGGGCGGCCAGCCACAGGTTCACGCGGAACTTGTCCTTCATGCTGCATCCCTGGCTCTTGGTGGCCGCCACGGTGGTGTCGGAAATAAAGGACAGGTTGTCGCCGAAGAAGGCCCCGCCCACGATGATGGCCGTAATGAAGGGAATGCCGATGCCTGTCTCGGCCGCAATGCCGGTGGCGATGGGAACCAGGGCCACGATGGTGCCCACGCTGGTGCCGATGGCCATGGAGATGAAGCACGCGGCAAAGAACAGCCCCGCGTAGATGAGCTTGCCGGGCAGGATGTGCAGCGTGGCATTCACGGTGGCGTCAATGGCGCCAATCTCTTTCGCCGTGGCGGCGAAAGCCCCGGCGAGCACGAAGATCCAGATCATCAGGAGCACGTTCTTGTTGCCCGCCCCCTCGGAGAAGATGGAGAGTTTCTTGTCCGTCTTGTCCACCGGCGTAATCAGGAGCGCATAGGCCGACGCGACGATAAACGCCGCTGCCACAGGGACTTTGTAGAAGTCCCGGGCCACGATGGAGGAGACCACATAGACCGCCAGGAAAACCAGCAGCGGACTCAGGGCCAGCCAGCCATTCATCCGGTGCGGCGAGGGCTGACGATGCTCGGTAGTTTCTGTGTGAATTGCCATGAGTGCAAAGGTACGTATTTTCAAAAAAAACTCCGCCACACGGGGCGGAGTTCTCATCAGTAAGGCATGGGCCGACAGGCGCCGGGGTGCCGGAAACTAGAAGGCGAGGCCGAAACCGACCTTGATCTGGGAGCGGCTGATCTGGGTGTTGTCCTTGGCGGAGATGTTGGTGACGCTCTGGTCGTAACCCAGGATAATCTGCATGGAACCAGCCTGCAGGCCGGCGCCGCCGCCCACATAGATGTTGAAAGGCTTGCGGTTGGGGTTGTCGCCGGTGTAGTTGTCCGTGACGCCGTTGCTGTTGATGGTGAACAGGCCGCCCACATCGGTGGAACCGCTGACTTCCGTCTTGCTGGAGAGGCCGTACTGGAAGACGGGACCGGCATAGACGAAGATCTTGGTGTCACGGTTCAGTTTGAAGGCGTAGTTCACGTTCACAGGGACGTTGACGGCCATTTCATTGTATTTTACCGTGCCGGAAGACGTGATAGGGCCCAGGGAGCCGCCGTCTTTCGAGGCGCCGAAGAGCATGGTGGCATACACGCCGGGCGCGATGCCCAGACCACCTGCAATGCCAATGTTGTAGCTGAGACCAGCATAGAATCCATTGTAGTTGGCAATGGAAGTGTTGTTGTTGTAAACAGTCTTTTCTGCAGAGTTCAGATAGCCGGCACCAACCATGGGTTGGGCGATGGCCTGCGTTCCGGCAAGCAGCAGGGCTGCGGTCAGAACCAATGCATAAATCTTCTTCATTTCGTTTAAGTTTTAATTGTTAAACGTCACAAAAATACGTAATTTTGTACGAGAAACAAAACAAACGAATGAAAAAGAAAGTTATCGCATGCCTTGCCGTGGCCCTGTTGACCACCCTGGGGGCCATCCAGACAAAAGCCCAGTATCTCCCCGCCAGCCTGGAAAGTTCCCGCGGATACCTGATTGACCAGAACGGGGACCGCTTGTCAGACAGGGATGTCCGCATGGCTGTGGGAGAGGAGATCTATCACGATACATACGTAGGTGCCAGCAAGCAGTACAAGGTCGGTGACAGACTCCTCAAGGGGGGTATCATCGGTGTGGCGGCGGGTACGGCCGTCACGCTGAGCTCTGCCGTCCTTCTCGCTACCGGGCAGGTCGTGGTGGACCAGCAGAGCCGGCAGGTCACGGGTATGGACATGTCGGCGGCGATGGGCATTCTGGGCATATACACCGGCGTCACGGTCGTGGCCTTGAGCGCCGTTGTCCTGGAGGCGGGTATCCCCTTCAAGATCATTGGCAGCCGGCGTCTGAACTGGGTGGCCGAGAATTACAACGAGAACCAGCGTTCCGGGAATGTATCCCTGCGTTTTGGCGCCGGTCGGTATGGCACCGGCCTGGTTCTTTCGTTCTAAGCGGGCATGACCAGAAGGCGGAGCGAAATCCAGGAGACCATCCCCGGCGGGGCGGAGCGTGTGCTGCTCCACGCCTGCTGCGCACCCTGCTCGGGTGCCATCGTGGAGTATCTGGTCCAGCAGCTGGGCGTGCGCCCCGTCATCTTCTTTTCCAACGCCAACATCGATCCCCGGCAGGAATATGAGCACCGGCTGCAGGAATGCCGGCGCTATGTCGACAAATGGGGCCTGGCATTCGTGGAAGATGCCTACGACCACACCCTTTGGCAGGAAAGCATAAAAGGCCTGGAGCACGAGCCGGAGCGCGGTTCCCGCTGCGCGGCCTGCTTCCGCTTCCGTCTGCTGCACGCCGCCCGCTATGCGGCCGCGAATGGTTTCCCGATCCTCACCACCACCCTGGCCTCGTCCCGCTGGAAGAGCCTGGAGCAGGTGAATGCGGCGGGGGAGTGGGCCTGCGCCCAGGTGGAAGGCGTGGTCTGGTGGCCCCGGAACTGGCGCAGCGGCGGCTTGCAGGAGCGCCGTGGCCAGATTATCAAACAAGAGCAATTTTATAACCAACTGTATTGTGGCTGTGAGTTTTCCCGAGGCTGATATCCTGTCCCCGACCATGAAAATGGCCGATCTGATGGACACCGACTTTGCCGTCCTGGGCGTCTTTACCCGGACGGGCCTGTCGCTGGGTTATGGGGAGGCTACCGTCGAGGAGGTGTGCCGAAAGGCCGGCGTGAGCCCCGACACCTTCCTGCTCATCTGTCGCATCTATACCCAGGAAGGCTACCGTCCCACGGCGGAGGCCCTTTCCAAGGCCAGCATCCGCGACATCGTGCTGTACCTCCGCCGCTCCCATACCTATTATATGGATGTGATGCTGGAGAAGCTGTCCCGTTCCCTCACCCGGATGGTCCAGGCCTGCGAACCCCGCAGCCGGGACATTATCGGCCGCTTCTTCCACGATTTCCGCGAGGAACTTGCCCGGCACTTTGCCTACGAGGAAGAGCATGTGTTCCCCTATGTGGAGACCGGCGGGTCGGCCGCGTTCCGGGTGGCCGACTTCGAGCACACGCACGAGAGTGCGGAGGAAAAGCTGGAAGACTTGAAGAGCCTGGTGCTGAAGTATTTGCCGGAAAACAGTGATCCCCGGGAGGCCGAACGCACCGTCCAGCTCCTCTACATCCTGAGCCGCGACGTGCGCAAGCATATCATCCTGGAAGACTATGTGCTGGCCCCCCTGCTGGACAAGCGGGACCGTCATGAACTGGAAGCCAGCCTGGACCTGGCGCACCGGGAGGAAGACGGACTCAGCGCCCGCGAGAAAGAGATTCTGGTGTGCGTGGCCAAAGGCCTGCTGAACAAGGAGATTGCCGACCAGTGCCATCTTTCCATCCACACCGTCATCACGCACCGCAAGAATATCACGCGCAAAACGGGCATCAAGACGGTGGCCGGCCTCACGGTCTATGCCCTCCTGAACAACCTGATTGATATGAATGCCGTTGAATAACTATGGATTACAGCAATTATCTTCATTTCTATCCCAATTTCCCCATCAAGGGGGTGAACTTCGTGGACATCATTCCGCTTTTGCAGGACAAAGAGGTGTTCCGCAGCCTCACCCACGACCTGGTGGCCCTTTGCACCACGCCCAACATCGCTGCCCCGGAAGCCCGCGGATTCCTTTTTGCCGCTCCCATGCTCTATGCCGATAACGCCGTGCGCAACATTATCCCGCTGCGCAAGAAAGGCAAGCTACCCTTCTCGGAAGGCGACTTGGTGCAGGTGGAAATCATGAAGGAATATGGTCCGGACCATGTCTATTTCCGTCGCTCCGACCTGGCGGCCAGCCAGCCCGAAGGCGATGTGATCGAGCTCACCTTCTTTGACGATATCCTGGCAACCGGCGGCACCGCCCGGGGCCTGGCCCAGGGCCTGGGTGCCCAGGTCGTGGAGATTGCCGGGAAGAAATATCCCGTGCGGGTGAAGGAATTCGTATTCCTGGTCGAGATTGACGACCTGCCCGGCCGCGCGAAACTGGAAGGTATCGCGCCGGTAAAATCCTTGCTTCACGTCAGGGAGAACGGCTAGCGGATGGGGTCGGGGCTTCCGTCCGAGGCCTTGAAATCAAACTGCCCGGCACGCCAGGTCCAGGTGTACAGGACGTTTGTCCGGTGGTTCCGGATGGTGACGGCCTGGCGGAAGACGCGGGCTTCCCGGATGCCATCCCCGCCGGCCCCCAGGTGGCCGATGCATTTCCACACACCCTTGTCGTAGCTGTACACTCGCAGGTGGAGGCTGTCGGCCGTCTGCCGGCCCACCACCACTTCCGGGCTACGGTCTCCGGTGAATTCGTGGGAACCGATCACCGTGGCGCCTTCCCCGGCTTCCAGCAGGACATGGTCGGCCTCGACTTTTCCCCCGGACAGCTGGAACAGGACGGTGCGGTCTCCTCTCCGGACGTTCAGAGAGCCCTCACTACCATAGAAATAACTCTCCAGGCCGATGACAAAGGTGCTGGTAGCGTTGTCGGTATAGCTGCGGGTCTGGGCGCCGAGAAGCAGGCTGGCCAGAAAAAAAAGGGGTATGAAAAGCAGTCTTTTCATAGCGGGTTTGACAAATATACGGAATAAATCGTTAACTTTGCAAGCAAATTTTTGCCGCTATGTCTTTTATCGAAGAAAGAATTGCCTTGGAAGGTTTGACTTTTGACGATGTACTCCTGATTCCGGCGTACTCCGAAGTCCTTCCCCGGGAGGTTAACCTGCAAACGCGTTTTTCCCGAAACATCACCCTGAACATCCCTATTGTGTCCGCTGCCATGGACACAGTCACTGAAGCGCCGATGGCCATCGCCCTAGCACGGGAAGGAGGTATCGGCGTTATTCATAAGAATATGTCCATCGAGGCCCAGGCGGCCGAAGTGCGCCAGGTCAAGCGTTCGGAGAACGGCATGATCAGCGACCCCGTCACCATCAACCAGGACCAGACGGTGGGCGATGCCCTGCGCCTGATGAAGGAGAACCATATCGGCGGCATCCCCGTCACCGACGGCGAGCAGCACCTGGTGGGCATCGTGACCAACCGGGATGTCCGTTTCCAGGAAGATCTCACCATCCCGGTGCGGGAGGTGATGACCTCCGAGAACCTGGTCACCATTCCCGACACCCGCACCGACCGGGATTACGTGAAGCGCATCCTGCAGCAGTACAAGGTGGAGAAACTCCCCGTGGTGGACGGCCATGGCCGCATCGTGGGCCTCATCACCTACAAGGACCTCATCAAGGAGCGCCTGCATCCCGAGGCCTGCAAGGACGCCAAGGGCCGGCTCCGCGTGGCGGCCGGTATCGGCATCACGCCGGATGCCCTGAACCGGGTGGCGGCCCTGTATGCCGAAGGCGTGGATGCCGTGGTGCTGGATTCGGCCCACGGACACAGCAAAGGCGTCATTGACCTTTGCGGCCGGGTGAAGAAGGCCTTCCCTTCGCTGGATGTGGTGGTGGGCAATGTGGCCACCGAGGAAGCCGCCCGTGACCTGGTGAAAGCCGGGGCCGACGGCGTGAAGGTGGGTATCGGCCCGGGTTCCATCTGCACCACCCGCATCGTGGCGGGCGTGGGCGTACCCCAGCTCAGCGCCATCTACAACGCCAGCCAGGCCCTCAAGGGCACCGGCGTCACCCTCATCGCCGACGGCGGCCTCCGCTATTCGGGCGATATCGTGAAGGCCCTGGCGGCCGGCGGTGACTGCGTGATGTGCGGCTCCATGTTCGCCGGCACGGAAGAGTCTCCGGGCGAAACCATCATCTACAGCGGCCGAAAGTTCAAGTCCTACCGCGGCATGGGTTCCATTGACGCCATGGCCGCCGGCAGCAAGGACCGTTACTTCCAGGACGACAAGGTGGAACTCAAGAAACTGGTTCCGGAAGGCATCGTGGGCCGGGTTCCCTACAAGGGTACCCTCTCCGAGACCGTGTACCAGCTGGTGGGCGGCCTCCGCTCCGGCATGGGCTATTGCGGCGCCCGCGACCTGGCTGCCCTCAAGCAGGCCAAGTTCACCCGCGTCACGGCCAGCGGCATGACGGAGAGCCATCCGCACGACATTACCATTACCAAGGAAACCCCTAACTATTCCCGCGGTGAATAAAATAGTGATTCTGGACTTCGGTTCGCAGGTGACCCAGCTCATCGGCCGTCGCCTCCGCGAACTGAACGTCTATTGCGAAATCTATCCCTATAACAAAGTGCCGGCGCTGGATGCCTCCGTGAAGGGTGTCATCCTGTCCGGCAGCCCCTGCTCCGTGCGGGACGCCAACGCGCCCCAGCTGGACCTGGATCTCATCCGGGCGAGCAAACTGCCCGTCCTGGGTATCTGCTACGGCGCCCAGTACCTGGCCCACCGCCGCGGCGGCAAGGTGGAGAACTCCGATTCACGGGAGTACGGCCGGGCCATGCTGGACGTGGTGAAGGCCGATTCTCCGCTCCTCAAGGGCGTATCGGCCCATACGCAGGTCTGGATGTCCCACGGGGACACCATCTCCCGCCTGCCGGAAGGGGCCGAGGTGATTGCCTCCACCCCCGATGTGGAGAACGCCGCCTTCCAGTTTGCCGGGGAAGCCACCTATGCCGTGCAGTTCCACCCCGAGGTGTACCACACCACGGAAGGGTCCAAGATGCTCGAGAACTTTGCCCTGGGCATCTGCGGCTGCGCGGGGGACTGGACTCCCGACTCGTTCATCGAGACCACCGTGGCCGACCTGAAGGCCCGTCTGGGAGACGACAAGGTGATTCTGGGCCTGAGCGGCGGCGTGGATTCCACGGTGGCCGGCGTGCTCCTGAACAAGGCCATCGGCCACAATCTCACCTGCATCTTCGTGAACAACGGCCTGCTGCGCAAGAACGAGTTCGAGGATGTGCTGGAGTCGTACCGCGACATGGGCCTCAACGTGATCGGGGCCGATGCCAGCGCCGAATTCCTCTCGCAACTGGCCGGCGTCACCGACCCGGAGGCCAAGCGCAAGATTATCGGCCGCCTTTTCGTGGAGACCTTTGACAAATATGCCAAGGGCATTGAAAACGCCCGCTGGCTGGCCCAGGGGACCATTTATCCGGATGTGATCGAGAGCGCCGGCATCCCCGGCATTGCCTCCAAGATCAAGAGCCACCACAATGTGGGCGGCCTGCCGGAGGAAATGCACCTGCAGATTGTGGAGCCTCTCCGGATGCTCTTTAAGGACGAGGTCCGCCGCGTGGGCCGCGCCCTGGGCATCAAGGAAGAGCTGGTGGGCCGGCATCCCTTCCCGGGCCCGTCCCTGGCCATCCGCATCATCGGCGACGTGACGGAAGAGAAGCTTCGCATCCTCCGCGAGGCCGACGACATCTACATCCGCGGCCTCCGCGCCTACGACTGCACGGGCATGAACTTCCCGTCGGCCTCGGATCCCCGGGTGATGGCCACCAACCTCTACGACGCCATCTGGCAGGCCGGCGTGATTCTGCTGCCGGTGCGCAGCGTGGGCGTCATGGGCGACGAGCGCACCTACGAGAACCCCGTGGCCCTGCGCGCCGTGGTCTCCACGGACGCCATGACCGCCGACTGGTTCCCCTTCCCCTACGACTTCCTGGCCCAGGTTTCCAACGAGATTATCCGCAAGGTGCGCGGCGTGAACCGCGTCGTTTACGACGTGAGCTCCAAACCGCCGGCAACGATCGAGTGGGAATAGGCGTCGGGGTGCGTCAGAAGGCGTACACCACGATGTAGAAGAGCATGACGGCGGCGCTGATGAGCTTGAGGCCGGTGCCGAACATAAAGCCCAGGAAGGCGCCGAAGGCCGATTTGAGCGAGGTCGCGGTGTCTTTTCCCGCGAACAGGAGTTCGGCCGCGAATGCGCCGATAAGGGATCCCGCGATCATGCCGACCGGGGGGCAGAGCAGCCCCAGGAAGAGGCCGGCGATGGCGCCCCAGCCGCCGTATTTGGACCCGCCGGTGAGTTTGGTGAAATAGGCGGGGACGATATAGTCCAGGATACTCACAACGATTACAATTCCTAGCCAGATAAGAAGGAACCGGGTGGTCATGGGATCCCCCGCTCCGTTAGTTCCGTTTCCCCAAATATATAGGATGAGCATGCCCACCCAGCTGAGGGGAGGGCCGGGCAGGCCGGGCGCGATGCTGCCCACAATGCCCACGATGCCCAGGATGATGGCAAGGATACCGATAAATGTTTCCATGGCACAAAAATATTGTTTATCTTTGGACAAACAAAAACCATTCCTGTCATGTTTGCAAAAGAGGTATATGTATCGAGACGTCAGACCCTGCTGGGGAAAATGCGGGAAGCCGGAGAAAGCGGCCTCATCCTTTTCGTAGGCAACGCCGAAGCACCGGCCCAGTATAAGGACAATTGCTATAAATGGCGCCAGGACAGCACCTGGCTCTATTATTTCGGCCTGGACGAGCCCCTGATGGCCGCCACGCTGGACATTGACTCCGGGGCCGAAACCCTCTTTGCCGACGATGTGGACATTGACGACATCATCTGGATGGGGCCCCAGCCTTCCGTCCGTTCCAAGGCCGATGCCGCGGGCCTGGCCCTGACAGCCCCGTATGCCAGTCTGGCAGAAGCCGTTGCCACGGCAAGGAAGGCCGGCCGCAGCGTCCACTACCTGGCCCCCTCGCGCTATTTCAATACCCTGCGCCTGATGGAACTCATGGGCCGCGCGCGCATTGACCTGGGCGTGTCCCGCCCGCTCACGGAAGCGGTCATTTCCATGCGCCTCATCAAGGAAGACGTGGAAATCCAGGCCATCGACGCGGCTTGCGCCCTGGGCTATGAGATGCACTCCGTGGCGCGGGATGCCATCCGCCCGGGCATCGTGGAGCAGGAAATCGTGGGCCGGATGGAAGGCGTGGCGCTGGCCAAGGGCTGGGGCGTTTCCTTCCCCACTATCCTCACCCAGCACGGGGAAACCCTGCACAACCACCTGCACGACAAAGTGATCGAGCCCGGAAAGCTCATGGTGATCGATGCCGGCGTGGAGAGTAACGAGCACTATGCCAGTGACTTCACGCGCACCTATCCCACCGGCGGTAAGTTCACGCAGAAACAGCGGGAGATTTATCAGATTGTCTGCGACTGCAACAACCTGGCTTTCAGCCTCACCCGGCCCGGCATTACCTACCGCGAGGTGCACCTGGCCACGGCCCGCAAGATGCTGGAGGGCCTCAGCGCCCTGGGCCTGGTGAAGGGAGACCTGGACGAGATGGTGGCCCAGGGTATTGCCGGCCTGTTCCAACCCCACGGCCTGGGCCACAACATGGGCCTGGACGTGCACGACATGGAAGACCTGGGAGAAAACCTGGTGGGTTACGACCCGGACCAGACCCGGGCCAAGCAGCTGGGCCTGGGTTCGCTCCGCATGGCGCGCCGCCTGAAGCCCGGCCATGTGATCACCGACGAACCCGGCATCTATTTCATCCCGGCCCTTATCGAGAAGTTCAAGAAAGAAGGCCTGGGCGGCGATTATGTGAACTACGCGGCCCTGGAAGGCTACTATGACTTTGGCGGCATCCGCCTGGAAGACGACGTCCTGGTAACGCAGGACGGGGCCCGTCGTCTGGGACCCCGTCGGCTGCCTATCACCCCGGAAGAGGTGGAGGAGGCTATGCGCGCATCGCGTTAAGCACCGCCAGCACCGTTACACCCACATCGGCAAAGACCGCCATCCACATGGTGGCCAGGCCCAGGGTGGCCAGCACCAGCACCAGCACTTTGACGCCAATCGCGAACCAGATGTTCTCCCGGGCAATCCGCAGGGCTTTGCGGGAGAGCCGGATGGCCGATGCGATCTTGGAGGGCTTGTCGTCCATGAGGACCACGTCGGCCGCTTCGATGGCGGCGTCGGAACCCAGGGCGCCCATGGCGATGCCCACGTCGGCCCGGGTGAGGACCGGGGCGTCGTTGATGCCGTCGCCCACGAAGGCCAGGGGGCCTTCCGGCAGCAGGGCTTCCACCTGCGCCACTTTGTCTTGCGGCAGGAGTCCCGCGTGGTATTCGTCCATGCCCACGGTGGCGGCCACCGAGGCGGCCACGCTCTCCTGGTCGCCGGTGAGCATGACCAGTTTCCCTACGCCGGCGGCCTTGAGTGCCGGCGAGAGTGCGATGGCATCGGCCTTGATGCGGTCGGAGATGACCACGTGCCCGGCATAGACGCCGTCGATGGCTACGTGCACGATGGTGCCTTCGTGGTGGCAGGGGTGCCAGGCGGCGCCCACGCGTTCCATCAGTTTGGCGTTGCCCACGGCGATGCGGCGGCCGTTCACCGTGGCCGTTAGGCCTTCGCCGGCCGTTTCCTCGATGGCTTCCACCACACAGCTGTCCTGCTCGTCGGGATAGGCCTGCCGGAGCGCGGCGGCGATGGGGTGCGTGGAGTGCCGTTCCACATGGGCGGCCAGGTGCAGCAGCTCCTGCTCGCCGATAAGGTCCGGATGGACGGCCGTCACTTCGAAGACGCCCTCGGTGAGGGTGCCGGTCTTGTCAAAGACCACGGTATGGATGCGGGACAGCTTGTCCATGAGGTCGGAACCCTTGATGAGGATGCCCTGCCGGGAAGCGCGTCCCAGGCCGCAGAAGAAGCTGAGCGGGACGGAGATGACCAGGGCGCAGGGGCAGGAGACCACCAGGAAGAGCAGCGCCCGGTAGATCCAGGTGACCCATGCTCCGGTGATGGCGCCCGGGATGAGCGCGACCAGCAGCGCCAGACCCACCACGACCGGCGTGTAGATGCGGGCAAAACGGGTGATGAAGCGCTCGCTGCGGCTCTTCTTTTCGGCCGCTTCCTCCACCAGGCGGATGATCTTGCTGGCCGTGGATTCGCCGAAGGCCTTGGTGGCCCGCACGCGCAGTACGCCGCTTCCGTTCACGCAGCCCGAGAGAATGTCCTCGCCGGGGTGGATGCTCCGGGGGACGCTCTCGCCCGTGAGGGCCACGGTGTTCAGGCTGGAAGTGCCTTCCAGCACCACGCCGTCCAGGGGAACCTTTTCGCCGGGTTTCACCAGGATCACTTCGCCCGGGGTGACATCGGCCGGATGGACGGTCCGGAGTTCCCCGCCGCGCTCCACGTGGGCGGTGTCGGGGCGGATGTCCAGCAGGTGGGCGATGGAGCGGCGGCTCCGGCTCTCGGCCCGCTCTTCAAACCATTCTCCCACCTGGAAGAACAGCATGACGAAAACGGCCTCGGGGAACTGGGCTTCGGCGCCCGGGAGAAAGCCGATGGCCAGGGCGCCCAGCGTGGCCACGCTCATGAGGAAGTCCTCGCTCAGGGCATCGCCGTGCAGGAGCCCTTCGGCCGCCTCCTTGAGCGTGTCCCAGCCCACCACCAGGTAGGGGACCAGGAACAGCAGCAGGTACTGCCAGGTGGCCCAGTCGGTCACTTTCTCGACGATGACGGCGGCTGCCAGCAGGACGGCGCCCAGGCCGATGGTCAGCAGCCGGCCGTGCTCCTGTCCATGTTCATGATGATGCTCATGATGATGCTCATGATGATGATGTTCGTGTTCGTGCATATCGGGTATTTTTTATTGTCCGGGAGCAAAGGTACGGGGCTTTCCGCGCAACCGGGTTGCAATTTGACATTCCGCGCAAAATCGTTATATTTGTATGACTAAACCTGAACTGAATGGAAGCAAATATCGGCCTCTTTTGTGATGTATTCCCTCCGATTATGGACGGGGTTGCTGTCTGCGTGCAGAATTATGCCTACTGGATGCAGCAGAAAGTGGGCGGGGTGAGCGTGATCACCCCCAATAAATACGATGCCAATTACAAGCAGTACGATTATGAAGTCCTGGACTATCTGTCGGTTCCGGTCCCGTTCCGGAAACCGTATGTGACGGGTATCGCCCAGATTGACCCGGTGTTCATGACCAAGCTGCTGAAACGGAAATTCAAGATTGTGCACGCCCATTCGCCCTTTACCACGGGCCTGTTGGGCGCCAAGGTGGCCAAGGCCCAGAAAATTCCGCTCATCGCCACCTTCCACTCCAAGTTCCGCGACGACTTTGCCAAGGTGATTCCCTCCGACTTCGTGGTGGACCAGATGCTCAAGGTGACCATGGATTTCTTCAACAAGGCCGACGAGGTGTGGGTGCCCCAGGAGTCGGTGGTGGAGGTGATCCGCGAATATGGCTTCAAGGGCCCCGTGGAGGTGGTGGACAACGGTTCCGACCTGGTGGCCGATTATCCCGACGCCTATTTTGCCGACGCCCGCAAGGCCCTGGGCATTGCGCCGGAGGAGTTCGTCCTCCTGTTCGTGGGCCAGCACATCTGGCAGAAGAACACGCGTTTTGTCATCGACGCCCTGGAGCGCATCAAGGACATCCCCTTCCGGATGTATTTCGTGGGCACGGGCTATGCGGCCGAGGAGATGAAGGCGCTGGTGTCGGAGAAGGGCCTGGATTCGCAGGTGACGTTCACCGGCATGCTCACCGACCGGGACGAGATTACCCGCTACTATGCCGCGTCGGACTTGTTCATCTTCCCGTCCCTGTACGACAACGCCCCGCTGGTGGTGCGCGAGGCGGCGGCCCTGCATACGCCGTCCGTCATGCTGGAGGGCTCTACGGCCGCCACCATCCTGCGCGACGGGGAGAACGGTTTCCTGGTAGAGAATGACCTGGACGCTTTTGTGGCCCGCCTGCGCGAACTGATCCACGACCCCGAGCGGGTGCACCGCGTGGGCCTGCAGGCTTCACGCAGCATCGTGCGCAGCTGGGAAGACGTGGTGGGCGAGGTGCTGGACCGCTATAATCGTCTCATTGCCCAAAAGACCCAAATTAACGTCATTAAATAAGTTTTTTTTACTATATTTGAAAACTGTTAAAACTGCATAGTTTTTATCATTAATCTTAAATAAACACAATGGCAAAGAAAAGCGATTCCAATATCATTGCGGTTATCACAATGATATTCCTGTTTGGCATGATTTCTTTCGTGACCAACCTGGCAGCCCCTATCGGCAACATCTGGAAAATGCAGCCCGGCATCGAAGGGTCCAACACCTGGGGCATGATGGGTAACATGATGAACTTCCTGGCCTATGCCATCATGGGCATCCCGGCCGGTAACCTCCTGAAAAAGAAGGGTTACAAGTTCACCGCCCTGGCCGCCCTGCTGGTGGGTCTCGTGGGTGTGTTCATCCAGTTCCTTTCCGGTATCGTGGGCGTCGGTTCCACCCTGGCCGGTATTCCTTCCAACTTCTTCGTCTACCTGCTGGGCGCCTTTGTCTGCGGTTTCTCCGTCTGCATGCTCAACACCGTGGTGAACCCCATGCTCAAAATCCTGGGTGGCAAGCGTTCCAACCAGTATATCCAGATCGGCGGCTCCTTCAACTCCCTGATGGGCACCCTCACCCCCATGCTGGTGGGCGCCATGATCGGCCAGCTCTCCAAGGATACCCTCATCTCCGACGTGAACACCCTGCTGTTCATGGCCATGGGTGTGTTCGCCCTCGCTTTCGTCATCCTGCTCTTTGTCCCCATCCAGGATCCGGAGCAGACCAAGAGCGCCGATGCCTCGGCAACCAATCCGCTCAAATACAAGCACTTCATCCTGGGTGCCATCGCCATCTTTGTCTATGTGGGCGTTGAGGTGGGTATCCCCGGCACGCTCAATTTCTATCTGTCCGATCCCGTCAAGGGCGCCGGCCTGGATCCTTCCGTCGCCGTCTCCATCGCCGGGTTCGTCGCCGGTACCTACTGGTTCCTCATGCTCATCGGCCGTCTGGTTTCCTCTACCATTTCCGGTAAAGTGAGCTCCCGGGCCCAGCTCACCTGCGTGTCCGCCGTGGCCGTGGCCCTGATCGTCCTGGCCATCATCCTGGGCAACTCCTCCATGGTTTCCATGCCCGTGTTCACCGGTAAGGGCTTCGGCATGGTGCAGGTTCCCATCGCGGCCCTGCTGCTGGTTCTCTGCGGCCTGTGCACCTCGGTGATGTGGGGCACCATCTTCGACCTGGCCGTGGACGGCCTGGGTGCCGCTACGGAAAAGGCTTCCGGTATCTTCATGGCCATGGTGGTGGGCGGCGGTATCGTTCCGCTGGTGCAGAACGCCATTGCCGATGCAGCCGGTTACATGACCAGCTACTGGCTCCTGGCCGCCTGCGTGGCCTTCATCCTGTATTTTGCCGTTGTCGGCTCCCAGGTTAAAAAAGCGTAAAGATTTATGGCACAAGACTTAGTAATCGGTATTGACGTAGGCGGACAGACCGCCAAATGCGGCGTCGTGGACGCCCGCGGCAATATCATCGCCCAAACCGTCATCAGCTCGGAAAACACGGATAGCGCCGATGCTTTCGTGGCTGCCCTGGCGGAGGCCCTGAACCGCATCATGGCAGAGGCCAAGGCCGAAGGCAACATCCGTGGCATCGGCGTGGGCATCCCCAACGGCAACTTCTATACCGGCGAGGTGGAGAACGCCGTGAACCTCACCTGGGCCAAGGGCGGCCACATTCCCTTTGCCAAGATGCTCCAGGCGCAGATGAACGGCATTCCGGTGTCCCTGACCAACGACGCCAACGCCGCCGCCATGGGTGAGATGACCTACGGCGCCGCCCGCGGTATGAAGAATTTCATCATGATTACCCTGGGTACCGGCGTGGGTTCCGGTATCGTGATCAACGGAGAGGTGGTCTATGGCCACGACGGCTTTGCCGGCGAACTGGGCCACACCTGCGCCGTGCGTCACAACGGACGCCGCTGCAACTGCGGCAAGGAAGGCTGCCTGGAGACCTATGCTTCGGCCACCGGCGTGGCCCGCACGGCCCGGGAATGGCTGGATATGACCGATGAACCCTCGGCCCTGCGCAGCCTGGACCAGATCAAGTCCAAGGATGTGTACGAGGCGGCCAGGGAAGGCGACAATCTCTCCCTCCGCGTGTTCGAGTTCACCGGCCGCATCCTGGGAGAAAAGTTTGCCGATTTCATCGAATTCTCCGCTCCGGAGGCCATCGTCCTGTTCGGCGGCCTGGCCCGCGCCCGTGAGTTCCTGGAGGAACCCATCCGCAAGGCCATGGACGAGAACGTGATTCCGCTGTGGAGAGGCAAGGTGAAACTGGTCTTCTCCCAGCTCAAGGAGAGCGATGCCGCCATTTTGGGTGCATCGGCCCTCGCGTGGGAACTCTAAAATTTTGATTATGAAGAACTTGTTGAAAGTTCTGGGTTTGCTGTCCGGAGCTGCACTCCTTGGGGGGTGCGGCTCCGATGCCGCCCAGGTAGAAGAGGAACTGGCATCCATGACGCTCCGGGACAAGGTGGGCATGATGTTTTTCGTGCGGCCGGAAGCCCTGGATACGGATGTGTACTACGACTCGCCGCAGGATCTTGCAAACATCAGCCTGCAGGAGGTGAACGACCGCATGCGCGAAACCGCCCGGAACTATCCCATGGGCGGCGTCATCCTCTTTGGGCACAACATCAAGGATGAGGCCCAGCTGAACCGCTTTATCACGGACCTGCAGCAGCTCTCGGGCCGGCCGCTCCTGGGCATTGACGAGGAAGGCGGCCGCGTGGCCCGCATCGGACGCAATCCCAACTTCAACGTCCCCAAGTTCCCCAGCGCCGCTTCCCTGGCTGCCGCCGGAAGAACCTCCGACGTGGAGAATGCGGCCAACACCATCGGCAAGTATCTCAAATCCTATGGCTTTGACGTGGATTTCGCGCCGGTGGCCGATGTGAATACCAATCCGCAGAACATCGTGATCGGGGACCGCGCCTTCGCCGACAATCCCCGCGAAGCCGCGCCCATGGTCAAGGCCTATCTCAAGGGGCTTCAGAAGGCGGGTGTCGTGGGTTGCCTCAAGCATTTCCCCGGCCACGGGGACACCCAGGCCGATACCCACTTCGGCTATGCCATGAGCCGGAAGAAATGGGACGAGATCCGGGATTGCGAAATGATCCCCTTCAAAGCGGGTATCCAGGCGGGTGCCCATATGATCATGACGGCCCATATCTCCCTGCCCAACGTGACCGGCTCCAACATCCCCTCCACCCTGTCCCCGCTCATCCTCCAGGACAAACTCCGGAACGAGATGAATTTCAACGGGGTCATCATCACCGATGCCATGGAGATGGGCGCCATCATCCGCCAGTACTCCGTGGAGGACGCCTCCATCATGGCCATCAAGGCCGGCGTGGACATGCTCCTTTGCGTACGGGAATATCCGCTGGTATTCAATGCCGTGCTGAATGCCGTCCAGCGTGGGGAAATCTCCGAATCCCGTATTGACGAGAGCGTCCGCCGCATCCTGCATCTTCGTCACGCAGCGGGCCTCACCCGCTAAAGACGCCGCATTATGAAGAAACTGGTAGTATTGACCCTCCTCGCGCTGCTGCCCCTGGTGGCAGGCGCCCAAAGGCCCCGGGAAGTGAAGAAGGCCAACTATGAACTGGCCGAGCGTTTTTCCCAGAAAAAAGTGGGGCAGATGGTGTATTCCACGCAAATCCGTCCCAACTGGTTCCGCCGCAGCGACCGTTTCTGGTATGGCTGGAAAACCGCCCAGGGCACCCGCTATTATGTGGTGGATGCCACCACCGGCGTGAAGACGGAACTGTTTGACATGGACCGTCTGGCCATGCAGGTGAGCGAAATCACCCGCGATCCCTACGACGCCGCGCATCTGCCCCTGAAACTGGAGCTCAAGGAGGACAAGTACTTCCAGTGGGACCTAGAGTCCCGGACACAGAAGCGGGACTCGGCCGGAAACACCACCGGCGAGTTCGTCAAATACCGTTTCTACTATGATATCGGCACCCGGGAACTGAGCTGGGATACGGAGGAGCACCCGGACGAGTATCCGGCGTGGGCCAATGTCAGTCCCGACGGCAGCGTGGGCCTGTATATCAAGCAGCACAACCTGTACCTGATGGACCGGGAGAACCTGAAGAAGGCCGCCAAGGACGAGAAGGATTCCACCCTGGTGGAGCGCGCCCTCACCACCGACGGAACGGCCGAATACTCCTGGCTCTCAGATAATTATACCGGAGACATGGAGACCGATACCACGGCCCGCCGCTTTGCGGATGTCTCCTGGGCTCCGGACGGCCGGCATTTCGCGCTCCTTCGCTGGAACATGGAGAAGGTGCAGAAGCTCTGGGTGATCCATTCCACGTCCAAGCCCCGTCCCACCCTGGAAAGCTACCATTACCAGATGCCCGGGGAGCCCGGTCCGTCCGGGACGCTCTGCGTGCTGGACCTGGAAGGAAACGTGCGCAGTATCCCCTGGAATGCCTTCAAGGACCAGGACGGCGCCATCCTTCACGCACCCGAAAGCGTCGAGGACAGGTACCTGGACTATGCCTGCCAGCGCTGGCTGGGCGGGAACGACCACTTCTACCTGCTGCGGATGAGCCGCGACCTCAAACGCGTGGACCTGTGCCGTGTGGCCGTGGACGGCGACAGCACCCGTACGGTGGTGTCGGAGCGCATGAACACCTATGTGGAGACCCGCGACCCGGTGCTGCTCCCTAATGGCGACTTTGTCTGGTGGAGTGAACGCAACGGCTGGGCCAACCTCTATCTCTACGGGGCCGACGGCAGCCTGAAGCGCAAGCTCACGGAGGGCGCCTTCCATGTGGAGGACGTCCTGGCCCAGGGTGACGGTTACCTGCTGGTGAACGCCTGCGGGGTGAACAAGCAGGAAAACCCCTACCAGATGCACAATTTCCGCGTGCCGCTGGCCGGCGGTCCCATGGTGCAGCTGGACATGGACGACATGGACGTGCTGGCCATGGCCTCCGACAACGGCCGGTACCTGGTGGCCAACTATTCCCGCGTGGACTGCAAACCGGCGGTGTGCCTGATATCGGCCCAGGGCCGGCGCTCTCCGCTGGAGGAGGCCGATTTCTCCAGCCTCTTCGCGGCCGGGTACCGCTTCCCGGAACGCTTCCGGGTGAAGGCGGCCGACGGCGTCACGGACCTGTACGGCGCCATGTACAAACCCTATGACTTTGACTCCACCCGGGTGTATCCCCTGGCCGATTATGTCTATCCCGGCCCGCAGGTGGAGGCCAACAACATCTCCTGGAGCCGCGGCTTCACCCGCACCGACCGGCTGGCCCAGCTGGGCATCATCGTAATCACCGTGGGCAACCGCGGCGGCCATCCCAACCGTTCCAAGTGGTACCACAACTACGGCTACGGCAACCTGCGGGACTATGGCCTGGAAGACCAGAAATATGCCATCCAGCAGCTGGCGGCCCGGCACCGGTTCATTGACATCAACCGGGTGGGCATCCACGGGCACTCCGGCGGCGGCTTCATGTCCACCGCCGCGATCCTCCAGTATCCCGACTTCTTCAAGACCGCCGTCTCCTGTGCCGGCAACCACGACAACGGGATTTACAACCGCTGGTGGAGCGAGCAGCATCACGGCATCCAGGAAAAGGTGTCCCAGGGCGATACCAGCTTCGTGTACAGCATCAAGACCAACCAGGAACTGGCTTCCCGCCTCAAAGGGCACCTGATGCTGGTCACCGGCGATGTGGACAACAACGTGAACCCGGCCAATACCTACCGGGTGGTGGACGCCCTCATCAAGGCCAACAAGCGTTTCGAGCTGGTGGTGTTGCCTGGCCAGCGTCACGGATTCGGCAACATGAACGAGTACTTCTTCTGGAAAATGGCCGACTGGTATTCCCGCTGGCTGATTGGAGACAAATCCACGCGGGAAGTGGATATCGAAGAACTCAACAACGACTGATATGAAAAAGTATCTTGCCCTGATTCTTTTGCTCCTGGTGGCAGTGGGGTGCCGCCGGGGGATGAGTACGGCCGTGTATGATGATGAACTCATCATGCCGGCAGGGGAGGGCAGCCCCGATTCGCTGCTGCTTTCCATCTCGTTGGAATATGTCAAGGGCGGCGTTCCGGCTCCGGTGAAGGAGAAAATGAACCAGGCCATCCTGTCCCGGGCCTTTGACCTGGAAGAGCAGGACGCCGGCCTGGAGGAAACCGCCATCCGCTACCGGGAAAACCTGATTGACGAGTTCCTCACGGAAAACGCCGGGGCCGAAGGCTATACCTCCACCTGGGAAGACCGCACCAGCGGAACCTTCGGCGAAACTTGGAAGAACTGGAAGAATTATCTTTTCACCTATTACCAGTTCCGCGGCGGCGCACATGGCCTGCAAACCGTGTGTCCGCTGGTTTTTGACCTGACCACCGGGGAAATCGTGGAGGAGGGAGACCTCTTCATCCCCGGCTACATCGAGCCGGTGAGCAAGCTCATGCAGGAGTCGGTTACCCGTTCCATGGGGGCCGATTATGAAGAGCTGCTGCCGCTGGTGAACCTGCCCAGTATCATTCCCAACGACAATTTCGCCGTACGGCGGGAAGGCGTGGAATGGTTCTTTCAACCTTACGATGCCGGGCCCTACGCCCTGGGCATCGTGAGCGCCACGGTCTCCTGGGAGGCCTTGCAACCTTATTTAAAATAACAGCAGATGGAAACGCAATGGATTGTCACCGAGATTGATGGGAAGGTAGCATCCGTTGCTACCGACTACCGCCACCTGGTATCCATCGGCCGGGAAGTGGCCGCGCTGCCGCCCGAGTCCGTGGATTCCCTGCGTACGCGCCGCATCGACATGGACGAGCTCCTGGAGATGGCCCGTTTCCTTCGCTGGGAGGACCTCCGGCTCTTTGGCTCCCCCTTCCAGCAGAAGGTGTGGAAGACCCTCTTCGAGCTGCCGCGCCGGCTTTACAGTTATTCCGAGATAGCCTCCCTTTCCGGTACGCCGAACGGGGTCCGGCCCGTGGCGCATGCCGTGGCCATAAACCCCGTGGCTTACATTATTCCCTGCCATCTGGTCATCCCCAAGGAGTCGCTGGACAAGGCGGCCCAGATCCGGGCCCTGGCCCAGAAGACCCTGTTCAAGGGCAGCGACCTTTACCTGCTGGACAGCCTGGACGTGGGCGAGTACGCCTATGGCGCCGAGCTCAAGCGTGCGCTCATCAAACAGATGCTGGCGCCGTAATCTGCCCGAACGCCTGGGAAAGGTCGGCGATCAAGTCGTCCACGTGCTCCGTGCCGATGGACAGGCGGATGGTGCTCTGGTAGATACCCTGGTCGGTGAGTTCGGCCTCCGTGAGCTGCGAATGCGTGGTGGTGGCGGGGTGGATGACGAGTGATTTCACATCGGCCACATTGGCGAGGAGGGAGAAGATCTGCAGGGAGTCGATGAAGCGGAAGGCCTCTTCTTTCCCGCCCTTGATCTCGAAGGTGAAGATGGATCCGCCGCCGCCGGGGAAGTATTTCCGATACGTCTCGTGATCGGGATGCTGGGGCAGGGACGGGTGGTTCACCTTGGCCACCAGGGGGTGTCTGGAGAGGAAATCCACAATTTTCAACGCATTGGAAACGTGCCGCTCGACGCGGAGCGAAAGGGTTTCCAGTCCCTGCAGGAAGATGAAACAGCTCACCGGGGAGAGCGTGGCGCCGGTGTCCCGGAGCAGGATGGCCCGGGCGCGGGTGATGTAGGCGGCGGGGCCCACCGCATCGGCAAAGACAATCCCGTGATAGCTGTTCTCGGGCTCCGTGAACTGGGGGAATTTGCCGGAAGCCTTCCAGTCAAAGCGGCCGGAATCCACGATGACGCCGCCGATGGTGGTGCCGTGTCCGCCGATGAACTTGGTGGCCGAATGGACCACGATGTCGGCCCCGTGCTCGATGGGCCGGAGCAGGAACGGGGTGGCGAAGGTATTGTCCACCACCAGCGGAATGCGGTGCCGGTGGGCGATTTCGGCCACCTTTTCGATATCGATGACGTTGCCGTTGGGGTTGCCGAAGGTCTCGATGAACAGGAGTTTGGTTTCCGGGCGGATGGCTTTCTCGAAGTTCTCGAGCCGGGCCGGATCCACGAAGGTGGTGGAGATGCCGTAGGGCACCAGCGTATGCTGCAGGAGGTCGTAGGTGCCGCCATAGATGGTCTTGGCCGCCACCACATGGTCGCCGGCGCGGGTGATGTTCAGGATGGAATAGGTGATGGCGGCGGCACCGGAGGCTACGGCCAGCGCGCCCACGCCGCCTTCCAGCGCGGCGATGCGCTGCTCCAGGATGTCCTGGGTGGTGTTGGTGAGGCGGCTGTAGATGTTGCCCGGGTCGGCCAGGCCGAAGCGCGCGGCCGCGTGCTCGCTGTTGTGGAAGACATAGGAAGAGGTCTGGTAAATGGGCACCGCGCGGGCGTCTGTTGCGGGATCGGCGTGTTCCTGACCTACATGGAGCTGAAGGGTTTCGAAGTGGAGTTTGTTCGTTGCCATAGTATCGTTGTCTTTTGTTGTTTTCTGCTTGCAAAGTTAGCGGGCAAAGATATATCGTACAAGAAACTTTGAAAATTTGGTGAAAACCGCTAAATTTGCAACGGATGGTAGCGGACATGCCTGTTTTCTTGTCGCCGCCGCCCTTTTAGCAGAAGAATCCACTATGACCGAAACACTGGACAAAACCGACATCCAGATGCTGCGCGTCCTCCAGGAGAACGCCCGCATCACCGTGAAGGACCTGGCCCTGAAGGTCCATCTTTCTCCCACGCCTGTTTTCGAGCGCCTGCGCCGGCTGGAAAAGGAGGGCTACATCCGCCGCTATACGGCCGTCCTGGATGCCGCCAAACTGGGGCGCGGCTTCCTGGTCTTTTGCAGCGTGCGGCTGCGCCGCATGGGGAAGGAGATTGCCGACGATTTCGTGAGCCGGGTCAAAGGCATTCCGGAAGTGGCCGAATGCTATAACATCTCCGGAGACTTTGACTACCTGCTCAAGATTTACGCGCCCGACATGCAGTATTACAACAATTTCCTCATCAACACCCTGGGGACCATCGAGAGCCTGGGCTCGGTCCAGAGTTCCTTCGTGATGAACGAGATAAAGAACAGTTACGGCCTGCCGCTTTGACTTTTCTTCCGCTTCCTCTTGTTTATTTCATCAGGGAAGGGTATCTTTGTTGTTCAACCGGCGTAGTGTATGATGATAAAAAGGTTTCTTGGACTTCTGGCTTCCGTAGCCCTGGTGGTAACAGGCTGTAACCAGGACCCCCTGTATGATATTCCCGAAGAGAATGACCCCAAGGAGCAAGAGGACCCTAATAAGGAAGATCCCGACATAGAGGATCCGGACGACGGCGGCATGTCGGTCGAAGATCCCACCCGCCTGGACGTAGCGGTTTCCGTCAATCGGGAAGTGCTGGAAATCGGCCAGGACCGCCTGGACTGGGAAGTGGGAGACAATATCTATGTTTTCTTCGACTATTCCCAGCGCACCGAGGATGTCGAGTACATGATCATGACCTGGGACGGCAAAGCCTGGACCCACCGTTTCTCCAATTTTACGCTGCAGCGTTTCCTCCGTGAGAGCAAGACGCAAGGGAAACTCTATGCCCTTCATTTCCCGGAGGGGAAACCCGCTTTTGCCGACAAGACGAAAAAGATATCCAACACCGTCTATGACCTGTTGTTCAATCTGGATGATGAAACCAAGACCACAGGCCTCACCGGTTATTGGGCCTGCCTGGGCGCTCCTTATACCATCGATCAGAACGGCCGGCTCACGGCAAGCTTGGACATGACCCTGGGTGCGCCCTATGTCTTCTTCTATCTCCCCGGCGTCGAGTATTCCGGCCATTATCTCTTTACCAGCGATAAAACCCAGCCGTCCTATCCTTACAGCCTGACTTGCTATACCGGAACCAATCCCCGTATCGAGGTCAGTATCTCCAACCTGGGCAATTCCCGCACGCCGGTCAAGGGCAGTTTCTTCCAGGGGGGCGTCCTCTTTACGGAAAGCCTGTTTTCCTCGGCCAGCGGCGTCTCGTCCGACTATGTGATCAGCATTACGGACACCCAGGGAACCGATACGGTGTCTGACGACGTCGATTATATCCTGTCTCTCGAAGCCCGGACCATCAAGCCCCACGATGTGGTGATGCTCCCGCCCCTCACGGACAAGAACTGGCATGCCTGTGTGGATATGGGAAACGGCCTGAAGTGGGCCAAGTCGAATGTAGGCGCCAAGGATGAGAAAAATCCGGGAGACTATTTCGCCTGGGGCGAGACGGTCCCGCACTATGAGGATGGCTATGCCCGCTATGTGGAAGCGCATTGGCGGGAGGGTATGGAACAGGGCTATTGCTGGGAAAACTACAAGTTCATCACAGACGATGGCTCCTCCTTCACCAAGTACAATGAAAACAAACTGACCCTGGATCCGGAAGACGATGCGGCTACGGTCCTCTGGGGAAAGCCCTGGCGCATACCCACCCGGGATGAATGGCTCCTTTTGAACAATGCGAGTTATTATACCTGGGAGCCCGATATCTGGTACGGCGCCCTCCGGGGGATTTACGTGACCAGCAAAACCACGAATTGTACCATTTACTTCTGCATCAACGGGTATTACAAGTATGATGGTATGGCCGATCTGCACTACGGTTATTACTGGTCTTCATCCCTGCATCCCTCCGCCATTTCCCGTGCCTGGCTCTTCTCGTTCTTTCAGAACTTCCAAGGACCAAGCAGTTATACGGTCCCTCATGGAACGGCCCATGCTAACCGTTTCTTCGGAATAAATGTCCGTCCTGTCATGAGCAAATGATCTCCCGTATTATCACATCCCTGCGTGAGCAGATCAAACGCAGCTTGTCGCGTTTTCCGCTGGCCTACGGACTGCTGGTGGTATTGGTTGCCGTCCTGCTGACGAACGAATTGACCCCGCAGTGGCTGTCATCGGCCCAATTCACCCTGGCCTGGACTTTTTCCCTGGTCGGTTTCCTGATCGCCCTGGCGGTGGAACTGATCCGGGAGAATCAGGTGCTGCAGTCCATGCGCTGGATTCTGGAAGGGGTGGTGCTGCTGCTGTGGATGGGCATGGCGGCGTGGGCCTCCCGCCATCCGGGCATCGGAACCCTCTATATGATTGCGTCCGTGGCGCTTTCGGCCGTTGTGGCCGGTCTCACCATTCCTTTCCTGAAGGACCCGGACGAGCAGCGGCTTGGAAATGGTTTTTGTGACATCCTGCGGAGCTTTTTTTCCTCCGTCATCATTGTCGGCCTGCTGCTGCTGAGCCTGCTGCTGCTCACCTACTTTGGCTGTAACCTCCTGTTTCATCAGGCCGATCTGGACAAGATTGCCCGGGTGATGGGAATCCTTGTGGGCGTGGGCCTGTCCGGGGTGCTGTTCCTTTCCCAGATTCCGAATCCCTGGCCCTCCGAGAGGGGCTTGTCCCTGCTCGCGAACCGGGCGGTGCGGTGGTTGTTCCTGCCGCTGCTGTGCGTGTATCTGTTCACCTTGTATCTCTATCTGTTCCGGATTCTCTTCCAATGGGAACTGCCGGACGGCGAGGTGGCCATCCTGGTGACGGTGTCCATGGGGCTCATGCTGTCGGTTGTCTTTGTCCTGGGTCCCCGGGGCCGCGTGCTTCCCTGGCTGCTCCTGCCCCTGCTGGCGCTGATGACCGTGGGCATCATCCGGCGTTTTTCCGACTATGGCGTTACCGTGGACCGGGTCTATCTGGCCTTGTTCAACCTCTGGTGTTACGGCGTTTGCCTGTATCTGGGGATTACGGGTTGCCGACGGTTCCGCTGGGTGCCCCTTTCGTTTACCTTGGTGCTGTTGTTTTCGTCCATCGGCCCCTGGAACGTTTCCCGCCTGGTCCGCAAGGGGCTGCAGAAGGAAGTCCGCGTGCTTCTGGCCGACGAGCAGCTGCCCATGACCAAGGAGCAGATGGCCTCGCTGGATACCGATATCCATAATATGCTCCAGGACAAACTGGATTACCTGCAGGAATATTACGGCGACTACGCCATCAAGGAATTCGTCAAGTTCCCTTACAAGACGGACACGCCCAACCGGAAATATCGGCACGAGGCTTTTTATTTCCGGGATCCCAAACGGGAAGCCTGGTCGGTTTCCATTCCGGAGGCTTATACCACCTGCATGCCCCAGCGAATCAATAAATGGAACGGCAACCCCATGGAGGTGACACAGGTGTCGGAAGAAAGCTTCCGCTTTACCCTGGAGGTCGAAGGGGAGTCCTACCTGTTCGAATGTCCCCTGGCCGAGCCCGAAGGCCCTCTTTCCCTGGCCTCCCTGGACCATCATGCCTTGCTTTGCATCCAGGGTATCCATGTGGATGCTGAGGTCCTGGACGAAGTGGAGGTCAGCGGCCGCAAAGCCAAGCACACCCGGGGCACCCTGTCCGGCCTGCTCTTTTTCTGAAATAGTTTTAACAATTTTATATGAAACGTTGTATTCCAGTTCTTTGTCTTCTTCTTTCCGTTTTCTCTCTCCAGGCGAAACCCTATGAGGTGGTAAGTCCCTCCGGGCGGCTGGCTCTTCGCGTTGACACCGGCGCCCAGACCACCTGGTCGCTTTCCATTGACGGCGTGGCCGTGTCCAGCGGCAACCGCCTGGGTCTGGAACTGGCGCTGCCCGGCGGCAGCACCCGGATGCTGGGAGACAAGGCTGTCGTGCGCCGTGCCGTGAAGGCCCGTGTGCGCGGCTGTGTCCCGTCGCCGCTGTATCGGCAGGGAAGCGTTCCGGAGGAATACAATGCCCTCACTCTGCAGATGAAGGGTGGTTATGCCGTGGAGCTGCGCGCCTACGACGAAGGCGTGGCCTACCGCTTCGTGACCTCCCTGAAGGACTCCCTGACTGTGCGCAACGAAATTGTGGAATTCCACACCAGCGGCATTGCCGATTCCTACATCCCGTATCAGCACGGCGGATTCCGCTCCTCCGACAAGTACGAGTGCTCTTTCGAGAGCGAATATACCGTTGTAAAAGCCGGAGAAAGCGTTCCCAATACCTGCTATGCCTTCCTGCCCATCCTCACCCGTACCGCAGAGAAAGGCTCCCTCCTGCTCATGGAGGCCGATATCCTGGATTATCCGGGCATGTACGTGCAGACGGAAGCCGGCTGCTGGTCGGCCGTTTTCCCGCCCATCCCTTCCGGTTTCAAATATTCCTGGCGTTACAACCAGCGCCGCTTTGGCTATGGGGACATCATCGCCCGTACGGTTGGCACCCGCAGCTTCCCCTGGCGCATCATCGGCTTTGCCCCGGAGGATACGGACCTTCCTGTGAACAACCTCTCCTGGCTGCTGGGCTCTCCCTCCCGCATCGAGGATCCTTCCTGGATCGAGGCGGGCTATTCGAGCTGGGACTGGTGGAACGATTTCAAGCTCACGGGCGTGGATTTCCCCTGTGGCATCAATACGGCTACCTATAAGTATCACATTGACTTCGCCGCCCGCTTCGGCCTCAAATACGTTATCCTGGACGAAGGCTGGTACAAGGCGCCCGACCTGCTGAACCCCATTCCGGAGATCGATATCAAGGCCCTGTGCGATTATGGCGCCTCCAAGGGCGTGAAGCTCATTCTCTGGAGCACCGGCGGCCTGGTGGATATGCTGGGCATGGACAAGGTCTTTGACCATTACAAGGCCCTGGGCGTGGCCGGTTTCAAACTGGACTTCTTTGACGGACAGGACCAGCTCACCGTGAACCAGATTACGGCCCTGGCCCAGAGCGCTGCCGACCATCAGCTGGTACTGGACCTGCACGGCATGTACAAGCCTGCCGGCCTGAACCGCACCTGGCCCAACCTGCTGGGCTTCGAGGGGGTATATGGCGAGGAAAACCTGAGCCGTGGAGACCTGGATATGCCGCGCTATGACGTCACGTTCCCGTTCATCCGTCAGGTGAGCGGCCCCACCGACTATACGCCGGGTGCCATGCGCAGCGCGGCCCGCAAGGAGAGTGTCCGCGTGGCGCGCGGCGGTGCCAGTCAGGGTACGCGCTCCCATCAGGTGGCCCTCTACGTGGTGGTGGACCAGCCGCTGGGCATCCTCTGCGATTCTCCGTCCCTGTATGAGAAAGAGCCCCTCACCACGGCTTTCATCGCTTCCATTCCCACGGTCTTTGACCAGAGCGTCGTCCCTTGCGGCCGGGTGGGCGAATATATCGTGATGGCCCGTCAGAAAGACGGCGTGTGGTATCTGGGCGGCCTGACCAACTGGGATGCGCGGGATGTGAACGTGGACCTGTCCTTCCTGGGCGAAGGTTCCTGGAAGGCCGTGATTTACCGCGACGGTCCCAACGCACATCGCTTCGGCGATGACTTCCTCCTGTCGGAAGCCCGGGTATCGGCCCAAAGTTCCCTGCCCGTACACATGGCCCCCGGCGGCGGTTTTGCCGTCATCCTTACCCGGGAGTAGCCCTAAGTCAGCGTCTTCAGGACATTGTCCTTGATTCCGTCCCGGTATTCCTTGGGCGTCATTCCCTTGTCCTCCTTGAAGTTCCGGTAGAAGGTACTGCGGTTGTCGTATCCGACGCGGTACATGATTTCGTCGATGGTGTGCTTGGATGAGTACAGCAGCTTGGTGGCTGTCTCCATGCGGGCCTCCTTGATCATCAGATGGAGGGTCTTGTCCGTAATCTCTGCCAGCCTCCTGTACAGGACGCGCGTGCCCAGGCCCATTTTTTCGGCAATCATGGCCGCACTCAGCGCGGGGTTGGACAGGTTCTCGTCAATGATTCTGAATAGGTTGTTCATGAACTCCTTGTCGTCCTGGTGGATGATCTTGCCCTCGTTCAGCACATAGGTGCTGAGCGGGGACTTGTAGTATTCCGCCATGCTTTCGCGCTTGTTGAGCATCTTCTCAAGGGCCGCATGCAGGTAATCCATGTTGAAGGGGAAGGAGATGCAAAGGTCGGCTCCCTGCGTCATGCATTCCTCCTTTTCCTTCACCTGAAGGGATGAGGTGAGGGCGATGACGGGGATGTGCCCGGTCCTTTTGTTTTCCTTCATCTTCTCCATGAAGCGGGTGAAACTGTTCATCATGGATGTGACGTCGTACATGATGGCGACAGGTATCTGGTTCTGGATGTCGTTGAAAGCGGCATCGGCCGAGCTGAATTCCTGTACGTTATACTTTCCCGACATGAAGTATTTCAGGAAGGACGAGATTTCTTTGTTCGAGCTCACCAGGCAGATTTTCTCCAGATGGAGGTTGGTCCGCAACTTGACCGGGAACTGGATCTCGGAAATGGAGGAATCTTCGTAGCGCAGGAGATTCTCTCCCATGTTCTGCTGGGGGATCTTGATATCCAGGACCATGGTGCCGGCCGACTTGTCATAGGCGGGGGTGAGGTTCCCGTTCATCTCATTGACCAGTTTGCGGCACAGCATCAGCTCGAAGCTCTCTTTTTCGGGCATCCCCACGGTTTCTCCGTACTGGGCCTCGTCCAGGGTGACCGTCACGTGCATGACGATGCCTCCCTTTTCCCATCTCCTGAGTCCCAGACACACTTCCTTTTTTCCTGATGCGATGGATATGCACTTGTATATCAGGGTGTTGAACATGGTGAGGAAGGCTTCCTTGTTGATGGAGAGAATGATATCCTTCTCAATCTCATGGAGCAGGGTGACCTCCCGGTTGTTCGTGTTGAAGTTCATGATATCCAGCAGTTCGTTGGCAATCTGACTGACGTGGATGAGCGTGACTTCGCCGGGGGTGGTTTCCGAGATGCCCTTATAGTCGTTCAGGATCTGCAGGGTCCGGTTGATCCTTGCGATGTTATACTCTACCAGGTTCACGTTGCTGGCGACGTTGGCGTTGCTCTGGGTCTGCTGCCTGATCTGCTGGCACAGTCCCAGAATGAACGTAATTTGTACGGAGAGTTCCTCCGTTATGGCACTGGTGGTTTCGTTTTTTACCTTGATGACCTGTTTTTCATACCTTTCCTTCATGGAGGCATATTTATACTGTATGAAGCGGACCACCAGATACAGGAGGCCGATGGCCAGAAGGATGTATATCATCCTGGCCCACCAGCGCTTGTACACGGGCGGAATGATGTAGATGTCCAGGCCGTACTCCTTGCTCTGGAACTGCGTCGCCTGGTTCAGGTATTTGATCTTGAGTGTATAGTTCCCCGGATTCAGGAAAGGCAGGTAGATGATGTTGCTGTTGTTGGTGGTCCAGTGATTATCGTATCCGTCGATTTGGTAGCTAAACTGGTAATCCGGGTAATGCAGGTTGTCCACCAGGGAGAATTCAATGGCAAAGATGGATTTCGAATAAGGGATGCTCAGTTTGCCATTTTTCATCTTCAGGCTGATGTGCGAATACTCGTTGTTCTGGATGAAGTTGGTGATGTGGATGTCCGGTGTGTAGTCTGAACGGGTATCATGGCAGGCCGATTGCTCGTCGATGACGGTGAATCCGTTGATGCCTCCGAAAAAGAGCGTGCCGCTTCGGGGATCCCGGTAACACGCGCCGTCCGAATACTCCAGCACGTCGATGCCGGAGAATCTGTTGAAGGACGTGCGGTAGCGGAAGTCCCTGTCCAGGGAAATGATGCCGGAATTGGTTGTAATCCAGATGTTTCCGTCCCCGTCGGGGAGGATGGAGTGGATGGCTTTCTGGGGGACGTAAGGGGGAATGATGATGGAATCCGTGGCCGATGAATATGCCACCAGGCCGTTCCCGCTGGCAAAGAGCATATCCTTGGCTTTGGTGGCAAAGAAGGTTTCATTGATGGCCAGGCCGAATTCCGTAGGGAATTGCACCACGCGGGACAGGCCCGTATTGATATGGTAGGCCACCACGCCGTTCCCGCGGCTGGCAAACCAGAGGGTGGAGTCATTCTGCATGGCGATGGAAAAGACGGACGGTTCCCGGCCGAAAGGCTTCACGAAATCCAATTCTTCGGTTTCCGTGATCTCGGGGACCCCCTTGACGATGCGGAATCGGCATCGGTAGCATCCTTTTTCATCCGTGGCGACCCACAGTACATCCCCGTCCGTTTCCAACAGGTCGTGTACTTTGATGAAGCCCTCGCTCCCTTTGACGGGTTCTATGCGATGGGTCTTGTAGGAATAGGCATACAGGCCGTTCCCTTCGCCTCCGATCCAGAGCAGGTCCTTCCGGCTTTCCCGGATGGAGAACACGGCGTTATTGCGGATAGCACTGTTTTCCGTCGTGAAGCGGTCGGTATTGTTCACGTCAAACGTGCCTTTGGGAGAGAAATGGCGGATCCTGTATAAGCCGTCGCCTTTCGTCCCCATCCACAAATCGCCTTCCCGGTCCAGGCAGATGCTTCTGATGGGCATTTCTATGGCATAGGGCAGGCGGTCAAAGACGACGCACGAGATGTCGGTGGCCTTGTCGCACCAGCGTATCAGTCCGTTACAGTCCGTTCCCACCCACACGATGGGCTGGAACCGGTCCGGGATCATGGAGAAAACGCCGCAGTTGATGTCTGTCTTTTCCAGGGTATCCTTCCCGAAGCTATGCCGCATGACACCGTGCTGCATGAAACTGATGAGGCAGCCGCCCTCATCGGCAATGATACCGGTAATCTGGTCTGTCCGGAGCAGCGTTGACCTGATTTCCGACAGGAGCGAGGTTTTTCCATTCCGGCCGTCCATCTTCAGCAGCTTTCCGTCGGCCGATATAATATAGTGGCAGCCTTCGCGTCGGGCGGCGGCGAAAAGGCATCCGACGCCGGTATTCTCGATTTTCCGGATGGCCGGGGCGTCGCCATCGTCAAAGCTGATAAAATAGGTATCCTTGACGCTGAAAATGCACAGCCTTCCGTCCTCCAGCAGGCACATGTGCTTGATGCTCTCTCCTTCGCCGAATGTGAGATCCGGATAGGTGGTCTGCTGCAAGGTGGCGGTGTCCAGATAGCGGAGCATCTTGTTTTTGCTGATGGAAAAGATGTTCCCGGCTTCCGTTACGGCGATGACGGTACTGAAGGCGACCTGCTCATAGAAATCGACCTCCTGGGTAATCATGTCCAGCCGGGCGGTCCCGTAATTGGTCTGCAGGTACAGCCGCCCGTCGTTCCCGGGAATGATGTATTTGATCTGGTTCCCGGAGAAATAATTCTTTCCGTCCTTTGCGACAAAGTTCTTCAGGGTATGGCCGTCCCAGATATTCAGCCCGTCCATGGTCCCGATATACAGATGCCCCAGGGCATTCTGATGGATGGCGCAGATGGCATTGTTGGAGATGCCTTCCTGCGAGGAGATGGTCTTGAACCGTGTGGCCGGGGCGCTCCAGGAGAACAGGAGCAGTCCCAGTACCGCCGCAAATGTAGAAGCCTTCATTTTCCTTGTCTTACGTGTTTGCTGCACAAAGTTATTATCATTTTGTGACAGATTGAACAATTTGTGGCGTCACATTTTTAAATAATGCATTTTTGTCACAAATTGAGACAAAGCCATGGGGTTAATTGCCTATTATTGCGACAACTTTTTATGCACTAAAATGAAAAGACCGATTTTTCTTGCGTTGATTCTTTGTCTTGCATCCGCTGCGATCTGCCCTGCGCAGAAGTATAAATTGCAGCGTCCTGCACAAAGGGACAGGCTCTTTGTTTCCACGGCCGTCGAGGCGAAAATCAAGGAGGTGGGAAAGCTGCTGGAGAACAAAAGGCTGGCCTGGATGTTTGCCAACTGTTTCCCTAATACGCTTGACACCACCATCCATCCGGTAGATGATCATGATACCTTTGTCTATACGGGCGATATCCACGCCATGTGGCTCCGCGATTCCGGTGCCCAGGTCTGGCCTTATCTGTCGCTGATCAACGAGGATCCCGCGCTCCGGCAGCTCATTGCCGGTGTGATCCTGCGCCAGTTCAAATGTATCTGCCTCGATCCCTACGCCAATGCCTTTTATAAGGAAGCGGACAAGCAGGGCGAGTGGAGCTCGGACCTGACGGATATGCGTCCGGGTGTGCACGAGCGCAAATGGGAGATTGATTCGCATTGCTATCCCATCCGCCTCGCGTACGCGTATTGGAAGGTGTCCGGCGACAGCTCCCTCTTTTCGGACCTCTGGATCGAGACCATCGGCCAGGTGCTCAAGACCTTCCGCGAGCAGCAGCGCAAAGAGGGCGTGGGCCCCTATTCTTTCATGCGTAAGACCAGCCGTTCCTTCGATTCGCTCAGCAACAACGGAAAGGGGACACCGGTGAATCCCGTGGGCCTGATCGTGTCGTCCTTCCGTCCGTCGGACGATGCCACTACCTTCCAGTTCCTGATTCCGTCCAATTTCTTCGCCGTCACTTCGCTCAGAAAGGCGGCCGAAATCCTGACGGAAGTGAACCGGCGGAGCGACCTGGCCGACGAGTGCCTCGCGCTGGCCGCCGAGGTGGAGACGGCCCTGAAGCAGTATGCCACCTACAACCACCCGGAATTCGGCACGATCTACGCTTTTGAGGTGGACGGTTTTGGCAATCATCTGCTCATGGACGATGCCAACGTTCCCAGCCTGCTGGCCATGCCGTATCTGGGCGATGTGGACGTAAATGATCCCATTTACCAGAACACCCGGCGTTTTGTCTGGAGCGAAAGCAATCCCTATTTCTTCCGGGGAAAAGTGGCCGAAGGCATCGGGGGGCCGCACGTGGGCTATGATATGGCCTGGCCTATGTCCATCATGATGAAGGCTTTTACCAGCCAGGATGACCAGGAGATCAAGTGGTGCATCGAAACCCTCATGAGAACCGATGCCGGAACGGGCTTCATGCATGAATCCTTCCATGTGGACAACCCCGACAACTACACCCGTTCCTGGTTCGCCTGGCAGAATGGTCTTTTTGGAGAACTCATCCTGAAGCTCATCCGTGACGGGAAGCTGGCGCTCCTGAACAGCATTGACATCAAATAGTATTGTATAACTAATCACAAAACTAACTTTATTAATCAATTATGAGTGCTCACCAAGTATCTAAACATTGGCTGACATCCGTTCTTCTGTGTTTGGTGTGCTGCTTCGGACTAGCCTCGGAAGCAGCGGCTCAGAACAAGACATCCCAGACAGTGATGGGTGTTGTCACGGATGCGGTTACCCATGAACCGGTTGCAGGTGCTCAGGTTTGGATCAAGGATTCGTCCTATGGTACCCTATCTGATTCTGAAGGCCGTTATTCCCTGAAGTATGAAGGCAAGTACGCCACCCTTTGCGTCTCTTTCTTCGGCTATGAGGATGCCTTCGTCGAACTGAGCGGAAAGGACCAGACGGCCAATATCTCCCTGAAGCCCGGGGATCTTGCCATCGAGGAGACGGTCGTTGTGGGTTACGGTACGCAGAAGAAAGCCAGCGTGATCGGCGCCATTTCCACGCTTGCCCCCGACCAGCTCAAGGCCCCCACGGCAAAGATTTCCAATTTGCTGGGCGGCCAGGTCGCCGGTATCATCTCTTACCAGAACAGCGGTGAGCCGGGTACCGGTTCCACCTTCTGGATCCGCGGTGTATCGTCTTTCTCGGGCGGAAACACGCCGCTGTGCCTCGTGGATGGCGTGGAGCGCTCCATCGACCTCGTGGACCCCAACGATATCAAGGAGTTCTCTGTCCTCAAGGACGCATCGGCCACGGCCATCTACGGTGTCCGCGGAGCCAACGGTGTGATCCTCATCACCACCCATACCGGTTCGGAATCCAAGGCCATGGTATCGGCCAAATATGAGATGGGCACGGTTTCGGCCACCCGGATTCCCCAGGTGTGCGATGCCCGGCAGTACATGCAGATGATGAATGATGCCGCGGGCTACGATTATTACACCCCCGAAGTGATGCAGAAGCATCTGAGCGGCGAGGATCCCGACCTGTATCCCAACGTGAACTGGATGGACAAGATCTTCAAGTCAAACGCTTCCAGCCATCGTGCCAACGTACAGGTCACCGGCGGCAACAGCACCGTAAGATACTATGTGAGCGGCGGCCTCTACACGGAAGGGGGTCTTTATAAAGAAGATTCTTCCGTGAAATACGGCACGGAGATGAGATATACCAAGTATAACTTCCGCGCGAATGTGGATATCCAGGTCGAGAAGAACACGACCCTGAACCTCAACCTCGCCACCATCTTCGAGCAGCGCAACAAGCCGGGAACCGAGTCCAGCCAGATTTTCCAGTATTCCCTCCTGGTTCCGGGCGTCCTCTTTCCCGAGAAATACTCTACCGGCGAGACCGCCGGTATGGCCGTGAACCCCTATGCCATGGTAACCGAGACCGGTTATCGCCAGGCCTACGACAACAACGCCCAGGCCCTGGTGGGGCTGACCCACGATTTCGGATGGCTCCTCAAAGGCCTGAAGGCCAATGCCAAGGTGTCCTTCGACGCCGTGAACTCCCATTGGTTCGACCATACGCGTGCCTACGACTGCTTCTATGCTACCGGCCGTGACGACGAGGGAAACCTCATCCTCGAGCAGTCCAAGACCGGCAGCCAGACCCTGGACTACAGAAAGGGTGGTTCCGGTAACCGTCGTCTCTATCTGGAGGCTTCCCTCAACTACGACAGATCCTTCGGCCGTCACAATGTGACCGGACTCTTCCTGTTCCAGCAGAGCAGCCGCAGCCTCCTGGGAGATAGCGCCAGCTCCTCCCAGTACTCCCTGCCTTACCGGAACCAGGGTATCGCCGGCCGTCTCACCTATAATTATGCCAACCGCTACTTCTTCGAGTTCAACGCCGGTTACAACGGTTCCGAGAACTTCTCTCCGGGCAAGCGCTTCGGTTTCTTCCCCTCCGTCGCCCTGGGTTACCTGGTCTCTGAGGAACCCTGGTGGGGGAGTCTCAAGAATGTGGTGGATATGTTCAAGATTCGCGGCTCCTGGGGCCAGGTGGGCAATGACCAGATTGGCGGTAATCGCCGTTTCATCTACCTGGGTACCATCGCGGGCTCGGGATCGGCCTACTTCGGCACCGGCGTGCATGAGAACCGGGGCATCAAGGAAGGCGATATCTCCAACCCGAACGTGAGCTGGGAAGTGGCCGAAAAGCTGGATGCCGGTGTGGACATCTCCCTCTTCGGCAAACTGAAACTGCAGGCCGATGTCTTTAAGGAACATCGCTCCGGCATCTTCCTGAGCCGCAAGTCCCTTCCTTATTTCTCCGGCATTTCCGTCACCCCTTACGTGAACATGGGTGAGATGGACAACTCCGGCTTTGACTTCTCGGCCGACTATCACCAGCGCATCGGGGAAGTGATGCTCACCGCCAAGGGAACCTACACCTTCGCGAGAAACGTGCTCGTGAACTGCGACGAAGCCGCTTACGAATATCCCTACCTGAACAGCACGGGTCAGGCCTACTGGCAGCCTTTCGGCTATGTCTCGGACGGTATTTTCCAGAACCAGGCCGAGATTGACGCCCACGCCGACCAGTCCCTGTTCAACCCCCAGCCGGGCGATATCCGCTATGTGGACCTCAATGGTGACGGTGTCATCAACACCAACGACCGCAAGGCCATCGGCTACCGCGACGTTCCGGAGATCTATTATGGTTTCGGCGCTTCCCTCGAGTGGAAGGGCATCGACTTCGGCTTCTTCTTCAAGGGGGTGGATCACGTGTCCCTGAACATGATGTCCCAGGCCAAGCTCCTGGTGACGGGTATCACGTCCACCGACGGTCGTCCGGAGACCTCCAACATGCTGGCCGACCTCTACAACAACTACTGGACGCCGGAAAGACCCGACGCCGCTTACCCCCGGCTCACCTATCTGAACGAGTCCACCAACAACACGCAGGTGTCCGACTTCTGGACCCGGGACGCCAGCTACATCAGCCTCCAGAACGTAGAGCTGGGTTGGACGCTTCCCGCCAAGTGGACGGCCAAGATGCGCATGAGCGCCTTCCGTCTCTACGTCCAGGGCCAGAACCTGCTCACCTTCAGTAAGTTCAAGCTTTGGGACCCGAATCTCACCGGTTCCGGCGGAGCTACCGTCTATTCCTATCCTACCACCCGTGTCGTTAACTTCGGTATCAGCGCCAGCTTCTAAAATTGACATTCAATATGAAAAGAATATTTATCCTTTTATTTGCGGCTTCTTTTTCCCTCGTTGCCTGCGACAAGTATCTGGACCGTCAGCCGGATGATGCCCTGACATCTGATACCATCTGGGAAAAGAGAAACACCACCATGCAATACTTGTGGAACGTCTATAGCTGGATTCCCAACGATGCCGATCCGGCCAGCAACAACGAGGCCCTGGACTGCAACGTTTCCGACGAGACTTCCGTATCTTTCCCCAACGGCCGTTTCGGAAAATACCTGTTCGAGACGCAGACGCCCGACAATACCTTCTCCGGCACCAAGTACCGGAACATGTACAACGGGATCCACGAGGCTGGTATCTTCATGGAGAACGTGGACCGCTGCCCCGAGCTCACACCAGAGCAGATCAGCGAGTATAAGGCCGAGGCCCGTTTCCTCCGCGCCTACTATTACTTCTATATCATGAAGAACTACGGTCCCACCTTCTTCAACGGCGAGACCTCCTATGAGTGCCTGGACAAGGATGTGAACCTGGTGGACCGTACCGCCTGGCAGCCCCTGGTAGACTGGGTTTGCGGGCAGCTGGACATGGCCGCCGCCGACCTCCCCGACACCCGGGAAGCCAGCTCCGAACTGGGCCGCGCCACCAAGGGTGCCGCCCTGGCCATCAAGGCCCGCCTGCTGCTCTACAGCGCCCGTCCGCTTTTCAACGGACAGGTCTATATCGGCGAAGACGGCACCATCACGCCCACCCACATGTATGACAATGTCAAGGACCGTAACGGAAACCAGCTCTTCAATACCACCTATGACGAGAAGCGTTGGGAAGAGGCCGCCAAGGCCGCCAAGGCGGTGATTGACATCCCGGTCTATTCCCTGGTTGACGGTTCCACCAAGACCAACGACCTGGAGCGCGGCCTGGAGAACCTGACCAAGCTCTTTGTCGATGACCTGGACAACAGCGAGATCATCTTCCCCTTCATGCGCGGCGGCGCCACCTGGCGCAACCGGGCCTTCCCGCAGTGGATGATTGACGGTGTGGACGGCTGGGCTTCCATCTGCCCCACCCAGAAGCTGGTCGATGCCTTCGCCATGGCCGATGGCGTATATCCCGTGAAGACCGAATACTGGGACACCGAGGCGTATGCCCATGGCAGGAACGTGGATTTGGGCAATCCGGCCCAGGTGGACACGCGCGCGAACTATGCCGAGTCCGGTTCCGTGAATATGAAGAACCCGCTCCTCGCCCTCACCATTTCCGACAAGGCGGCCGAGAGAGCTACGCCCACCCAGTTTGCCCGTCGTGAGGCCCGTTTCTATCGCAATGTGGGCTGGAGCGGCATGCAGTGGATTGCCGGCAATGCCAATGTGAAGACCAACCTGCAGTACTACACCAACGGTCAGAATGCCTGGCCCAGCGCCAACAACGTGCCTCCGACCGGTTATCTGGCCCTCAAGTGGTATGCTCCCACCATCAACCCCCTGCAGGGATGGGGCACCATCACCTGGCCCATCGTGCGCCTGGGCAATGTGTACCTGGACTACATTGAGGCCCTCAATGAGTACGATCCCACCAACACCGATATCGAGAAGTACTGGAACCTGATCCGCCATCGTGCGGGTGTTCCGGACATCTTCACCGTGTATCCCGGCATCAAGGGCGACAAGAATCTTCAGAGAAAGTACATCCGCCGTGAAAGAATGGTCGAACTCTGCTTCGAGTGCATGCGTTATGCCGATATCCGTACCTGGATGACGGCCGAGAAGGCCAGAAGCGGATACACCATCGGATGTAATGTGAAGGCCAAGAATGACAACATCGACGGAGAATTCTGGCAGCGCCGCGAGATCGGCCTGGACCAGTACGGCTATGGCGAGACCTACACGCACGGCCCGCGTAAGTTCACCCGGAAGTCCTATCTGGAGCCGTTCGAGACGGCCGAAGTGAACCGCGTTCCCGCGCTCCGCAACGATCAGAACCTGGGCTGGTAATCTTTAAATCGAACGAAAATGAAAAACAGCATCATAGTTTCCTCATTTATGGCACTGGCCATGCTTTGCAGCTGCGTGCCTGACCACAGAGACTTCAACATGCCGGATTCCGCCGTCTATTTCACGGACAATACCGCCAACAAAGGGGTGCAGAAAATCCTGATGTACGACGTCCAGTCCGAGGTGGAGACGCCTGTATATGTCCATTGCGCCGGTCTTCGTGCCGGAACCACCCAGGTGAAAGCCCACGTGGCCAACGACTACATCGAATACTACAATAAGGTCAATTACACCCACTACCAGGCGCTTCCGGAAGATTGCTATACCTTGGTCAAGAGTGCCGATGAGATTACCGGCAGGACGGCCACGTTCTCGGTGAGCTTCCATGTCCCCAACATCATCGCATTCTCCAAGGAAGCGGGCGTGAACATCAATGACTATGTCCTGGCCCTGGGCCTGGACTCGGACGCTGTCCCGGTTTCCACGGTCAAGGATACCACCTCCCTGGGCTATTACATGGTGAGCCCCAGCCTCAGGACGGCTACGCTCCAGATCAAGTCCACCGAGCTCACGCCCGACGGAAACATGACCATCACGGCCGAGCTTCCTTTCGAGAATTCCTGGGATTTGACGTATGATGTAACCTTTGCAGCGACGGATGTGGACAATCTCTATACCACCAAGGGGAACTCCAAGCCAGCCAAATATCTGTTTGCCAGCAAGTTCCCAGACGGAACGCAGATCAGCAACCAGGAGGTGAAGTCCATGGCGCCCGGTACCAACAAGGTGGAGTATGCCATTACCATTCCGGCCGAAGGGCTGCAATGGGCTCCCGGCCGGGTCTACAACTATGCCGTGCGCTTCAGCAACGCCGTGCTGAACGGGAAACAGATTCCCATCGAGCATGAGCTGGTGACGGCTTCTGTGAACGTGGGCATCGATGTGAAGGCTTCCAATGGCAGCACCCAGCTGGGGACCAACCTGGCCCAGTATGGCCTGAAGCCGCTCGACGACAAGCAGGGTGGCGGACGCTCCGGCGACAAGCTGCAGAACATTGTGCCCGACGGCGGTTTCATCTTCCATGCGCAGACGTCCCAGGATTCCAGACCGAATGCCGATTATTCCATCTCCGGCGCCTTTGACGACAACGTGACCAATACCGCCCGTTCCTGGATGCAGAACTGGGGTGGGGGTGTTGGATACGGCTCTACCGGATTCAATCTTCCTTACTGGCTGCTTGTCGATATGCAGGAGGAGTTTGATATGGGCGGTATAGAGTTCTGGACCCGTTCCGACGGCCGTTACAATATGAAAACCGTCGAAGTCTATGCGCTCGATGACTGCACCTATACGCTGAACCAGAGTGTTCTGAACTACAAGGACGAAGACGTTACCTATATCGGAACGCTTAATTTCACCGGCGGGGCGCAGAACGTAAGTATGTCTGTGGATCCGGTCAAGACCCGTTACATCATGATGCTCATCACCAAATCGGGTAACGGTCTCGACTGCCAGGAACTCGTCCTTTGGGGGTATTGATTGGGGGCCCTGTCAACAAGGGCGGAAGGCTGACTGAGAATAACAGGTTTCAGTCAGCCTTTTTTTCGGAATCCGTTTTATATCTTTGCATCCAATAAGCGAATGGTTATGAGATTATCGTTGGTTTCCCGGGCCGCATCCCTGGTGCTCCTGTTATGGGCCAGTATCGGCCTCTCTGCCCAAGTGCCGGTGATTCCGGCCCCGGCGTCGGCACAGATGACCCACCAGGTGTTCCATAAGAAGAAGCTGGACAAGGTGAAGTACGTGCAGGCTCCGGAGCTGCCTTCGGAGGCGTATGAGCTGCAGATCAAAAGGAACGGGATTGTCATCCGCTCGTCGGACGAGGCCGGCCGCTTCTATGCCCGGCAGACCCTCCGGCAGCTGGCCGGGGCCGATGTAATGTACTGCGGCGTCATCCAGGATGCCCCGCGCTTTGCGTGGAGGGGATTCATGCTGGACGAGGCCCGTCACTTCTTTGGCAAGGAGCAGGTGATGGAAATCCTGGACCTGATGGCCCGTTACAAGCTGAACAAATTCCATTGGCATCTTTCCGACGACCAGGGCTGGCGGGTCCAGATCCAGGCCTATCCCGAGCTCAGCACCATCGGGGGCGTCGGCTGCTACTCCGATGCGAACGCCCCTGCCCGCTACTATACGCAGGACGAAATCCGTGAAATCGTCGCCTATGCGGCCCAAAGGCATATTGAGGTGATCCCCGAGATTGACATGCCCGGACACGCCACGGCCTTCACGAAGACGTTTCCCGGGCTCGCGGCCGGACAACGCACGGTGAATCCGGCCGATGAGCATCTCTACGAAGTGCTGGAGACGATTATCCGGGAACTGGCCGATTTATTCCCGGGCCCCTACATCCATATCGGCGGCGATGAAGTGTCCACGCGGGGCTGGCGGGAACAGGCTGGGATGACGGATTTCATGGCGCAAAACGGCATCGCGTCCTACGAGGACATCCAGAAGTATTTCGAGCGCCGGCTTTCGGCCATCGTCACCGCGGCCGGAAAGGTCCCCATCACCTGGGATGATGCCCTTGACAGCGGCCTGGACCCGAACACGACCCTCATCCACTGGTGGCGCTCCGACCATCCCGAGTCCCTGAAAAAGGCGCTGGCAGGCGGCTACCGGACCATCCTCTCGCCCTGGGACACCTTCTACCTGGATTATATCCAGGATGCCCGCTGTAAGGAAGGCCACCTGGCCTGGAAACAGTACGTCAACGGTCTGGACAAGATTTATGGCTATCAGTTGGAAGACGGTCCCTTCGTTTTAGGCGTGCAGGCCAATCTCTGGACAGAGCGCGTGCGCACGGGGGAGAGACTCGGCTACATGGTATTTCCTCGGCTCATCGCCCTGGCCGAAAAGGCCTGGACGGCGCCGGAAGCACTGGACTATGACAACTTCCTGCAGCGGCTTGAGGGCGAGTACGGATACCTGGACTCCCTCCACCTGTACTACTACGACTTCCGGGACTTCGACCATCATCCCGAACCGTTGAAATAGGCCTTCTACAGCCTGGCTGTTCTTCCACAGGTGTTATTGTGCGTGTTATTGAGGGGAACCGGCGATTATATCCGGGTCCCGACGCTGGACGAGGCGCTGGAAGTATGCAAGCAATGTGGAACCGGACCGGAACAAGGGGCTTTTCTTCTTATTCCTGATCCGGCTGGTGAAGGAATACGGAGTCTTCCCGCCCATTCGGCCCTCGCGAAACCCACGTTACCCCCTCGCCGCTCTGCGGCGGTCCCCTCGGGGTGGGTGAGGGCCGATTTCGGGTGCAGAAAGGGCGTTTTTACACCCAAAACGTTCATCGGAGCGCGTTTGGGTGCAATTCCCGGGGTTTTACACCCGAAATGTGATGGCGCAAGATGCAGATACGCTCCGGGCGGAAGGGCGCCTCTCTTGTGCCCATCATCGCATTCCGTCCGTCGAAGTGGAGGTCACGAACCAGGACGGCGTCCGCATCGCCCCCTTCACAATCCGGCAGTTTGCCGACGACCTGCTGGTCGTCGTGCTGCTCCTGACCGTCCCCATGGCCATTCTCGCCATGCGTCTGGCGGAAAAAGCCCTGAAAAAGCAGGCTTCCGTCCTTAACAACTTATAGTAAAATAACCATAAATGGGGATTGTCGCGTCGCGGGAAAGGGCCTACCTTTGCACCGGAAAAAAGAACAACGTTCCGGATGCAAACGCTCAAGTCAGATATCCGCAAGCGGATTCTCGCCGTCTCGAAGAGGCTGTTCCTGAAGAATGGCTACCGGGGCGCGACAACCCGTGACATCGCGCGCGAGGCCGGGATCACCCTAAGCAACCTGTATCATTATTATCCTTCCAAGGACGATCTGTTCTGCCGGCTGCTCAAGCCCGCCACGGATGCCTTGAATGCCCTGCTGGACGAGCGGAACGGCCAGGAGGGCTATGACATCTCGACGATTCAGGCTGAGGGTTATGCCGAGGCATCGCTGAAGGAATACATGGACATCATCCATCGGCACAAGACGGCGTTGAAACTCCTGCTGTTTCACGCGCAGGGGTCGTCGCTGGAAGGATTCAAGGAGAATTTTGTCAATAAGGCCACCCGGGGTGTCCTGGACTGGTTCAAGGCGATGAAAGCGAAATATCCCGAGATGAACATCGACGTATCCGAATTCTTCATCCACCTGAACACCGTGTGGATGTTCACCTTATTGGAAGAAATACTGATGCACGACCTGGGGGAAGAAGAGACCCGGTCGGTGCTCACCGAATACGTAGAGTTCGAACTGATCGGATGGAGAAAAATGATGCAGATTTGACGGTCGCCGGGAAGGCGGCCGTTTTTTATTTGGGAACAAAACTGAACAATGTTCATTATTAAATCATAAGCAATGGAATCTACGAAGATTAACAAATGGTTCGGGAGGTATGCTACCTTCCTCTTGAAATGGCGGTGGGCCGCCATCGCCTTATTTGCCGTCATCCTGGTGCTTTCCTTCATCGGAATGTCCAAGATGGTGCAGCAGACCTCCTTTGACGACTA